>Ga0302221_10000008_pt1 | contig 302897 bp, 243 predicted proteins | sample II_Palsa_E2_1_FD_193517 | JGI IMG/M metagenome (GOLD analysis project Ga0302221, IMG submission 193517) | Peat permafrost microbial communities from Stordalen Mire near Abisko, Sweden - II_Palsa_E2_1 | ecosystem: Environmental > Terrestrial > Soil > Palsa > Peat permafrost | place: Sweden... | reverse complement strand
ACCCAAGTACGCTTTTCGCGGGCGTTGTAAAGCAAAGTGACGGTCACGTCACGGGGGTTCCGCTTGAACCCGAAGTGGTAGCGGAAAGTGCAGTGCAGCTCACCGGCTGCGACCCCCTCACGGAAACGTCCGTAGAATTCCTGCATGTCAGTACAGGGCGCGATCTGCTTAAAGAAATTCTTTCCCACAACCTTCTGCCTGGTGAGACCAGAAAGCCCCTCTTCGTAGGCGTTATATCGGAGGACCGTGCCTTGAGCGTCGAGTTGGATGACTCCATAAGGAAGCGAGTCCAATTCCTTCTCACCGATGGAGTCAATCGTTTGGAAAATAAACGGTATGGGTGCTGCAGAATCAGAGGACACAGGACTCTCCAAGGGGGATAGATCGTCGCTGGGAAGCCTAATCGTCCCACACAAGGCACTCGGGGCACAAGCATCCAGAAGGTTAGGTTGGAATGGTTACTCGGGTCAATCCGCCAATCTGAGATTCTGATCGGATAACGGACTAATCGGAAGTTGGCAGATTCCGGAATTTGCCGATTTCCAAAGGATCACGGGATCACGGCCCATCCCAGAGGAATTCTGCCTTAAGTTAGCTTATGGTGGCAGACCCTTCATGATCATGAATTCCGATGCCAGACATCGAGGAATTTTCAACTGAGAACACTCTGGGTGGTGACTCTGTGCTTTCCTGCGACCGTTCGTCATAGCGCCTGCCAACTCCTGGGCGTCCTTACTTCCCGCAAGCAGTGGGGGACAAACATAGTTAAGCGTGACAATGAGATCGTCGCTTTGATCTCTCAACGCCAATTTGGTCTTCCAGCGTGTAACTCAAACACCTGCCTGCGGGAGGTTGTTGACAGAAGGCGCTAAAGCGTGTCGTGACAAGAGGTTATTCAACGGGAATGATCCACTTCGACCAGAGTGGGACACCGGTCGCTGAGGCCATTTGACCGAAATCCGTTTTCAGCTTAAATAGAATTCGCGGATTGGAATGGTCTAGATCGATGGTTTTTTCTGGTCGGGCCGACGGACAGAAACCGCGCGCTACAGGCTTCATATCGCAGCGAACGATGGGGACGGTTCCAAAGTTACTATTCCGCTGCGAATCACTGGAGATGGTCTACGCTTGGTGGCTCGCTAGACTGTCCGTGACTTGGTCGATTCGACCACTTCCTGGATATACCACCGCTCGGACACGAAAACTCCGCGAGGATCGCTTAACGAGGATGCAATGTCGACCCAACCATGGCCGGCCACGCCGACCGTCTCAGCCCAGATCGAATCTTACGTTGATTGCGAACGGGCGGCGGAATTCCTTTCTGTCGATCGCAAGACGATACAAAGGTTGTCGCGGGAGGGCAGAATTCCCGCACACCCGGTCCTAACCGGCGCCCGCAAAGGACGCACTACATGGCGGTACAAGTTGAGCGAGCTTGACGAGTGGGCTCGCACTCAGCAACACTCTGTACCAGCCACCCGTGCCACATCTCGAAGGGAGAAGTGATGGCACGGTTTCAGAACGGATGGCTTCGCAAGAAGCATCGCAAATCCGGGGAGGTCTGGTTATTTTGCTACCGCCAGCGGCGTCAAGAGGATGGCAAGTGGGTGGAGGCCACACCCATCCGAGTAGGTTCCCTCAAGGAATTTCCCAGCGAGGAAACCGCCTGGCGGCGGGTGGAAGAACTCAGACTCAATCCCAATCAATCAACGTTCGGTGTCAGCCCGCAGGCAACATTTGGTCAGCTTGCGGCGCACTACATGCAACACGAACTCCCGGAGAACCAGGAGAATGCCCAGATCGAGAAAGCGTATTCGACGATCCTCAAGTATCGGCGCTATCTCAATCGTTGGGCCTTGCCCCGCTGGGAGACGACGCCAGCACTCACCGTCGAGCCGATCGAAGTCGAGCGTTGGCTCAAGGCGATCAGGAAGAAACATGGCCTTGAAAACTCAACTCTAGTAGAGGTCCGGAAGGTTATGAACTTGGTCTACAAACACGGACAGCGATACGGGCTTCTTCCTCGTTCCGAGGAGGGGAACCCCATTCGCTTCGTTCGTCAATCGTCCAAGACTGACTTCGAGCCGGTGATCCTCACCCTGCCCCAGGTGCTCGATATCTTCGACAATCTGGATCTGATGCGCCGCACCATGGTTCTAACGGACGCGGCAACGGCGTTGCGCGTCAGCGAAATTCTGGCGTTGACGTGGAAGGATCTGGATTTCGTCGCACAGCTGATACGGGTGCGCCGGGCTTACGTGTACCGCCGTTTTGGAGCTCCGAAATCGAAGGCGTCGAAGGCCCCGGTTCCGATGCATCCTCTGCTGGCGGCACATCTGCTCGCTTGGCGTCAGGAAACCCTCTATGCCTCCGACGAAGATCTCGTTTTTCCGAGTCTTCGCTTGAAGGGCACCAAGCCTCCCGCAGCCAACATGCTGGTATGCGATTACCTGCGCGTGGCCGCCAAGAAGGCGGGAGTTGTGGCTCCGCCGCGTACCTTCGGATTCCATACTTTCCGGAGGACGCTGGCTTCGGTCCTGGTCAAGATGAAGGTCGATCCGAAGTTGGTGCAGGAAATGCTCCGGCACCAAAATCTGAAGACGACCCTTGAGGTCTACGCGAAGGCGGTGACCGAAGACAAGCTCGAAGCCCAGGGGATGTTCCTGGAGTTGCTGTTCCGCGGCAGGAAGGCGGCTGAACCCGATCCGGTCAAGAACCTGGAGAAAACGGCTCCAGTGACGGGTTTGGTGCAGTAGTGCGGGCAACTGCGGGTAAACTGCGGGTAATACGGAAAATGAAAAGTAGAGTTAACTGCTTTGAAATGTGGTGGCCAGGGACGGAGTTGAACCGCCGACGCCAGCCTTTTCAGGGCTGCGCTCTACCACCTGAGCTACCTGGCCACATTTCGAAACCCGCTCACACACCGCGCGGGCCGCGAGGTTTGTTCGCTTCACGCCCGATTGTCGAGGGAAGTGCCAACCGGAAAACAGCTCAAGGCCGAATACGTGCGGAACGTTGTTGATTATAGCAAAGGTCGACTCGATTCGATGCCCACGAAGTACCTTACGATCTCCCTACGAGGATGAAAAATATTTAAAGCACCGCGAAGGCAGGGTTATTCTTAGGGCGGATCCCCGCTCCGCAGATAGCGTCTGCGGCTAATCGCACGTTGAGCGCCGCCTACTGGCCTCCTGCGGAAGAGCCGTGCTGCCCCAGCCACGACTCGAGCTGCGGCTCCTGCTGCGCTTTCACAGCCACACAGTTATTGATGCGCTCAATCGACTGCCGGTAAGTCCGTTCCGCTGCTTCTATCTTATGCGCGGAGTAAAAATCCGTGACCTGGTCGCGCATGCGAGCATCGCAGAAGGACCCGGTGGCTCTAACCACTTCGGCGCTGGCAAAGGGGCCGCCGACTTTTTGAACGGCATCCCAGTGGCTCAGTACAAAGTCCCAGGCTAATTTTTCTCCCGCAGGATTGTGCATTACATCGTCGATCAGACCCAAAGCGTCTTGCGAACGAACCTCTGAAGATATGGCATATTCCAGCGTCTTCTGGAGCATTTTAGGGTCATCGAACCGGGGCAAGGCGAATAGAGCCATATAGTATTCCTCTGGCGACTTCGCATTTTTCAACGTGGCCAGCAGTTTGTCGTAAAACGCCTGATCGCCGTTGAGGGCGGCAAGCTTAACCGCGCTGCCGGCGAGGTCGTGATCAATGGACGCCGGATCGTCCAGGGCCTGATCAGCCAACTTGCGAGCTTCCAGCAGCACGTTGGGATCACGTGCGTCATAACCCAGGGCATTAAATAAATGAGCCCGCAGCGTTCTCCGATCGTCGCCTTCGCCCGGCTTGGCTTCCCAGCCAACGTTCTTGCGGATGGGCCCCAAATACTGCCGCAGCCAAACGCGATAAGCGGCACGATCACTATCGCTCACCAGATACTTCCCAATGTAGTTGAGCCGCCCGAGAACATCTTCAATGACGGCCCCACTCTGATCGTTACCTAACCCTTGAGCCAAAGCGAGATAGTCTCCCACCGGTTCGCGCCCCACTCCAACCGAGGCCCAAATATCCGTCTGCAGCGCAATCCTCTCGGCGGGAGAAAGCTTGCTTTCGGCGTCAGCGGCTAAGGCCCGCACAGCCGCCGGCTCATACCCCACCCGGTAGTATCCGGCTGCGCCCGCATTGCCCACGACCCATGTCGAGCAGCCCGGCAGCGTGAAGTCTTCCTGTTTCTTGGTGAGCAGTTCGCACTTCTCGGCGCCCGCCGACGATTTCAGACACATCGGCACTTGCCAGAGCTCGTCGTTCGGGGCCTGGAACTTTTCCCGGTCATAGTAATAACGATGCTGATCCAGCGTCACCGTCGTCGAAGCACCGGAACATTGGGACTTCACATTGATAATGGGAACGCCCGCCTGCTTCACAAAGGTGGGCATGATCCGGTCGACCGGCTTCCTCGATGTCTTCGCCTGCGCGCCCCAGAAGTCCTCCGCAGTCGCGTTCGAATATTGATGTTGCTGGATATACGCGTTGACCCCGGCACGGAAAGTCTCTTCCCCCAAGTACGATTCCAGCATTCTCAAAACTGATGCAGCCTTGCCGTAGGCGATCCCGTCAAACAGCTCCAGGATTTGTCCCGGAGTTTCCGCGGCCTGGTGGATCGGTCGCGTATTCGCCAGCGAATCGGTGTTCAGCGTGTCGCCCGTCTCGCTCACATCATCGAGATTGAAGTTCCACTCCGGTTTCCATGCTTGGATCGGCTTGCTCGACATCCATGTGGCAAAGCCTTCGTTCAGCCAAATATCGTCCCACCATTGCATTGTGACCAGATCGCCGAACCACTGGTGAGCCATTTCATGCGCAATCACCGAAGCGATCTCTTTCTTCCGGTCGAGCGATCCTTGCTTCTCGTCGATCTGCAGTAGAACCTCCCGGAAGGTAATGCAGCCCGCGTTTTCCATCGCACCCGCGGAAAAATCCGGGATGCCGACCAGATCTAGTTTTCCGTAGGGATACTTGATGTTGAAATATTTATCGTAGTAGCTGAGAACGTGCTCAGCCGTTTCCAAAGCAAACTTTCCCATCTCCTTTTTTCCGGGCGTGTTGTAGACCCGGATCGGAATTCCGTCCGCTTCTCCTTCGATGTACTCGAAGTTGCCCACCACGAGCGCCGCCAGATAAGAGGACAACTTGGCCGTGGTGGCGAAGCGGACCGTATGCTTGCCGCCAGGGCCGGGCGAGTCCGACACAATCTTCTGATTCGAGATTGCGACCTGCCCTTTGTCGGCAACCACGGTGATGTCGAAAGTGGCTTTATACGCCGGTTCGTCAAACGAGGGGAACGCCCGGCGCGCGTCTGTAGCCTCGAACTGCGTGGCGGCGTACTTGCGTCCTTGATCGTCTTTTCCCAGATAGAAGCCGCGCATCTCGTCGTTCAAGATGCCGGTATATCTGATATGGATGGTTGCAGGTCCGGCAGCCAGAGGCCCCTCGACCGCCAGAACCACCATCTCTTTATCTTTTTCGGGCGTCACCTTGGCCTTCTGCGTGCTTCCTCCGCTGGTAATGCTGACCTCTGCAAAAGTGATATCGACCGCGTTCAGCGTAATCTCGGAGGTCGGCTTCATCACCCGGATGGAAACGGTTTCATCCCCCTCGAACGTGGCTGTCTCGAGGTCGGGCGTAAACATAAGTTTGTAATTCTCTGGAATGGCCACCTCGGGCAAGCGTTGGGCCGCTGCCAAAGAAAATGTCATCGACGCAAAAATGAGTGCCGCTAGAATCCGCTTCATAGAAACCCCCGGAAAGTATATTTCGGTGAAATTATTGCCTGACTAACCTCTCGCGAAATTGCTTTAACACGTCCCCACAGGACGCGAAGATTGGCGTTCTTCCTATACGGAAGCTTCGCGGCAAAAGTTCAACGCTGCTCCGCGACCGTGCCGTTCATCACCGTCATTACACAGTGATTCGAGCCGAACCAGTACGGGATTTCGCGATAATCGTCGACATCGAACATCGCCAAATCCGCATCTTTCCCCGCTTCAATCGTCCCCTTGCGATCCGCCACTCGCAACGCCCACGCCCCGTTGATAGTAGCTGCCACTACCGCTTCCGCCGGAGTCATCTTCATGTGCGTGCAGGCCAGCGACATCGCCATCGGCATGCTTAGAGTCGGCGAAGTGCCTGGGTTGTAATCCGTAGCTAGCGCCACCGGTACGCCCGCATCCATCAGCTTGCGCGCCCGCGGATATTCCTTCAGCCCCAGAAAATAATTTGCCCCCGGCACCAGCGTGGCAACGGTCTCATGCTTGGCTAATTGCGCAATGTCGTCGTCATTCACGTGGTCCATGTGATCGAACGACGCCGGATGAAACCGCAGAAACGGCCGCAGGGCCGTCTCAGAAAGCTGGCCCATGTGTGCCCGTACGCTGAGGCCGTGTTGTTCGGCGGCTTCAAAGATTTGTTCCGTCTCCGTGGCCGTAAACGCTCCCTTGTCGCAGAAAACATCCACGAACTGGGCGAGCTTCCGCTTCGCCGCCTGGGGGATCATCTTCTTACAGACGAGCTCAACATACTTTTGTGAGCGGCCCTGAAATTCTCTTGGGACCACGTGCGCCCCTAGTAGAGTCGCGACCACCGTCCCCGGCCAGCGGCCGGCAGCTTCGCGGATCGCCTCCAGCGACTTTATTTCCGACTCGACCGTCAACCCATAGCCTGACTTGGCCTCTACTGTAGTCGTGCCGTGAATTGCCATGTCGCGCAGCGCGGCCAGAACTTTTTCGGCGAGAACTCGCTTCCCTGCCGTGCGAACACCCTCGAGACTGGATCGAATGCCGCCGCCTGCCGTCGCAATCTCTTCATAAGAAGCGCCCTCGATGCGCTTCTCAAAGTCCACCAGCCGCGGGCTGACAAAAACAGGATGTGTATGCGAATCGACAAAGCCGGGAAGAACGACTTTGCCCGCGCAGTCGATCTCGAGGATTTTCTTGCGATTCTTCTTCAGCCACGGATCGCGGAGGGCATCCTTGGTGGTGCCAACGGAAACGATCTTCCCGCCGAGGCATAAAACAGCGCTGTTTTCGACGATGCCGGGTTCTTTGAGGTCGCGACCGCGGCGCGGACCGGGCTTGCCGGACGCAGATTGCAGCGTAAGCAACTGGCCAATGTTGGCCAGTAGTAGCGCCGATTTCTTACGCACCGTGCCTCCGCGAGTAGAATACCCAACACGGAGGCGCGGAGACAATAATGACGGTCTCGGTCAAGGACTCCGAAAGAAGCCCAGCAGAACTCCGTGTCTCCGTGCCTCCGTGGTGGGTATTCATTTCTCCACCATCGGCACCGTCACCCCAGCCTTCTTCGCGAACTCCTTCGCCTCCTCATACCCCGCATCTACATGCCGAATCACGCCCATCCCCGGATCCGTCGTCAGCACGCGCTCGATGCGCTTGGCCATCTCGTCAGTACCATCGGCAACCGTAACCTGCCCGGCATGAAGCGAGTAGCCGATGCCCACGCCGCCGCCATTATGAATCGACACCCACGACGCTCCCGCGGCTGTGTTCAGCAGCGCGTTCAGCAGAGGCCAGTCCGCCACGGCATCTGAGCCGTCTTTCATGCTTTCGGTCTCGCGGAACGGAGACGCGACCGAACCGCAATCAAGATGGTCGCGCCCAATCACGATCGGCGCTTTGATCTTTCCCTTCTTTACCAGATCGTTGATAGCCAGCCCAAACTGCGCCCGCTCGCCATATCCCAGCCAGCAAATCCGCGCCGGCAAGCCCTGAAACTTGATCCGCTTCCGCGCCAAATCGATCCAGCGCCGCAGGATGCGGTTCTCCGGGAACAATTCCAAAACTAGATCGTCGGTGACATGAATGTCCGACGCCTCGCCCGACAGCGCCACCCAGCGGAACGGTCCGCGCCCCTCGCAAAACAGCGGACGAATATACGCCGGCACGAACCCGGGAAAATCGTAAGCGTTCTTTACCCCGTGCTGAAAAGCAAACGTGCGGATATTATTGCCGTAATCGAATGTGACCGATCCCATCTTCTGCAGCCGCAGCATCCCTTCCACATGCCGCGCCATAGCGTCGAGCGATTTTTGCTCATACGACTTGGGATCGTTTTTCCGTAACTCCACAGCCTCGGCCAACGTCATCCTGTTCGGAACATATCCATTCAACGGATCGTGCGCCGAAGTCTGATCGGTCAAAATATCAGGCACTACGCCGCGCTCGGCCAGCTCCGGAATCACGTCGGCGCAATTCCCCACCAGACCTACCGATACATTTTCTTTCTTGCGCACAGCATTCTTCAAAATGCGCAGCGCTTCGTCGAGCGTGTTTACCATGAAGTCGCAGTAGCCCGTCCTCAGCCGCTTCTTGATGCGCTCGGGATCGACATCAATCCCCAGAAACGCCGCGCCCGTCATAGTCGCAGCCAACGGCTGCGCTCCGCCCATCCCGCCCATCCCGCCGCTCACAATCAGCTTGCCCGCCAGATCGCCGCCGAAATGTTTTTCGCCTGCCGCCGAGAAGGTTTCGAACGTCCCCTGCACAATCCCCTGCGAGCCAATGTAAATCCACGAACCCGCCGTCATCTGCCCATACATCATCAGACCGGCGCGCTCCAGTTCGTTGAACTTCTCCCAGTTCGACCAATGACCAACGAGATTCGAATTGGCGATGAGCACTCGCGGCGCATGATCGTGCGTCTTGAACACGCCGACCGGCTTGCCCGACTGCACCAGCAGAGTCTCGTCGTTGTCGAGCTTCTTCAGAGTCGCAACGATGGCATGGTATGCCTCCCAACTCCGCGCCGCGCGCCCGGTTCCGCCGTATACAACAAGATCCTGCGGGCGCTCGGCAACGTCCGCATCGAGGTTGTTCATCAACATGCGCATGGCAGCTTCCTGCTGCCAGCCTTTGCAGGTGATGGTGTTGCCGCGCGGCGCGCGAATGGAGGCAGCGGCCTGAGTGAGTTCGGTTTCAACGGGCATGACTAGATGGTATTACTTGAATGGAACCGCGCGCAATGTGCGAACTCCGCACGCTTCACATCGGCGCATTTCGTATCTCTGAATAGTGTCTCCGCCGCCATGCCGAAGGGCTGCGGCTGAATGTAAATTCAGCCATCACCTGCCGAAAGTATTTCCTTGACTTACACTTGGACAGTCAGATATATGCTGGTGGCAAGCTTCTAAGCGGTCAGGGGTAATAAGGCAATAAGTTAGGAGTGTGTGCCGTGGAAAGAAAGCTTACTATTGCCGCTAACATCGCGATAATTATTGCAGTTATCGCAATCCTAGCCTCTCTGGCTAGAAATGATTCTATCGCACGAAGCCGTTCTACATCATCTACGGGCCAGTTGCCGAGGCCTTCGGCTCTAGTGGGCCATACATTTCCCGTGCAACAGTCATGGTCCCCCTATAACAAGACGATCGTTCTCGCACTTGCAGTAGGGTGCCACTTCTGCTCCGCGAGCGCGCCATTTTATAAGGATCTCGCTGGCTATGCCTCGACTCATCACATAAATTTGGTTGCGTTGCTTCCCCAAGGGCTTGAGGAAAGCAGGGCTTACCTCAAGGAACTAGGGTTGACTATTCCAACTGTCCAGCAAGTGAATTTTATGGATATTAAGGTGGTGGGGACTCCAACCCTCTTCCTTGTTGACTCCCAAGGTGTAGTGCAAAAAGTTTGGGAGGGACAATTAAAAGAAACCGAGCAGAAGAAGGTGCTTTCAGCACTTGGCTAAATCAAGAAAGGAGAACTTTATGCAAAAGCTCTACGCAAGATTCGCAACGTTGGCGGGACTCGTGGTCCTGCTGGGAGTCGTTGTCATGACGGCACCTAAGCCAGTTCACGCGTCGGAGTGTGTATGTATGCATTGGTCTGGGTTGGATGGGCCTTGTGACGATGCTTGCAAGGCAGGATACACCTATTGCCAGGGGACCGGAGGAACCGGATCCTTCTCGGGAGACAACGGATTGGTGCAGGGTCCCTGTGCGGACTTCAGGACCACGCAGATCTGTGATGATCTCTTCGGTTGCCTCGTCTGCACGGAGTATGCAGGTGACTGCGGCGGAGGGGACTAACCCGCCCCGGCACTTACAATTGGCAGGCCATCTTTCACCTAACTGGAGCTGGAGCCGCAGCTCCAGTGTCTTCTGCGGAATTTAGCTCCCACCCGGGAGATTCTCTTGGCTGGGCATTTGCCCTTACCAGGTGCTGTACGCCGTCCCATCGCTGCCGGTCAGGCTCGATGCCGAGTGTACGTCGCTGATTCCCGGATCCTGCTGATCCACAGCCAGTAGCACATCTTCCTGCACGACTTCCCAGTTCGCTTCATTCGTCATCGGATCTTTAGGAACGATTTTGATATAGCCCGCGGTAACCAGGTCATCCAACCCTTGCGGAGCTTTCTGCTTGTCCAGGGTGTATTGGGAAATAAGAGAACGCAACTCGAACAAATCCTGCCGCATGACCGCCTCGCGCGAGCGCACCACCGACTGGTTATAAATTGGCAGCGCAATCGACATCAGGATCACCATGATGCTGATCACGATCATCATTTCCAGCAGCGTGAATCCCGAACTGCGCCGAGTTTTGCTTCCGCTTGCCATTACCAATCCTTATACTTCGTGCCATCCAGCGCCTCATCCCGCGATTTGGTGTAGACGTCGAATACGCTCTGCCCGCCAAAAGAGTCGGAATCCGGATCGTCCTGCATCGAGCGCAGACCCCATTCGGTGGTGCCGGTCATGGGATCGATGGGAATCTTGCGCAGGTAGCGAACTTTCTTTCCCTGCACATCCACGCCCTTCACCAGCGTCTCTAGATCGGGCGGGTAATTTTGACTGTCCACTTTGGTTTGAAACGCCCCGCGGTCCGCATCCATCTTGTAGCGGTCGACGGCGTCGCGCATCTCCCACAGATCGGCTCGCAGCCGGCGCTCCTTCTCGCGCTTAATGGTGAGCCGCGCCATCGGCACCGCCATCGTCGACAGAATCAACAGGATCGTGGTCGCAATAATCAGTTCCAGGAGCGTGAATCCGCTCGCGGATCGGGGCCCCTGCCCCTGGCAAAATTTACTCAGCTTCATCTTCTACTCTTCACTGAACTTCTATTGCACGGTTACGGAAGCCTGCGCCCCGTTTACCGTGATCGGCTGTTCCCCGGGGTCGCGCGCTCCGCCCCGCGTAATGGTTAAAGGAGTCTGTCCACTGGCCTTCGCCTGGAATGTCATGGTAACCACCGCTCCCTGGCCGGAAACTCCGCCCGCGCCCGGCGGCCGCGACGCCGTGATCTGCAAAGTTCCCGTCGTATCCTCTTCGCGATGCACCAGCGCGACAGCTTGTCCATCCTGCGACAGGAATCCTCCATTCGAAATATTTACCAGCTGCAGCTTCGCCGGATCGTAGTTCAACTGCACCGGCACGGAATATACGTTCTGCGCGCCCGAGATCAGCAGATTCACGACAAACGTACTTCCCTTCGCAGCCGTAATCTGGCCCGGATCAAACAGGAAGTTCGCGCTTCCCTGTGTTCCCGGAGACGGCGCGGCCGGCTGGTTCGGCGTTTGACCTGCGGGCGGCTGGACAGCCGGTGCCGGATTTGTAGGCGTCTGCCCCGTGGGCGTTACAGGAGCAGCCGGCCGATGCGAAAGTTGAATCGAGTTCGCGGTGCCAATATCGATCGCACGCTGATTCAATTCACTGAGAGTCGTTCCCCGAATAATGTGCGGAGTTATCGCAAACACCGTTTCGTCCTGCGAGTGATCCTGCGTCCTCTGCCCAAACAAGTAGCCTAGGATTGGAATCTGCGCCAACCCCGGAATCCCAGCCAGCGACTTGGTTTGCGAATCGTCCAAAATCCCGCCAATCAAGCTCGATTCCCCGTCTTTCAAACGAATTTCATGCTCGATCTTCTTCTGGCCGATGATGGGCTGGCTGATGCCGCCGATACTCGACTGCCCAACCACCGAAGAAATTTCCATTGTGATCTTCAACGTCACTTCGCGGTCGGCATGTACGTGCGGCGTTACGTCAATGTTTACGCCGACATCCAGATATTGAAACTGCGTATTTACCAGAGGATTGATACCCACGCCGCCAATTCCAGGCTGGAACGATCCCGTGGCCACCGGCACGCGCTCGCCGATCTTCAACGTCGCTTTCTGATTATCGAGCGCCCGGACCTGCGGATTCTGCAACATCTTGGTGTCGGTATCGCCCATCACCGCCGACAGATTTGCCGAAGGAATAGTCACCTGAAAATCCGTCGCATTGAGGTTGCCCAGCGTATTCAGTTCAAGCCCGGTGCCGCTTGTAGTGCTCGTCGTCGTCGTTCCGGTCGTAGTCGTCGGAGTGGTGGTGTTGACATTGCTTTGCAACGTTACGGTGGCGCTGGTCGGCGGACTCAACCCCAAAGTCCGCGACTTATCTTTACTCACCTGCAAGACCGCAATATCGACGATCACCTCCGGACGCGCCTTATCCAGATCCTCCACCAGCTTTTCCGCCAGCGCGATCTGATCCGGCGTTCCCCGCACCACCAGCGCATTCTGCGAAAGCAACTGCTGCACGCGCTGCACATCCAGCACCGCGCGAATCGCATTCACCACATCCTGCAACTCGGTGGGCTGCGAAAGATTCTGCAGATAGAACGTCTTCAGAACGCTTTGTTCCAGCTCTTTGCGCTTGGCGGGATTGTCCTGCGCCACAAAAATCGTATTCCCCGTCACCGGCCGCCAAAAGGTTTTCGACTCCAGCGCCGTAATCTGCAGCGCGTCTTCCAACGTTACTCCGTTCAGCTCGACCTTAATCCGCCGCGACGTATAGTCCGGATCGAACAGCACATTCACCCCGGCCAGCTGCCCGATCGTCTGATAAATAACCTTGGAATCCTCGGTGAGTTTTACGGTGATGGGTACAACCGAAATCGGCGCCAGCTCCACCGGTCCGCCCGCCTCGCTGATCTTCCGCCGCAGGCTTCCGGGAGGCCCCGCCGCCTGCGGCGGAGGATTATCCTTTTCGTTAATCATCTGGAGCGTGCGCTTCAACTCCTGCTGCGCAATAAATAAAGATGGATCGATCAGCGCCGCCTTTTGAAAATCCGCCAGCGCCTCTTGCAGCTTGCCATCCTCGCGAAGTTTTTGCCCCTCGTGCACGATCGTCGCTGCCGCCTTAAACCGCAGCCGCTCAAACGACGACTTATAGCGCAGATCCTTCGGCTTCAGATCGTAAGCCTGCTTGTAAAAATTGTAAGCATCTTCGAAGTGTTCGCGAGCCTCGGCGTCCTGGCCCTTTTCGTAAACGGCCTTGGCCTTGTCGCCTGGGAGGGCGGGCAGTATGGCAACTAGAACCAGCAGCGCAACCGCCGCAGGCATCAGACGTCTCATTCGTCAATCCTCGTCTTAGAAAATCTTTGCCGGAAGTCTTCGCCGGACAAGCAGTTACTGCCAGGCAATCGCGCCCACGGCCCCTTTTCCACAGACCGATTCGACGCACGAAGCAATACTTTTGCAGCGATTATAGCATCGCGTTTCTCCGCTCCCCATGTCCTTGCCCGCACTACAGTTACACTCTTTAGTCGTAGTCCTTATAGATCAAGCGGCTTCCGCTGTCCGCTTCCCGGCTTCCGGATCGCCGAAGCCGGAAGCCGATTTTCACCCTCGCTGCTAAGATGAAGTAGAAACCATGCCTCGCCAATCCACTCACGAAACCAAACCCAGCAAAGAAAAAGCCCCGCGCCGCGAACCCACCGCCAGCGGGCAGCGAGACGCCGCCGTTAATAGGATCGCTTCCCACAACTATTTCTTGCTGGAAAAATTTGAGTGCGGCGTGGTTCTTACCGGAACCGAGGCCAAATCGGTCCGCGGCGGCCTGGCTAACCTCAAAGATTCCTACGGCCTGGTCAAGGATGGCGAACTCTGGCTCCTCAACGCCCACATCGGCCCCTACGAACACGGCAATATCCACAACCACGCCCCCCTGCGCACCCGCAAGCTGTTAATGCACAAAGAAGAAATCCGCAAGCTGATCGGCAAAACCCAGCAAAAAGGCCTCACTCTAATCCCCGTCCGCATGTACTTCAAGAACGGCAAAGTAAAGGTTGAACTAGCCCTGGCCAAAGGCAAGCAGCTCTGGGACAAACGCGAAACCGAACGCGGCCGCACCGCCGACAAAGAAGCCCGCGAAGCCATCCGAAACCGGAAGAAGTAAAGGTTTATGTAGGGACAGCCGCCCTCGGCTGTCCAGCCGGGCAAAGCCCGGCAGTCTGCAGAGACCCAGCTATCGTTCGATGGCCAGAGGTGGTAAACGGTTGATTAGCCTCTAAAGTGGATGAAGACAGAAACAGCCGAGCTCACCACACTTCAAGCTTGATCTGCCGGTACCGACTAATCAACTCGAAATCTCTCCGATTGGTAGTAATGAGGCGCGCGCCGTGGGAGCGGGCGGTGAGGGCGATGAGAACATCGAAATGCAGGTCACGCAGTTTGTGCGGTTCGAAGCCTTGATGGGCACGGATTTTGGCCAGTATCTCGCCAGACTCCAGCCAATTCTTTTCTGTTGGAGTCAAGACTGGGTGGTTTCTCGCCAAAGTGCGTAGGAACTTGCGCTCAGCCGGTCCGCTAACGCCGCGCAGCAATTCCGCAAGGACCACCGACGACATCCGGACGAGGCCCTCCACGGACCCGATACGCTTGCGGTGGCGACCGGTGCGGACCTCGTCCACCAGTACGGATGTGTCGAAGATGACAACGTCACTCATCGAGTCCGGAAAACTTGAGCTTGCCGGAATTTTTCTTCATCAGGGTCTTGAAGCGCTTCAGCGCAACGATTTCGCGCAGCGCGATGTGAACCGCATCGGTGCGTGACTTCGCCTTGAGCACCTTCACAGCCTCGTCGGCCAGATCGGTGTCGAGACGGATTGATGTCATGGTCACAGCCATAGCGCCTTCTCCTTAACTAATATATACATGGTAGCCGATTTGTATATACAGATCAAGAGGCTGTGGCGGGCCTGCCAACAGTGTGGATTACTTTAAGAATGGTAAAGTAAGAGTTGAATTAGGCCCTAGCCGAAGGCAAATCTGGGACAAACGCGAAACCGAACGCCGCCGCACCGCCGACAAAGAAGCCCGCGAAGCGATCGGCCGCAGCCGGAAGACATAAGCGGCGCCTGGAGTTTTCATTCGCAAATTAAACCTGTCATTCCGAATCGGGCCTCAAGCCCGGTGAGGAACCTGCTGTTACCCGTAGCATCGAGTGACCTGGCTAAGAAATTTGTCGCTGATCCCAGAACATGCAAAGCGGGTTATGATAGGCGGCTAGCAGGTCGACGGCATGGCAAACCTCGAACATTTAGCGAAGCTGAAGAAAAACGTAGAGGCTTGGAATTCCTGGCGGCGGAAGCAACCAGCTGTCGAGATTGACCTCTTAGAGGCGCACCTCAACGGGGCGAACCTTATCGGGGCGGACCTCGCCGAGGCAAACCTCATCGAGGCGAACCTCAATGGGGCACATCTGAACGGGGCGAACCTCGTCGGAGCGAACCTCAACCAGGCGGACCTCACTGAGGCGAACCTCACCAAGGCGAAACTCAACGGAGCGAACCTTATCGGGGCGGACCTCATCAGGGCGAACCTCATCGAGGTGAACCTCAACCGGGCGAACCTCAACCGGGCGAACCTCAACCGGGCGGACCTCACAGGGGCGGACCTCACAGGGGCAAACCTCACCGAGACGAACCTTACCAGGGCGAACTTCACAGGGGCAAACCTCAACCGGGCGAATGTTGAGAATGCCAATGTCGCATACACAACCTTTGGAGACAACGATCTCAGCAAAGTGGACGGCCTAGAATCTGTTAAGTATGGTGGCCCGTGCACCATCGGTATCGATGCTATTTATCGCTCCCAAGGAAACATCCCTGAGCAATTCCTGCGTGGAGTCGGCGTCCCCGATGACTTCATTACATACATGAGGTCACTGACTGGAAAAACATTCGAGTTCTATTCATGCTTCATCAGCTACTCGACCAAGGATGATGCCTTTGTGACGGAATTACATACCAAACTACAAGCACAGAAAGTGCGCTGCTGGAAGGACAGCGAAGACCTCAAAATCGGGGATAAATTTCAGGAAACCATCGACAGTGCTATCCGTCTCCACGACAAATTGTTGCTTGTCTTGTCAGAACAATCAATGCAAAGCTCGTGGGTTGAGTGGGAAGTCAAGAAAGCGTTGAAGAAAGAACAAGAATCAGGGTCAACTGTATTATTCCCCGTAAGATTAGACGATGCGGTTATGGAATCGCCCTATGCTTGGGCAGGAGAAGTTCGTAAGCGCCACATCGGCGACTTCCGCAAGTGGAAGGACCACGACTCGTTTCAAAAGTCGCTCGACCGCCTCCTCCGCGACCTGAAATCGCAAGACTCCAAGCCGAAAGGTTAACGCGATGGCAAATCCCGAACATCTGGCAAAACTGAAGGAAGGACCGGAAGCCTGGAACCAATTCCAACTCGCCAGCGCGGAAGAATTTTTCAGGAAAACGCGGGTTGACGCGTCTCCCACCTCTCCAGCCGGATTTAACCTAAACTTGGCCCCCTTCGACCTGATTGAAGCAGACCTTAGCGACGCCGACCTCAGAGGCGCGCAGCTTCGGAAAGTACATCTCGCACAGGCGGTTCTGAGTGGAGCGAACCTTAGCGAGGCAGACCTTCGTTGGGGCGTTCTGTGTGGCGCGAATCTCAGCGGCGCAAATCTAAGCGAGGCTAACTTGCTAGGAGCAGACCTACGGGGCGAAGCCGACCTTACAGATGCCAACCTCCGGCGCGCGATCCTGAACGAGGCCGACTTTTCCGATGCCGAACTACTCGCATCAGACTTCACCGAAGCTGACATCGGCGACACGATCTTGGGCCGAAATGATCTCAGCACAGCGAAGGGGCTAGAAACGGTCAACCATATTGGCCCCTCGATAATCGGAATCGAGACAATCTTCCTCTCCAAAGGAAACATTCCCGAGAAATTCCTGCGAGGCTGCGGCGTCCCGGACGAATTCATCACCTATGCGAAGTCCCTCGCCACGTATCCCATCCAGTTCTATTCCTGTTTCATCAGCTACTCCACCAAAGATCAGGCCTTTGCCGACCGCCTCTACGCCGACCTGCAGAACAAAGGCGTGCGCTGCTGGTTTGCCCCGCACGACGTGCAAGGCGGCAGGAAGCTCCACGAGCAGATCGACGAAGCCATCCGCCTGCACGACAAGCTGCTGCTGATCCTGTCGCCGCACAGCATGGAGAGCGAGTGGGTGAAGACGGAAATCGCCAAGGCCCGCAAGCGCGAGGTGCGCGATCAGCGCCGAGTCCTGTTCCCCATCCGCCTCGCGCCCTTCGAAACCCTGCGCGACTGGGAGTGCTTCGACGCTGACACCGGGAAAGATTCCGCCCGCGAGATTCGCGAGTATTTCATCCCCGACTTCAGCAACTGGAAAGACCACGACTCCTATCAGGAAGCCTTCCAGCGGCTGATCAGCGACCTCAAAGCCTCCGACTCGAGACCGAAATGATCTCTTAGGTTTGTAGCTGAGATAGCGGTTGGCCCCCCGTGGAATTCACTTGACTTCGATTCGTCACCCTGCAACAATTTCTTTACGCATTACCTATTTGACGTACAAATAGCAGAAAGATAACTCAAGCAAATGCAATATTTTACAAGCCAGCATCTGATTATAAAGCACTTAATGCATCCGCCGTGCTCTAAGTCATTTGCTCGCAATATTTTGCGGACAAGTTACTTGTTTTCATAGATTTAGCCGGATTCAACATATATCGAAGGTCGGCAACTTATTGATTCGAGAGATTTTAGCGCGAGGGTCCATAAAAAAATTTGATCTAGATTGCCTTCACGCCGACGGTTTTCCGCGATCTTCGCGGCTTGTTCGCTGCGGCAGTCTAATTAGAAGCTCTAAAAAAAGTCATCGAAATTTCGCTTATGCTGGCCAGCACCGAGGCCGCCATCAAAACCGTCAACCTGAAACCCGACATGCCGCAGGTTCATGAGGCCCTGCAGCGCCTCGACCGTGAACTCGCTCTCGCCCGCCAGGAAAAAATAAAACTGCTCAAGCTGGTTCACGGTTACGGCTCGACCGGCGCCGGCGGCGACATTCGCATCGCGGTGCAAAAGCGTTTAATGGAAATGTTTCAGAACGGCCAAGTCCGCGCCTGCATCTTCGGTGAGAACTGGTCGAAGTCCGATGAAACGACATGGAAACTTCTGCAATCGCACGCCGACCTCAAAAGCGACTCTGACCTCGGCCGCCGCAACTGCGGCATCACCATCGTGCTCCTCTAAATTCAGCGCCTGCCAATTCCGCCTATCGGCTTGCGCAATTCCCTCCCCGCCGACGATACTGGAGTGTTCCGGAAAACTCTTAATAAAGACTATGGAAACTACACTCTCGTTCTCTACCCCTGCCGAACTCGAAACCGAATCGCTCGTAGCCATTGCGCTGGATCACAGTGAAAAAGATCACACCGAAAAAGATCGCTCGGAAAAAGACGGCGCAGCCAAGCAATCCGAACACGGGAAAAAAGAGAAGCCGCAGCTTAAACTTGCGACCGCAGACGCGGCCGTGCAATCCGTGGCCACCGATTTGTTGGCCAGCGGCGAACTGACGGGCAAGCCATTCGAAACCAATTTGCTGCACAAGCCCGCCGGACTGAAGGCGAAGCGCCTGTTGCTGATCGGCGGCGGAGCGGCGAAGAAATTTACCAGCTACGATCTGCGGCGCATCGCCGGCACTGCGGTGCGGACGCTGAAGTCACGTGGAATTCGCAGCTTCGCGTTCATCGCCCCCGCCAGCATTCCCGCCGAAGAAGCGGTGCGCGCGATCGTGGAAGGCGCTCTCGTGGGCAACTTCGATCCGGACTACTACCGCAGCGACCGCAAGGATCAGAAGATTGACGCCTTGACCATTGTCGCCGGAGGAAACGCCGACCACGTAGCGCTGGAAAAGGCCGCGCACGAGGCGCAGATTATCGGCGAATCGCAGAACTTCACTCGGGATCTGGTGAACGAGCCTTCCAACCGCATGACGCCGACGATTCTCGGCGACCGCGCCAAGAAGATGTGCCAGGAAGTCGGCTTGAAATGCGAAGTGTACGGCGCCGACAAGATTAAAGAATTGAAGATGGGTGCATTCTGGAGCGTGGCGCAAGGTTCCGACGAACCACCCGCGCTCATCGTCATGACCTACGAACCTGCTGGCGCTCCCGCGAAACCGGTGTTGGGCCTGGTGGGCAAAGGAATCACCTTCGACACCGGCGGCATCTCCATCAAACCGGCCGACGGCATGGAAAAGATGAAATACGACATGGCGGGCGGCGCAACCATGATTGGCGCCATGCGCGCCATCGCCATGTTAAAACCCAAACTGAAGGTGATCGGCATCGTGTGCGCCACCGAAAATATGCCCTCCGGCAAAGCGCAGAAGCCGGGCGACGTGCAAATTGCCATGTCAGGCAAATCGATTGAAATCATCAACACCGACGCCGAAGGCCGGCTGGTTCTCGCCGATGGCCTGTTCTACGCGCGCCAGCTTGGCTGCACTCATCTGGTCGATGCGGCAACGCTAACCGGCGCGGTCGTGGTCGCGCTCGGTTATACCAACGCCGGCGTCTTCTCCAACGATGACGCCATCTATGAGCGCTTTCACAAAGCGAACAACGAAGCCGGCGAAAAAATGTGGCGGCTGCCGCTCGATGACGAATACAAAGACAACATCAAGTCCACCATCGCCGACATCGTGAACTCCGGCGGACGCTGGGGCGGCGCCATCAACGCAGCCATGTTTCTGAAAGAATTTGCCGAAGACACGCCGTGGATCCATCTCGACATCGCAGGCACAGCCTGGATGGAAGAGCAAAAGCCCTGGATCGCCAAAGGCCCGTCGGGAATCGCTTTGCGCAGTCTGGTGGAGTTCGTGAAGAGCTTTACGAGCTAGAGGCTTAGGCCGCGGATTTGGACTGTTGTTCAAGATAAATATAATCGCGCAAATCCGCGGCCAATTTCCGGAACTTTTCTCCTCTACGTACCAGCCTTTTCGCTTCCTGCCGCATCTCATGCAGGCTGCAACGGCTCGAGATCCGTTTATCGGCCGAACTCTGATCGTGGGAGCGTCGCATGAAGGCTTTGGCTATAGCGGGAGTGGTTGTGCTGATTCTGGGAATCCTGTCGTTCTTCGTTCCAGTGCCGCATTCGGAACATCACGGCGTCAGCGTGGGCGATGCGCATATCGGCGTTACAACGGAACACGACGAAAAAACTCCACCGGCCCTTAGCGTGGTGCTCGTAGTCGTCGGTGCCGGCCTGGTCATCGCCGGACGCAAGAGCTAAAGCGTCCATTGCCAAGCAAGGTTCGGCCATGAAACTTTGTTTGCACGCATAACGTGAAGGAGCCTCTCGCTACGAATCTTGCCAACCGACAAGCATTGGGGTTAACTACCGATTATGTCTTTGCGCCCCGTCCTCCAGCTCGGCGATCCCGGACTTCGCAGAGTCGCGCTGCCGGTTTCGGACCCTTCCGCTCCGGAGATTTCTGCTCTCGTCAAGGATCTCGCCGACACGCTCGCCCACTCGCGCACGACCACCGGTTACGGACGCGGAATTGCCGCTCCGCAAATCGGGGTGGCGCAACGAGTGATTTTCCTGCAACTGCCGGAGGAACAGCCTTGGCCGCTTGTGAATCCAGAGATTATTAGGCTCAGCGAGGGAAAAATTATTGTCTGGGATGCCTGCCTCAGCTTCCTCTGCATCTTCATGCAAGTCGAGCGCTATCGCGAAATCACAGTCCGTTATCAGGACCTCGCGGGTGGTCGTCACGAACTTCGCGCCGGCGATGACCGTAATCTCTCGGAACTCCTGCAACACGAAATCGACCACTTGGATGGCATACTTGCAGTCGACCGCATCGTCGACCTCAAGACTCTCTGCACGCGGGATGAGTTTGAGAAGCGTTATCGCGCTAACAGCCCGTATGCGGTCGCTCCGCTATGATCGAGTATCGAAATGGTTCGGATCCAAGGTACCCGGCAAAAATCCTTTGCGACGGTAGGAATTATTGCTACCATTGATCCTATGCCTACGATCGAAAAACTCAGTATTGCTTTACCCCCGGAAATGGCGGATTTGCTCCGAGAAGCTGTCAAGAGCGGCGAATACGCCAGCACCAGCGAGGTTGTGCGGGATGCGCTGCGGGCGTGGAAGCGAAAGCGTGCCGTCGAAATGCTGGGCATCGGCGAGTTGCGCCAGCTTGTCCGGGACGGGATGGCAAGCGGTCCCGCACTCGATGCGGAAGCCGTCTTATCGCGACTTGAATCGAAATACGCCGCGATGCGTAAGAAAACGAAAAAAAGCCGACAGCCTTGAAACTCTCCATCTCTCCGAGAGCCGCGCTGGACCTGGAAGCCATTGGCGACTATATTGCGCTCGACAATCCTGAGCGGGCCGTTTCGTTCATCCGCGAACTTAGGCAGCAATGTCGAAGAGTTGCCCGCCTACCTGCCTCTTTCCCGGCGCGGGACGATCTCGCGGTCGGGATTCGGATGTCGACACACGGCAAATATCTCATCCTCTTTAGGATCGTCGAGAATGCGGTCCGCATCGAGCGCGTGATTCACGGGGCTCGAAACCCCGCCCAAGCCGGACTGGATCCGCAGGCGTGAGTTCGCGAACAAAACATCAGCAGAAAGAACTCTGCTTCATTTCGCCGTTGCCAGGTCGAAAGCCTTCTCGAGGTTCGTGACCAGCGGCGCTTCGCCTTGTTGCAATCCGCCGTGGCCCATCATCCTCCACAGATATTCGTTGCGCGGCCAGCCGTGCGCATCGTAAACCGCGAGAACGTCTTCCGATGGGCGGCTCATGACCATCAGGACAATATCGGCCTGCCCGGGCTCGTAAACTAAAGTGAATTTTCCCCACTTCTGCATCGCATCCTGAACAGTGACGATGGCTTGGCGATCTTCCGAAAGAAGGTTGATATTGAACTCGTCGCCGTCATAGCTGGTGACGTAGACATAACGCGCGTTGACCAGCGTACCAGGAAATGCCGGCACATTTTGCGGAGTCGCCTTCGAGGCCTTAGGAGCGGCCCATGCGAAAGATGCCAACAACAAAACCGCCGCTCCGATCACCGCTATCGAAAATTGTAATTGCTTTTTCATGAGTGACAGACTCCCAGCCTACAACCAATTAGATGGTCTTATCGTGGCGGGAGATGCATGCTCGCCGCGTAAACGTTCGAGTTGCAAAGTACGGACCGATAGGGACGATCAGTCACCGAACCGCTCCGCCGCGCGGGCTCTGGCTTTTGCCGCCTCTTCTTCCCGATTTTTCGGCGGCGCCGCAGTTTCGAGCGAATGAAGAAGACGAGCAGAGATTTCGGCTATTTCGTCGACGGCCGCCAGGAAGGAGATTTCGTTAGCCTTCGAGGGTTTGTTGAAGCCGGTGATTTTTCTTACAAATTGCAGCGAAGCCGCTCGAACCTCTTCTGCATTCACCGGCGGATCAAAGTTGAAAAGCGTCTTGATATTTCTGCACATTTCCGCATGACCTCCAGCGGGAAGCCGTCCCAATCGGTGTAAAGCATTTTGACATACGTCCAAGAATATTGCTCAGGGCTTGGCTTGCACCACAGGCTGAGGCTGGCGGGCCTGCTCGACAACATTGCGGACGGCATCGACAACCAAGTCGGGGCGATCAGCCTGAATGTAATGCGAACAATTTTTCGCGATGGTTCGCGTGCCCCGGGTTGAAAGGTGCGACAACTCTTCCTGCATCTGCTCGAAGGCATCGTTGGTGGGGTTTACCAGCTCGGCAGGCATGTCGGGATCAGGGGAGCCCTCGGGATCGTGGGAGAGCACAACAAGAGGCGTATCGCCAAGCGAACCCGTTAAGGCGGTTTGCGCGGCGCTCTGCGAGAAGGCCTTCCATTCGGCGATGCCAGCCCGCAGGCTGTGGAAGTTGCATTCGGCGCCTCGAATGGCATCGTAACCCTTACAGAAGCCGAGCAACCGCGGGATGCCAAAAGGCATAGTAAACTCCATAAATTCGAATTGGCGCAGGTAGCCTGCATCCAGGTCCTTGAGTGCCTGTGGGAAGCGCTGCTCCTGCTCGGGATGGGAGGAATCCACTAACACCATGCCGGCGACTTCATTACGGTACAGGCTGGCGTACAGGCGAACGTCGAAACCACCCATGGAGTGACCGACGATTACGATGGGGAAAGAAACGCCGGCGTTGTGCAGGAGAGTGTGCAACTCTTCGGCGATAACTTTGCTGGTACGGCTATGTGGGCTGGATTCGCTGTAGCCGATACCGGCGCGGTCATAGGAGCAAACGCGAGCAAATTGCGCGATCTTCGCCTGAACTTTGTACCAGTCGGCATACCCGCCACCGAGGCCAGAATCGAGGATGACAGTAGGAGAGCCGCGTCCCGTGCAGTCGATGTGCATCCGGTAGCCCCCCACATCGACGAGTTGACCGGGCATGGGATGAAAGCGACGGTCGCGAGCTTCGGAGATGTTCTCGTAGAAAAATCCGGCAGTCGCCAGCGAGATGACCAGGAGGAGGAAGCTTCGGACGATAATGCGCACCCAGTGGCGCGCCGGTGCGGGCGGGTTGGCAGTCTCCGGCATGGTTGGCGAGAGCGCGCGGACGAGAGCGTCCGCGCCAAACAGTCTATCTCTTCTACATCACCGGCGGCACGGTGATTCCCATGACTGCCAAAGTTCGAATTAATTCCCGGCGAACCACAGCAACCGTGGCGAGCAGGAATTGCTTTCGCCTCTCATCGGTCTCGCTCAGGATGGGATGGCGGTGGTAGAACGTATTGAAAAGTTGAGCCAGTTGGAAAGCGTGTTTGGCAAGATACGCCGGCTCGGTGGTTGTGATGCATTGGTCAACAATGTAAGACGTCTTAGCCGAGGCGAGCCAGAGCTCCCAGATCTCATTCGCGGATTCGGCGGCGAGGTATTGCGCGAACTCGGCGATAGAGATGTTACTGGCAACATTCTTACAGAAAATATCCGGGTCGATTGCGGCTTTCTTGAAGATGCTCGCTGCTCGAACCACGGCGTATTGTGCGTAAGGACCGGTCTCACCCTCAAAGCTGAGAGCTTCTTTGAAGTCGAAAGCAATGACGGACTGCTTGGTGAACTTCAGCATGAAGTACCGCAGGGCGCCGATGGCGATTTGCGTCGCGATGGCAAGCCGTTCGGCGTCGGAAAGCTGCGGATGGCGGGAGTCCACTTCATTCTTGGCGGAGGCGATCAACTGGTCGAGGAGATCGTCGGCTTTCACTCCAAAACCCTTGCGGCCGCTGACTTCTATGTAAGAGCGCGTCTGGTCTTCTTCGCTCAGCGTGTAGCCGAGCTCGGCGGCGCAGCGCGGCGTGAGGGCGACCATCTCATAAGAAAAATGAGTGTAATGATCGGCGGCTTCCTGGTGTCCGAGCCCGCGCAAGGCTTCTATGACGGTGTTCTGCGCCTCCGATTGGCGCGCATCGATCACGTTGTAGATTTCAGCAACGTCCCCGAAATGAGGATGATCTTTCTCGCCCTCCATCGCGGAAATCCAGCAGTCGTGCTGGTTGGGATAGCGATAAAACTTGCGATATTCGAAATCGCGCCCGAGCAGGCCGAACTTCCACATGTGATAGGCAATGTCCTTGCCGACATAGCCCACGGTGCCGTTGGAGCGGACAATTACTTTCTGGTCTTCTTCGGAGATTTTCTCGGATTCTTGTGTGTCTTCTGTCTCCAATGTCGTTGCAGTGGTTCCCGCCCGGCGCATCACCCAGCAGCCTTTGTTCTTGCCTTCCATTTCGAAGGTGAGCACGCCGGAATCCTTCAGCTTGGTGAAGGCTGCATCCCAAAAATGCAGATGCAGGATTTCACTCTCGCGCGGGAGGAAGTCGTAATCGATGTCGAGACGGTCCATGGTTTCGAGATGGCGGCGCAGCACGGCAGTCGAGATCAGTTCGGCAATAGCAGCCGTTTCGCTCGATGCATCTTCAATGCCGTGCAGCGTCTTCGCACGCACTTGCAAGTTCTGTCTGTCCTGCTCGTACCACTGCGAGACGCGGGCATACAAATCCCAGCAGTAGTAATCGAAGCGGGGCTGACTGGCGAGGGCCTGGATTTCCGGAAGCGATTTCTTCTCGATCTGCGTGAAGCCCACGACCACATCGGCCACTTGCACGCCGGTGTTGTCGATGTAGTTTTGAATATCAACTTCCCGACCGGCAAAGCGCAGCAGCCGAACGAAGGTATCTCCGAGGACGGCATTGCGCAAGTGGCCAATGTGCGCGGCTTTGTTGGGATTGATGCTGGTGTGCTCGACCAGAATCTTTCCTGCTGGAATATCGGCTGGCGGATTTTGATCGGCGACAAGAGCCGCCGCCATCCAGGTTCGATCGACTTTGACATTCAGGTAACCGGGAGGCGCCACTTGCATTTCGGCGATGCCCTCAACGGGCCCGATCTCGGCGCGGATTGCGTCGGCGATTTTAATGGGCGCGCTGCGGAGCGGCTTGGCGAACGGAAAAATTGGAATCGCAAACTCACCTAATTCAACCTTCGGAGGTGGTTCGATCACTACTTTCGGCAGATTGGCGCCCGGCCAGCGGCGAGAGAGAAATTCGGTGATGCGTCCGGCTAGCCGGTGTTCAAGATAACGATACAAGGCTTCCCTCTAAAATGCTGGTGAAGACAGTGATTCTAGCAGAGCGCGTGACGCACGCTGGTTTGACGCAACATGCTGCGTTCCCTATGATGAAAAAACGTCGTTCGTCGCTGGTCGTTCGTCGCTCGCCAAGCATTTGCGCTGCCGGCAGTTGAGGTTTTGGCCAACGACCAACGACTAAGGACCAACGACGATTTTCTTCTATGCGCATAGCCTACCTTGAGTGTTTTTCCGGCATGAGCGGCGACATGTTTCTGGGCGCGCTGGTGGACGCCGGAGTTGCGCCTCGCGTTCTGGAGGAAACCGCCGCGGCTTTGAACGTGGGGGCACGGCTGGAAATTTCTCGGGTCGTACGCAGCGGAATTTCCGCGACAAAGGTGGATGTTTACGTCAACGGGCAGAAGGATTCACCGCGCGAGGAGCATTCCCAACAAGCGCATCATGAGCACGAGCATTCTCACCAGCACTCTCACGAGGGTCCACGTGTGCACGAACATCACGCACACTCGCATTCCTCTCATGCCGAAGTTGCACTGGTCACGGATCTTCCGCCGCACAAGCACGGGCATTCGCATGGACGAGGGCTGACCGAGATACGTCAGATCATTTCCGCCTCTTCCATTTCGGAGTCGGCGAGGCAGACCGCGATCCGCATCTTTGAGGCTCTGGGGAAGGCCGAGGCGAAGATTCACAATACTTCCCTCGAAGCAGTTCACTTCCATGAAGTTGGCGCGGTGGATGCGCTGGTGGATATCGTCTGCGCGGCCGTGGGCGCCGAAGCGCTAGGCGTCGATGAAATCATTTGTTCACCACTGAACGTCGGCGGTGGAATGGTCAACTGCGCGCATGGGACGTTTCCGGTTCCGGTTCCGGCGACGGTGGAATTGCTGGGAGATGCGCCTGTGTATTCCTCCGGATTGCAAGCCGAATTAGTTACGCCCACTGGCGCGGCAATCGTAAAGACTCTGGCTTCGCGCTTTTCTGCGTTTCCGGAGATGAAGATTGAGAAATCAGGCTATGGCGCGGGATCGCGCGATTTTGCCGGACATCCAAATGTAGTGAGGTTGACGATCGGGGAAACGGCTTCGAACACCTTTGCGGCGAAGACGGCTTCGGAGACGATTACCGTATTGGAAGCGAATCTCGACGATCTGAATCCCCAGGTTTTTGGCTATGTGATGGATCGTTTGTTCGAAGAAGGCGCGCTGGATGCCTTCGCCATGCCGGTACAAATGAAGAAGAATCGTCCGGGGACGTTGCTGACTGTCCTGTGCAAACCCGAGGACGCGGGCAAACTGGCGCATCTAATCTTTATCGAGACAACCACGCTGGGTGTGCGGCGGCGGGATGAGGTGCGGCAGACCCTGGCGCGCCGCTGGCAGCAGGTGCAAACACCATGGGGCGAGGTGCGGATCAAAATCGCCAGCATGAATGGGACAGTCACCAACTACGCGCCCGAGTACGAAGATTGCCGGCGCATCGCGGTGGAGAGCCATGTGCCACTCAAAACCGTGATGGGCGAGGCCGTGGAAGCATACATGCGCCTCGGCCCCAGAATAAAACAGGTTCCTCACCGGCTGAACGCCGGTTCGGAATGACAGAACAATTTATTAGCTTACACAAGACGAGCGAGCAAAAAGACGGGCAATGAGCCGAAAGTTTTACATCACGACGCCGATTTATTATGTGAACGCGCACCCGCACATCGGCCACGCGTATACAACCATCGCTTGCGACACGATCGCGCGGCGGCAGCGCTTGTTGGGCGCGGAGACGTTTTTTCTCACGGGGACGGACGAGCACGGGCAAAAGATCGAGCGCGCCGCGCAGGCGGCGGGGAAGACTCCACAGCAGTATGCCGATGAAGTTTCCGCGGAGTTCCGCCAGTTGTGGAAGCGCATGGGAATCTCGAACGACGACTTCATCCGCACCACCGAAGAGCGGCACACGAAACGTGTGCAGGAACTTTTCCGGCGCATTCGCGACAACGGCTACATCTACAAGGGCACTTACACCGGGCAGTATTGTGTGTCGGATGAGCTTTATGTGGATGGCGCGCAGCCCGGCGATCCCTGCCCCACCTGCGGACGGATTACCGAGACGGTGCACGAGGAAAACTACTTCTTCAAACTCTCGGCGTTTCAGGAGAAGTTGCTTGCGCTCTATGCGAACCCGGAGTTCATTCGTCCGGAAGCGCGGCGCAATGAAGTGATTTCCTTCGTGCGCTCGGGACTGCATGATCAGTCGATCAGCCGTTCGACGTTTTCCTGGGGAATTCCTGTGCCCGACGATCCCAAGCACGTAATCTACGTGTGGTTTGACGCGCTGGCGAACTACCTCACCGCGATTGGCTACGGCTCCTCGCACGCGGGAGCGCAAGAGGCGTTTAAGAAATTTTGGCCGGCGGATGTGCAGATGATCGGAAAAGAGATTGTCCGCTTCCATTGTGTTTACTGGCCAGCCTTTTTGATGGCAGCCGGTCTGCCGGTGCCGAAGACGATCGTGGCCCATGGCTGGCTGCTGTTCGAAGAGAGCAAGATGTCGAAATCGCGCGGCAACATCGTGCGCACGGAGACAATTCTGGACGTGCTGGGTGCGGATGCGTTGCGGTATTTTCTGTTGCGGGAAGTCGTATTCGGGCAGGATGGATCGTTTTCCTTCGACGCTCTGGTGCAGCGCTACAACTCCGATCTGGCGAATGGACTGGGAAACTTAGCCAGCCGCACTCTCACCATGATCAACCGCTATTTCAAGGGTGAGGTGCCGTCTCCCTCGCACGGGGCGTCGAAAGCGGCGGCGGACGATGCCATTGCAAACGCGGCGCGCAAGACCATCCGCGAATTTGGAACGCTTTTCGATCAATTCCAGTTTTCGCGCGCGCTGGAAGTGGCATGGGCGCTGGTGGCGGCGGTAGATAAATACATCGTCGAAAATGAGCCTTGGGCGTTGGGCGAAAAGCAGGATGAAGACAGCCGTTCGCGTCTGGCGACGGTGCTCTACACTGCGGCCGAAGCGCTGCGGATCGCAACGGCTCTGGCACATCCGGTGATGCCGGACGCGACCGCGAAAATCTGGACGCAGCTGGGTTTGGGAGATATCAAGAAATTGGCTCTCGACGAGCTGGCTTGGGGACAACTGCCTTTGGGCACGAAGCTAGGTGAAGTGCAGCCTGTGTTTCCGCGCGCCGATAAGAGCGCGATTGAAAGGATGCAAAAGATGGAAGAAGAGCACAGATCTACACCGGTGGTAGACGCTCCGCCTGCGATGGCCGCACCCGCGGAACAATCGAATATCGTCCCAGCCGCGGTGGTGTCCGCGGCCACACCGGCAGCGAACAACAAAATTTCAATCGACGATTTCGCTAAGATCGAGTTGCGGGTGGGACTGGTCAAGGTCGCCGAGCGCGTGCCTAAGGCGGACAAACTTCTTAGGCTGGAGATTGATATTGGGACCGAGGTGCGGCAGGTTCTGGCCGGGATCGCGGAAGCCTACGCGCCGGAAACTTTGGTTGGGCGAAAAGTGGTGATCGTGGCCAATCTCGCGCCACGCAAGCTACGCGGGATGGAATCGAACGGAATGATCGTGGCTGCATCTCTTGAAGATGGGAAACCGGTGCTGGCGGGCTTTTTAGAGGATGTGCCAGTGGGGGCGAGGCTGAAATAGGCTCCAAATTCGCGTGCTCAGGCAGACAGGACCAGGACGGCATGATGATCACCCGCGACAAGCGCGCGCGAATCTCGCCTGCCCTAGCATTCGTGCTCCTGGCCGGCATTTCGTGTCAAATCTCCTGCGCCAAGCACATGGCTAATTTCCGGAAGATGGAGATTGATCCCACCACGCTGAAACTGCGACTTCGAGATGAACTCGCTCTCTCGCCCGTTCCACCAACGTCGGAGTACTATTTCCGCTTTTTGATTGGCAGCGGACGCTACACGGTTGACCATTTAGGTGCCGGTGGAAGAGTTCGATACAATGCCTTCTTTGTCGGCGCCGATGACACTATTACTACGAAGACGAAGTATCAGGTCCTGCTATCCGGACCGTTCGGCACCGTCTACGGAGAATCTACCTATTTCTACGATTCGTCGCACGCAGCCCAGCCGACAACATTCTTTACCGAGCTTTATTTCAACGATTTAGGATCTGAACCCTTCCAATTGGTTTCTGCCTTGCCCGCTGCGAAGACCCTCCACCTCAGTGCGATAAGCGTGATCAGAATCTTCCACGCGCCTCCGGAGTTCCTGGTGGTGTCGGCCAACTATGCGCCAGACGGGCACTTGGAGAGTATGCATGTGAATGGTTCTAAACACGGAGACTGGGTGCATAGCAATGAAGTTCACAGTCTCTATCCCGAACTAGATGTTGCCACCCTGGTCGGTGATCGGCCGAAAACGCGTGAGCACTTTGGAATCCCTGCTGTATTCCCAGTGAAGGAGTATCAGCGCAACCCATCTAACATCGTCCGCCAAGTTGAGCTGAAGAGCGCTCTGGATATCGTCAACTTCCACTACGAGCGTAACCTGTGGGTGCAGCAAGATTCATCCCTTCCAGATGGCACGCACAAGACAAGATTTCTGACCTACGCAACCACAAGCGAAGATGAGACTTTGGAGCCCATCGACGGCACCCGGCTATTCGGACAGTTCCAGTCCGCCCCCAGAGTCCCCAGCAACTGAAGGAATTACGACCATATGTTTGTTGATTCTCACGCACATCTCGATGGCAAGCAGTTCGACACCGATCGCGAGCAGGTGATCACACGTGCGCGAGACGCGGGAGTACAGGCCATGGTCGCTATCGGCAACGGCGAAGGTCCCGCGGACGTGGACTGCGGAATTCGGCTTGCCGAGAAGTACGATTTCATCTATGCGACCTTCGGCATTCATCCCCATGAAGCCCGCCTCGCGGACGAAGCCGGTTACGAGAATATGGAGCGTCTTGCCGGACATCCCAAAGTAATTGCATGGGGCGAGATCGGCCTGGACTATTTTTACGATCACTCGCCGCGCGATGTGCAGAAAACCGTATTCGTCCGTCAGATGGAATTGGCTGCGGCGGCAAAGCTGCCCATCGTGATTCACTGCCGGCCTTCGCAAGGCAGTGAGGACGCATGGAATGATTGCCTCGCACTGATGCGAGAAAATTGGGTGCCAAAGGGATTGGGAGGCATTCTCCACTGCTTCACGGGAAATTGGCCGCAGGCAAAGGGTGCTCTCGATATGGGTTTCATGATTTCGTTCGCGGGTAACATCACTTTTCCCAAGGCACAGCAGATTCGCGACGCGGCCTTGGAAGTTCCGCTGGATCGCATGCTGATTGAGACCGACTCGCCATACCTGGCGCCGGTGCCGCATCGCGGCAAGCGGAACGAACCGGCATTCGTCAAAGAAACTGCGCGAAAGCTGGGCGAATTGCGCGGACTGACGGCGGAAGAAATCGGGAAGCAAACCAGCCGCAATTTCTACAATTTTTTCAAATTGGTTGAATCCTCTGAAAAGAAAGTTTCCGCAAGTTAGGTCTCTGCAAAAACGATTCTTCTGGTAACCTCAAGAGTCAGATTCCATCATTTCAGAAAGAATTGAAATCCGATGCCCGACAACACTTTTGACATCGTGAGCAAGGTCGATCTGCAGGAGGTGTCGAACGCCATCCAGCAGGCCTTGAAGGAGATTCACACGCGTTTCGACCTGAAAGATTCGAACTCGAATATTGAATTGGAAAAGGACGCCATTGTGCTGCATTCGGCCGACGAGTACAAGCTCAAGGCGGTGAATGACATTCTGCAACAGAAATTGGTCAAGCGCGGAGTTTCGTTGAAGGGTTTAACGTATGGCGCTGTCGAGCCGGCAGCGGGTGGAACCTCGAAACGGAAAGTTACGATGCAGCAGGGCATCGCCATCGAGAAGGCGCGTGAAATAGTAAAGCTGGTAAAGGATTCTAAGAAAAAAGCGCAGGCATCGATTCAGGGCGATTTGGTACGAATCAGCAGCAAAGATCGCGACACGCTGCAGGAAGTAATCGCGATGCTGCGGCAGCACGATTTCGGAATCGACTTGCAGTTTACGAATTACCGTACGAATTAGAAACAGAATGTACCACGGAGGCACAGAAACACGGAGAAAATAAGACGCCGGACGGTCAGGGTTTAGGGTCGTTCGAGCTTGTTGAGTTTTTCCTCAGTGACTCCGTGTCTCCGTGGTGAAAAAGTAGTGGAGTTTAACCATTGAGCGCACCGCCCATCATTAACGGGAAGGAAATCTTCGACCTGCTGCATGACGACCTTGCGGCGCTGGAGGGGGAGTTCGGGCACGATACGGTCTCCGGCGTGCAGGCCATTACCGAGATCGGCGAGTATCTGCGGAACGGCGGCGGAAAGCGAATTCGTCCGGCGCTCCTTTTCCTTTCTTCCAAACTGTTCGATTACCAGGGTCGCGGAGCGGTGCGGCTGGGCGCGGTGGTCGAAATCATTCACACCGCCACGCTGGTACACGACGACATTATCGACGAGGCCAAAACGCGCCGCGGACGCCCCGCCGCGAACACGCAGTGGGGCAACTCGAAGTGTGTGCTGGCAGGCGACTGGCTCTACATGCAGGCGTTCAAAGTGGCCGTGCAGGAGCGCAACTTTCGCATCCTTGACACGCTGATTGAGCTGACACAGCAGATGGTCGAGGGCGAACTGCTGCAGATGGAAAAGCTCGGTCAACTCATCACGCTGGACGAGCATTTCGATTTGATCTATCGCAAGACGGGCTGCCTTTTTTCCGTGTGCATGCGGCTGGGCGCGATTCTGGGAGGAGCGACTGCCCAGCAGGAACAAGCTTTGGGGCGGTATGGGCACGATCTCGGCATGGCTTTCCAGATCGTTGACGACGTGCTCGATCTCACCGCCTCCGAGGAGGTTCTGGGTAAGCCTGTTGCGAGCGATCTGCGTGAAGGCAAGGTTACCATGGCGGTGATCCATGCTCTGGAGCGATGCACCCCGGAAGAGCGGGACAAGATCGAGACCATTCTGCGCGACCGCGCTTTCAACGGCGTAACCCATGCCCACATCATGGAGATTTTGCAGCATTACGGATCGTTGGAAGCGGCGACCTCGCGCGCGGCGGAGTACGCGGACTCTGCGCAGAATGCGCTCTGTATTTTCCCAGACTCCGAAATCAAGCGCGCTCTGCTGTGGGCGCCGGAGTTCGTGGTCGCCAGAGAGAAGTAATCACCGTGTTACGGAACGACAGATTGAGCGGCCCGATCAGGCAGGTTCATGGCCAGCCGCACGCTTATTGCCCGAGAAAGCTAAATCTTCCTGCCTTCGCGGCAACCCCTTTCCCTCGGTTGGACACAAACATGGAGCATATCCAGAAGGTGCACCAATCCGTTCTAGTCCCTAACAACGTTAGTAGGATAAGTACAAATCTGGCCGGGGTTTCCAAAACGAACTGAGGAGATGACCAATGAAGAAGTTAATGGTTTGCTTGCTTGCAGTTACCTTTGCGATGAGCCTCACGGCTGTCGCGCAACAAGACACAATGTCGCAGGACCACAGCATGGCCCAGACGCAATCGGATTCCGCTGCCAAGGCGCCGCTGATGACGCTCAAAGGAACCGTCAAGACCGAAGGCGACAAAGTCATGTTCGTCAACGATAAAGACGGCAAGAGTTGGGACGTGATGAATCCCGAGGAACTCAAAGCTCACGACGGACATCACGTGCAACTCAGCGCGCACGTCTATGCCGACAAGAACGCCATCCATGTGATGAGCGTGAAAATGCTTAAAGCTGGATCGATGGGCAACGATTCCATGAGCAAGTAGTCGTGGAAACTTTTGACCCGTCACAAGCCAGTCGAGTAGTTTCGTCTCGACTGGCTTTTTTTGGCAACAAATACGGCCTAATCCGGACTTAATCCATGGGAGAGACCGTCCGGCTTTGTTTATACTGAACCCTTTCCTGATCCCAGTTATCCAACATTGTCTATGAATCTGTTCTTGCTCATGGCGCGCCATGGTTATGCGCTGACTTTTGGCCTGTTGCTGGCGGAGGCGCTCGGGCTTCCCTTCCCCGCCGCCATCGCCCTGGTGGCGGCGGGAGCCGCCGTGGCGGCACATGCCCTCTGGGGTCCTTACGTGATCACGGTGGCAATCGCAGCTTTGCTGCTGGGCGACACGGCGCAATTCTGGCTCGGGCGATACATGGGCTGGGCGTTGCTGGGTTTTCTTTGCCGGGTGTCGATCAATCCGGAAACTTGCATTCTGCGGTCGGCGGAATCGTTCTACAAACGCGGCAAGATTACGCTGGTGATTGCGAAGTTCATTCCTGGCGTGAATACCATGGCGGCGCCGTTGGCAGGAAGCATGAAAATGCGCTTCTCGCAATTCGTACGCCTGGATCTGGCGGGCGCTTCGCTTTACTCAGTTACGTACCTTCTGGTGGGATATGTCTCGCGCGATTTCATGGCTGCGCTCTTGCGACGATTTCAGATTTTCGGACGAGCCATGGAAGCGGTGGTTATCGCCGCGTTGATGGTCTACGCGATTTATCGCGTGCTGCAGTATCGCAAGAACAAGACCTACAGCGTGGTGCCGCGGATACAGGTGGAAGAGTTGGCCCGGCGGCTGGCGTCGCAAGATGCCAGTCGGGTTCAGATTGTCGATGTCCGCAGCCATGGCTACTACGACTCGGGCGCGGCGCGCATCAAGAACTCTATCCGCATCGAGCCGAACAATCTTGAGGAAGAGATCAAGAATCTTCCCAGGGACAAGGATATTTATCTTTACTGTACTTGAGCGCGCGAGGCGACCAGCGCCCGGGTGGCGCACCTGCTGCGGGAAAAAGGATTCAACACGTTCGTAATCGTCGGAGGATTAACGGCGTGGCGCAAAGCCGGAGAGCCGGTGGAGGTGGTCCCGGAGAACGATCTGGTGAAATTGCCGACGTTCAGCTAGAACCCATCTCATTAATCGTTTGGGTAGGGCACGGCTTCAGTCGTGCCATTAAAGATCAATAAAGACGCGGCTTTAGCCGTGAGGGATCCTGCGGGTTACTTCTTCAGTTCATTATGAGATGGCTTCTAGCCAGCGTGCCCAGTCGCTTCTATACTTTCTTGGGATGGCCTCAAACCGGGAGATCGAGATCAAGTTTCGTGTTGCGGACTTACGAGTGCTCGCGCGCAAGCTGCGTAGCGTGGGATTTCGTCTGGTAACTAAGCGGACGCACGAGATAAACACTCTCTACGATCTGCCAGGCGAAGTCCTGCGCGGCAAGCAACAACTGTTGCGCCTGCGGAAATACGGCTCGGAGTGGACGCTAACGCACAAAGCGAAGAAGACGACCGGACGCCATAGCAGTCGTGAAGAATTGGAAACAGTTGTGAGCGACGGCAAAAAGATGGACCTGATTTTGCGGGCTCTGGGCTATGCACCGTCGTTCCGCTACGAGAAGTTTCGCGCCGAATGGACGGACGGAAAAGGCCAGATAGTCGTAGACGAGACGCCGATTGGAAGCTTCTGCGAGATCGAGGGCGATCCGCGCTGGATTGATGCCACGGCGAAGAAGCTCGGCGTGAGTCAGGCGGATTACATTACGAAGAATTACGCAGGTTTGTTTCTTGAGTGGAAGGCTCGAACGAAAAGCCGGGCTGAGGAAATGACGTTTAAGACTGTGGGTAAGCCTCGGCGGTAGGATCGGCCTCTCGCGACGCCCCCAGAGCCGAGGCATCTGTCACATGTGTACGACCGATCGCACGCCGAGCTGTTCAGTCCACAACAAATAGCTTCGCCCCTTCCGGAGCACGGGAGCGGTGGGGCTCGGTATTGTCCGCAACCTGATAACTCATACCCGGCTTGAGAACAAATTGCCGGCTGTCCCTGAGCTCAATATGCAGCTCACCTTCGAGGCAAAGCAGAATGTGCCCTTTCGAGCACCAGTGATCGGCAAAATACCCAGGGGTGTATTCGACAAGGCGAACCCGGATGTCACCGAAGTTCCGAGTGCGCCAATAGGCCGTTCCAGTTTCGCCCTTATGCTCTGTCCGCTCAACCCCAGACCAATCAGTGGTCTCGAATGGGAATTGGTTCATCTGCATGCCTGATGCTCTCTACGCCCCGTGGCACTTTTTGAATTTCTTCCCCGAGCCGCAGGGGCAAGGATCGTTGCGGCCCACTTTCTCCTGCCCGCGAACAACTTGCTGCACCGGCTGCACGTCTCCGGCCCCTGCCATGCGAGCCTGTTCCAACTCCCGGCGCTTGCGACGAATGAATGCTTCTTCCAGATCGTCAGCCGAAGTTGCGACTAAACGTGGGGGATGATGCCCGTTGCCGCCACTGCCCTGCGTCGGCACTGCCGGTTCCGGGCCGGCAGGTCCGCCTGCTTGAGGGCCGCCCGGTGCAGCATCCGGCGGTCGCTCGATGATCTGCATGAGATACAAATAGCGGGCTGTGTCCTCCTGGAAGCGCTGCAACATGGCCTCGAACATGTCGAACGATTCTTTCTTGTACTCCACCAATGGATCGTGCTGGCCGTAGCCGCGCAGGCCAATGCCCTCCTTCAGGTGATCCATGCTGAGGAGATGGTCTTTCCATTGCGAGTCCAGCACGCTCAACATGATCATGCGCTCGTGGTGACGCATCGCCTCGGGCCCGATCAGCTTTTCTTTCGCGTCGTAGCGCTCTTTGAGCTTCTCGAAAATCGCGTCGCCCAGTTCCTGTCGGTTCAGCGTTTCCGGTTTCACACCTTCGGCGATGAAATCCACGCCGAAACGAGTGAAGACAGCGTCTTTCAATCCTTTGATATTCCAATCGTCGGCATGGCCTTTTGCCGGGCAGTACTCATCCATCAGATCGCCGAGGATCGCGGAAACATAATCTTCGAGGATGAGATCTTTCTGATCCATGCCCTCAAGCAGGCGGCGGCGCAAGCCATACACAGCCTCGCGCTGCTTGTTCATCACGTCGTCGTATTCCAGAAGATGTTTACGGGATTCGAAGTGCTGGCCTTCGACCGCTTTCTGCGCGGTCTCGATGCGGCGGCTGATCAATTTTGATTCGATCGGAACGCCTTCTTCCATGCCCAGCCGCTCAAGGAGTTTCGACACCCACTCCTTGGCGAAAATTCGCATGAGGTCATCTTCCAGCGCGAGGTAGAAACGCGAGGATCCGGGATCGCCTTGCCGTCCGGCGCGTCCGCGAAGCTGGTTATCGATTCGCCGCGACTCATGGCGTTCGGTGCCGAGAATGTGCAGGCCGCCCACAGCCGTTACTTCATCGTGCTCTTTGTCCGTCTGTTGTTTGTATTGGCTGAAGACGTCGGTCCACTTATCGGTCGGCACCGTGTATTCGTTCCCGTTGTAATAGAAGATCGAAGTCGTGCCATCTTCCTGCGGACCTTCGATCTTTCCTTGAGCCACGCGCAGTTGCTGGGCAATTCCCTTCTTGACTAATTCCTGCTTGGCCATGAATTCCGGATTGCCGCCCAGCAGAATATCGGTGCCGCGGCCGGCCATGTTCGTGGCGATCGTGACCATGCCCTTACGCCCGGCCTGGGCCACGAATTCGGCTTCGCGCTCGTGGAACTTGGCGTTCAAAACCACGTGCTGCTTGAGCCCTTTTTTCTTCAGCAGTTCGGACAGCCGCTCGGATTTTTCAATCGATGTAGTGCCCACCAGCACCGGCTGCCCATTATCGTGCAGCTTTTGAATCTCGTCCGCGACGGCAAAATATTTTTCTTTTTCCGTACGGAAAACAACGTCGGGATTCTCCAGACGAAGCATCTGTTTGTTCGTCGGAATCACGATAACCTCTAACTTGTAAATGTTGTCGAACTCAGTGGCTTCCGTCTCCGCCGTTCCGGTCATGCCCGATAGTTTCTTGAACATACGGAAATAATTCTGGAAAGTAATGGTCGCGAGGGTTTGATTCTCCCGCTCAATCTTGACGCCTTCTTTGGCTTCAATGGCTTGGTGCAAACCATCAGACCAGCGCCGGCCCGGCATCATGCGGCCTGTAAACTCGTCGACGATGATTACCTCGCCGTCTTTGATCACATACTCCACATCGCGTCGATAAAGAGCGTGCGCTTTCACCGCAGTCTCTACGTGATGCTTGAGCGGCCAGTTTTCCGGGTCGGCAATGTTTCCGATGCCAAGCAGTTGCTCCACCTTCAGCCAGCCATCATCGGTCACGGTAATGTTGCGATGCTTTTCGTCGACGACAAAGTCTCCTGTAAGCTGCGCCGGTTCGCCGGGAGCGACTTCCAACTCCTCACCCTTTTCGAGCTTGGGAATGATCCGGTTTACGCGGTAATACTTGTCCGTCGATTCTTCGCTCGCACCTGAAATGATCAGCGGCGTGCGGGCTTCATCGATCAGGATGGAATCGACTTCGTCGACGATGGCGAAATTGTGCCCGCGCTGCACGCAATCTTTCAGATCGAACTTCATGTTGTCGCGCAGGTAATCGAATCCGAACTCGTTGTTCGTCCCGTAAGTGACATCAGCTGCATAAGCCGCGCGCCGCTGCTCGTCATCGAGATCATGAACGATCACGCCCACCGTGAGCCCGAGGAAGCGGTAAAGCTTGCCCATCCACTCCGAGTCGCGCTTGGCGAGATAATCGTTGACCGTAACCACATGCACGCCGCGTCCGCTGAGAGCGTTGAGGTAAACCGGAAGCGTGGCGACCAGCGTTTTGCCTTCGCCAGTCTTCATCTCCGAAATCATGCCCCTGTGCTGCACCATGCCGCCAATCAACTGCACATCGAAGTGGCGCATGTTCAGCACACGGCGTCCGGCCTCGCGCACTACGGCGAAAGCCTCCACCAGGATTTCGTCCAACACTTCCTGCAGAGCTTCGTATTGTTCTTTTTCGAACTGCTTGGCGCGGTCCAGATCGCCGGCTTCCACCTCGGCTTCGGAATCAGCGGGCGCGCCAGAGGTCACGTGACTCAGCCGCTCCTGGATGCGCTGCCGGAACTCGTCCGTTTTTGCGCGCAGTTCGGCATCCGAGAGCTTTTGCATTCCCGGTTCGAGGGCATTGATAGTCGCGACCTGGGGCATCAAACTTTTGACGACCCGTTCGTTCTTGGTCCCAAAGACCTTGCCAATCAGAGTGTTTATCAAGCGATGAAATCCCTCACAGAGTGGGAACTGCCCGAGCGTATCCCTTTAAGCCTAGCATATTTAGATGCCGCGAACCGGCCGTAAGAAACAGTTCACCGCGCATTCATCCAGCGTCCCCCGAACGCAGCCGAGAGCACCACAGTAAGCAACGCTCTAAGCCCTGAGCGATCAAAGCACACACAGCGGCAAATAAATTTTTCGTGTATATTCCCCACGATCATGCCCACTTTCTACGACCGCTTTCTTGAGTGCGAGGAGCGATGGCCGAACAACATCGCGCTGGAACTCCAGCGCCACGATCAGATCGAAAGCTGTACTTACGCCGAACTTCGCCGCATGGCGGAATCCGTTGGACGATGGATCGGCGAAAACGGATTTGCGCCCGGCTCGCGATTGGCCATGGTTGCGGATAATCATCCGCGATGGGTGGCGACCTATCTTGGAATTATCGCCTCGGGACGCACCGTCGTGCCGCTCGATACGGCGCTCCATGCCGACCAACTGGCCAAGCTGCTGAAGGACAGTGGAACCTCCGTCTTGTTTTGCGATGCCAAGCATGCGCAAGCGTCGCGAGCAGCGGTCGCAGCACTGAACATCGGGCTGGTGCTCATGGACCCGGACCGGACCGCGCCGGACACCCATGAGAGCTGGCTCGGAAACCTGCCCGCGATTTTCGAGGGCGGCCCAGGAAACTTTCAGCCTGCGCCCTCGTCCCCGGATGACATTGCTTCCCTGCTCTACACATCCGGAACGACAGCCGATCCGAAAGGTGTGATGCTCACCCAGGCCAACTTTCTTGGCGAAGTGGAAGCCGTATTCAACTGGGTCGATCTCGGCCCGTCGGACGCGCTGCTGGGCGTGCTGCCGATGTTTCACGTGTTGGCGCAAATGGCCAATCTGCTGCTCCCGTTGGTCAAGGGCTCGCGCGTGGTGTATCTCGAAACCTTGAATACGACCGAACTCTTGCGGGCTCTGCGGGAACGCAACATTACCGCCTTCGCTGTTGTTCCGCAGTTTTTCTACCTGATTCACCAGCGCATTTTTGAAGAGATTGAGAAGCGCGGAGCTTTGACCCAAAGAGTGTTTAAGACTCTCGTAGCGCTCAATCGCGGCCTGCGGAAAATTGGCATGAACGCCGGAAAGATTCTATTCCGCAAGGTGCATGAGACTCTGGGCCTGAAGATGCGCTATCTGGTAACCGGCGGATCGAGATTCGATCCAAAGATTGCGCAGGATTTCTACGATCTCGGTATCGATGTTCTGCAGGCCTATGGCCTCACGGAAACCACCGCCGCGGTATTCGCCAATTCGCCGGGAAACAACGTGATTGGCTCCGTCGGCAAAGCCATGAAGGGCGTTGAGGGCAAGATGGTTGATCCGCAGCCGCAAGACGATGGCCGTCCTTCGACGGGCGAGATCGCACTACGCGGCGCAGTGGTCATGAGGGGCTACTGGAACCGTCCCGATGCCACCACAGCAGTGTTGCGCGATGGATGGTTCTACACCGGCGATCTCGGCTATTTCGATGACGACGGCAATCTGTTTCTCACCGGCCGCAAGAAAGAAGTAATCGTTCTCAGCAACGGAAAGAACATTTATCCCGAAGAAGTTGAAGCGCATTATCTGAAATCACAGTACATCAAAGAACTGGCAGTGCTGGGACTCGAAGGCCGACCCGGGGAAAGCGGCGACCGGCTGCATGCCGTAATCGTGGCCAACTTCGACGTTCTGCGCCAGAAGAAAATTGTGAATGCCAAGGAAGTGATCCGTTATGACATTGAGGGCCTGTCCCAGCAGATCGCCTCCACTAAACGCATCGGCAGCTACGAAATATGGCAGGAGGATCTGCCGCGCACGACCACTCGCAAGATCAAGCGCTTCGAAGTGGAGAAGCGCGTGAAGGCAAATCGGGCGCGGAATGTTTCTGACGATTCTGAACTGCCCACGGAACAGCCACTGAGCGAGGAAGAGACAGCCTGGCTCGATCGGCCCGATGTGCAGCGGGCTCTGAAAGTCATACGCGAATCAGCGCGCGCGGCGCCGACAACTTTGCGGCCCACTCACAATCTTGAGCTCGACCTCGGTCTCGACTCCATGCAGCGCGTCGAGTTGCTCAGCCAGATCGAAGATCAGATGGGAGGCAACGTCGAAGAATCGCAACTCGCCGGTATCTACACTGCGCGCGACCTGGTCGATGCTGTATTGCAAAGCGCGGCTAGCGGCGCGGGCGGTCCGGGGACGCGCGTCGCATTCGCCGGCTGGAAAGCGATTCTGGCCGAGGATCCCGATCCATCCGATGTGGTTTCTCTGGTCCGTCCGGAAGGCGTCACCTCTACATTTTGGTACATGGTTTCGCGTTTGATCCAGGTAGTTGCGCTCGACCGCTTTCATTTGCGTGTTGACGGAATTGAAAAGCTGCCCGCCACTGGCCCTTATATTATTTCGTCCAATCACGAGAGCTATCTCGACCCGCTCATATTGGCAAGCGTTCTTCCGCCGCCGGTTTTCAATAGAGTCTTTGCCGTGGGAACAAGTGAAATCTTCGGCCAGGGATTCATGCTGTGGCTGGCGCGCTCGGTCCGAGTCGTGGTCGTGGACCCGGACGCGAATCTGGTTCCTGCCATGCGTGCGGGCGCATTCGGATTGAGACAAGGGCGCCCGCTTATTCTTTATCCCGAAGGCGAACGCTCGATTGACGGCACTCCAAGAATCTTCAAGAAGGGAGCGGCGATCCTGTCCATTCATTTGCAAGTACCGATTGTGCCCGCCGCCATTGAAGGATTCTACGAAGTGTGGCCGCGGAATAAATCGTTCCAAGGTTTCAAGCCGCTGAAGATAGAGTTTGGCGATCCGATCCTTCCGCCCCCAGAGAGCGAAGCGTCAGAAGCGGCTTATGAGAAGTTAACCGCGGAGCTGAAGGCGCGCGTTGTGAAAATGTGGGAGGGCCTCCGCAAACCCCAAGCGTAACTGCAAGGCAATTTTATTTGGCTCTGGGATGCGTCTGATCGTAAACCTGCAGCACATGTTTCATCGACAATTGCGTGTAACGTTGCGTAGTCGCGAGCCGTTCGTGGCCGAGTAACTCCTGAATGGCGCGCAGGTCGGCGCCTTCTTCCAGCATGTGCGTGCCGAAGGCATGGCGCAGCGTGTGCGGATGCACGTCGGAAGAGAGTCCCTTAGCGACCGCAATTTTCTTGACGATGCGGCCGACGCTGCGAGTCGTAAGACGGCCGCCTCGCCGGTTGATGAGCAATGCCGTCGAATGTTTGCGGCTTTCCTGGAGCACTTTCTGGCGTTCGGGAAGATACGCGGCCAGAGCGCTCTTCACAGAATCGCCAAACGGAACGTAACGTTCTTTCTTTCCTTTGCCGCGAATCAGAATCGCCTCGGCGCTTACACGGATGTCGTCGAGGTTGATCCCAGTAAGCTCGGAATTGCGGATACCGCAGCCGTAAAGCAATTCGAGCATGAGCCGGTCGCGCTCCGGGAAGGCTGCGATCTCGGGCATTTTGCCGTCGATCACGAAATTCATTTCTTCAATCGTAGGCACTCGCGGAAGTCTCTTGGGCAGCTTCGGAGTGGCCACCAGCTTGGCCGGATTCTGCTCGACCACACCCTCCCTTGCTAGCCAGCGATAGAGCGAGCGCACGGCGGCAAGAGCGCGGGCCACCGATGTCTTGCTCAGCCCTTTTCCGTAAAGCTGCGAGAGAAATCCACGCACCGCAATATGATCGATTTGTTTCCATCCGCGCGAGCCAGCATACGCCGCAAAGAGCGTTAGATCCTGTTTGTACGCTTTGATGGTGTGAAGCGACGCGTTACGCTCCCGCAGGTGGCGCAGGAAATCTGCCACAGCCTTCCCGGCGGTTGTGTCCGCTCTTGTGCTTTCTGAATCTCTGTCGGATTTCATCTTGCCTTCGCCCTGGGATGATGCTTCTGATAAACCGTCCGTAGCCGATCCAGCGCCAGGTGCGTGTATACCTGCGTCGTCGAAATATCGGCATGGCCCAGGATGGTTTGCACCGTGCGGAGGTCAGCGCCATTCTCCACCATGTGCGTGGCGCAGGAGTGGCGCAGCATATGCGGAGATGCGGAGCGCCCCGAACCTGCCGACGCCGCGCGTACCATCTGCCAAATGCGCTGGCGGGTTAACTTGCCTCCGCCGCGAGCGATGAATAACAAAGGCGAATTCTTAGCGGAGAAAGTGCCGGACGCTCCCTTGCGCTTCCCCGCCGCCAAATCCGGACGGGCCTTCGCCAGATATTCGGTCAGCGCTTGCTGCGCCGATTTTCCCAGCGGCACGACGCGTTCCTTGTCGCCCTTGCCGCGCACCAGCATGTATCCGGCGTTGAGCTTGAGATCTTCGAGCTTAGCGTTGATTACTTCAGAGACTCGCAGAGCCCCCGCGTAGAAAACTTCCAGCATGGCGCGATCGCGGTGCGCCAGTGCGGCTGCGAGTTTCGTATTGCCCGCGGGATTGCTGCGGCGGCGGAGCGGCGCTGCCAATGTGGATTCCATCTCATCGCGAGCCAGCGCTTTCGGAAGCACCTTCCACTGTCTCGGCGACTCGATGTCCAGCGTGGGATCGTGTTCGATTTTCTTATCGAGCAGCAGATAACGATAAAGATGTCGCAGCGCCGAGAGTTTCCGTCCCACGGTGCGGCCATCGACTTGATTTGAAAAAAGTTGCTGCAAAAAATCGCGCACGTCAGCGCGGCGCGCCGTGAGCAACAGCCGCTTGTGTTTTTCCAGAAACTCGGAGAACTGGCAAATGTCCGTGGTGTAAGCGCTAATCGAAAGCGGCGCCAGCCCTTTCTCGATTTTCAAGTAATCGAGAAAGCCGGAAAGCACGCGCGAGTTGGCATCCGCAGCCATAATCAAGAGGGACTAGTATGCGCGTTATCGGACTCCGCCGGAAGTGACGAAGCGGATGCCGACGAATCAAGTTATCTTTATCCCGCACACTTCGCGTAGCAGATTCACCGCATACAACGCGCCTTCCGGCGTTTCTTCGTGCTTGAAGTATGCGAACACGTCGCGTCCGGCGGCCAGGTGCTCGCCGATCCGCCCGACCATAGCGCGGCGCTCTTCTTCGGTGTACGTGGGCTTGCGGAATCGGTAATAGACGAACGCCCCGGTCACAACATCCGGGGTGGTGCGCTCTTCCGTCTCCGCTACGCAGAGCGCGGTTCCATGCGATTTCAGCAGCTCCCACGTCGAATCGCTGAACCATGAATCGTTGCGGAACTCGAATGCCGCCGGCAGGCTTCGCGGCAGCAGAGCGAGAAAATCCTTGAGCAGCGCGGCATCGGCCTTCAAATTTGGCGGCAACTGGAACAGCACCGGCCCAAGCTTGCAGGCGCTGGCTAAAGGCTCGATCGTCGCCAGGAAACGGGGAACAAAATCCTCCGTTCCCTTCAAGCGCTTGATATGCGTGATCACCTGATGCGCCTTCACGCCAAAGCGAAACGAAGGCGGCGTTTGCTCAATCCAGTTTTGGATAGTTGTTTCCTTTACCAGTTGCCGGAACGTGAAATTAACTTCCACCGTATTGAGTTGCGCAGCGTAGTGGCCAAGAAACTTTTTCTGTGCCAGCTTGGCTGGATAAAAATCGGGCTTCCACGTCGGATACGCCCATCCCGAAGTTCCCACAAAAAGTTGAGGCATGGCAAAATCTCGAAAAACTTATAGAGGACGGGATTATATCCTGCGTGCAGCCTAGTTCCTCGCAGGTTTTGCCGTTTTTCTCGCAGCGCGGCCACGCGGTTTTTTGGGCTTTTCTTCCTCCGCCTGAGCTGCGATCGAAATTGGATCTTCTTCAATCGGCGCGCCCGCAACCGCCTTTAGATCCGGCAGGCGCTGCTTCAATTCCAGAACTGGGGCAAACAAGTCCCCCAATTTCTCCACCCGCGAGACCGTCTGCTTGGCCTCGAACACCAGCAGGCTCGCATCTTTTTTCTTCAGCGTGCGCTCGACCTCGTCCCACGTCAACGGCGTCGATACCGTAGGCCGTTCGCGGGCCCGCAACGAATACACCCCAATCGTAGTTTTGTGTTCGTCATTCTGGCTCCAGTCCACGAAAACTTTCCCGGTGCGAATACTTTTCTTCATATCCGAAACAACCATGTCAGGGTGTTCTTGTTCGAGCAACTGCGCCAGCGCGTGCGCGAATGTCTTCGTCGACTCATATTTGGTGGGAGTATTCAGCGGCACGTAAATCTGCAATCCTTTAGAGCCGGAAGTCTTCGGAAAGCTTTGCAGCCCAAAGTGGTCGAAGACTTCCCGCAGCCATACTCCGACCTGGCAGCATTGCACAATGTTTGCCGGCGGTCCGGGGTCGAGATCGAAAACCATCATCGTGGGGCAGGTGACATCTTTCGCCAAAGCCAGCGACGGATGCAATTCGATCGCAGCCAGATTCGCCAGCCACACTAGCGTGGGCAAGTCGTCGGCCAGAATGTAATGCACCGTGCGGCGGTTCCCCTCGCTCCAGATGGGAGCGGTCTTCACCCAGTCGGGCCGATGCTGAGGGGCATTCTTCTCGTAAAAGAACTCTTCATCCACGCCATTGGGATAGCGCTTGCGGGTGAGCGCCCTCCCGGTCAAATGCGGCACCATCGCCGGCGCGATCCGTACGTAATAGTCGATAATCTGCTGCTTGGTAAATCCTGTGGCTGGATAAAGAACTTTGTCCAGGTTCGACAGCTTGAGTTGCTTGCCCTGAACCTCAATCGCCGAATCCATAGGTGCACGCTCCAGCAGGCATTGTGCCTCAAACCGCGACCAACGCAAAATACGGCTGTCTCCCATGGATTCGACGAAATGACTTCCCGGTCTGCGGTTTGACAATCTGCCATCCAGCCACGTAATTTCAAAACTTCTGCCCTTCATATTCGTCAAAACATGTTCGTCTAGGTTCGTTCAGGCATGAGGGTTAGTTCCAGTACGTTCGATTCTGCGGAGGTCCGATGAAGCCCTATCTATTCAGGCCCTTGGCTATTGTTCTAGTGCTCACCGCGCTGGGCTGCGCACAGGATGTCGCATCCTTCGAGAAGCGCATCACGGTCAAGCATCTACCGAATGGCTTGACGCTGCTTATTTGTGAGCGGCCTGAGGCGCCCGTCTTCTCATTCTTTACCCTTGTCGACGCGGGCTCCGCGCAGGATCCCATGAGCGAGACCGGTCTGGCTCACATGTTCGAGCACATGGCCTTCAAAGGCACGGACAAGATCGGCACCACAGACTATGCCGCCGAAAAGCCGGCCCTGGAAAAGGTCGAGGCCGCCTACGCCGCTTACATTGCCGAACGCGATAAAGAAGTAGGCCGCGACGAGACCAAGTTAAAGGAACTGGAAAAAGCCTGGAAAGACGCCACCGCCACAGCCGACAAATACGTAGTGCCGAACCAGTTCGGCAAGATCATCGAGCAGAGCGGGGGCCAGGATCTCAACGCCTTTACCGATTACGACGAGACGGCCTATCACTATTCGCTGCCCTCGAACCGGCTGGAACTTTGGGCATATCTCGAGTCCGATCGTTTTCTTCATCCTGTGATGCGCGAGTTTTACAAAGAACGCAATGTTGTGATCGAAGAACGCCGCCTGCGAACCGACAGCAACCCCATCGGCCGCTTGCTCGAACAATTCGACGCCGCGGCCTTCGAGGCCCATCCTTATCACCGGCCAACCATCGGCTGGATGTCCGACCTCAATACTTTCTCCGCCATCGACGCCAAGAAGTTCTTTGACAAATACTATGTGCCCGCAAACATGGTGGTCGCGGTGGCCGGCGATGTGAAGGCTGCGCAAGTCATGCCCGTGCTCGAAAAATATTTCGACCGCTTGCCTGCGAGCCACAAGCCGGACGAAACCACAACCACCGAGCCTCCGCAGAACTCCGAACGCAAAGTTGTATTGATGGAGCAATCGCAGCCGCTCTATCTTGAGGGTTATCACCGGCCCGACTACAGAAGCAAAGACGATGCGGTCTACGACGCGATTACCGATCTGATGTCAGAAGGCCGCACCTCTCGTCTTTACCGGGCGCTGGTGCGCGATAAGAAAATCGCCTCTCTTTCGGCTGGATTTAGCGGACTGCCTGGTACTAAGTATCCGCATCTGTTCGCGTTTTACGCCTTCCCGCTCCCCGGCCACACCACCCAGGAAGTGGCCGATGCTATTCACGCGGAAATCGATCGACTGAAAAAAGAAGACATCAGCGACGACGAATTAAAGATGATCAAGACGCGCACCAAAGCAAATCTGATCCGCAGCCTTGGAGACAATGAGGGATTAGCGACTCAGCTCGCCACTTACCAGACCCGCTATGGCGACTGGCGTGAGTTGTTTCGATCGGTGGACCGCATCGACAAAGTTACGAAAGCTGACATCCGCCGCGTGGCCAACGAAACTTTCAATGACACCAACCGAACCGTGGGCGTAATCGAGACAGCCAAAGGCGCAGATCAGGGCGACGAGAAGAAATCGGGTGACGAAGGTTCGTCCAATCAAAGTTCGACCGATCAAGGCTCGCCGGATCGGGGAGGTGCGCAATGACAAAAATGATGCGCTGCATTTTTTCCTTTATCATTATTACCGTTGAGATGGCATTCCTGCCACTGCCCAAGGCGGCATCGCAGGCAACCAACTGGCAACAAATCCCAGTCCCTACGCTACCCGCATTTCATCCGCCCCAGCCCAAACGTATTCAACTCTCGAACGGCATGGTGATCTTTCTCCAGGAAGATCACGAACTGCCACTGATCAGCGGCTCAGCCCGCATCCGCGGAGGCTCCAGTAACGAGCCTGCGGCTAAAGTTGGGCTCGTGGATATGTTCGGCGAAGTCTGGCGCACCGGCGGGACCAAGACCCAAACCGGAGACCAACTCGACGACTTTCTGGAGATACGCGCTGCAAAAGTGGAAACCGGCGGCGGCCCCGATTCCACCAACGTCAGCTTGTCCTGCCTGAAAGGCGATTTCGACGACGTCTTCAAAGTCTTCGTCGATCTCATGCAGAATCCGGAATTCCGCGCCGACAAGCTCGACCTCGCACAAAAGCAGGCGGACGACAGCATCTCGCGGCGCAACGACGAGGTCGGAGGAATTGCTTCACGCGAATCCGCCAAGCTGGCCTACGGCGCCGACAACCCCTATACGCGTGAGCCCGAGTATTCCACCATCGCGGCCATCAGCCGTCAGGATCTACTCAACTGGCACAAAACCTACGTTCATCCCAATAACATTATTCTCGGTATCAGCGGAGACTTCGATGCCGCCGCCATGGAAGCCAAGCTCCGCACCGCGTTTGAGTCGTGGCCCAAGGGCGCAGACGTACCCAACAATGAAATTCAGTTTCATTCCGCGGCTCCCGGTTACTACCTCATCCCCAAAGGAGATGTAAATCAAAGCAGCATTCACATGCTGACTCTGGGCACCACGCGCAACAATCCCGACTATTATGCGATTTCGGTTTTCAACGAAGCGTTCAGTGGCGGATTTTCATCGCGTCTGTTCAACGACATTCGCACCAAGCGCGGCTTAGCCTACAACGTGGGCGGGGGCATTGGCACAAATTTCGGACACCCTGGCATTCTGCAATTTGTCGCTGGAACCAAGAGCCAGAGCACCATCGAGTCCATCCAGGCGCTGGATGAAGACATCGACGACCTCGCCAAACATCCCATCACCGACGATGAAATCAAGCACGCCAAAGACGCCATTCTTAATGCGTTCATCTTCCGCCTCGATTCTCCCGACAAAGTTCTGGCCGAACGCGTGACCTACGAGTTCTACGGATACCCCGCCGACTGGCTGGACAAGTATCCGGGGGAAATCCAAAAAATAACTGCGGCGGACGCAAATCGGATTGCCGCGAAATATGTGCATCGCGATCAATTGGCCGTGCTGGTCGTCGGAAATACGAAAGAGTTCGACAAGCCACTGTCGTCACTCGGCGCGGTAAAAGAAATCGACATCAAAATTCCACCGCCGCCGGGCGCGAAAGACGAGACCGCCGCGAAAGTAACCGCGTCGAATCCTGAAGGGAAAGCGTTGGCTGCGAAAGTGGTGGCAGCAATGGGAGGCGAGGCGAAACTGGCCGCCATCAAGTCCGTCAAGGCCAAAATTACTCTCACGCAGAAAACGCCGCAGGGCGATTTCCCCATGCAGATGGAGAGCGTCATCGTCTTCCCCGATCATCTGCACGCGGAAATGCAAACTCCGAACGGAACAATAACGGTCGTCGTCACTCCGGACGCAGCTTTCCTCAGCCTTCCCGACGGCCAAACCCAAGAGTGGCCCGATGCACGAAAAGAGGAAACCCTCGAGCAGATCAAGCGCGATCCAATTTTCATTGGCGCTCACGCGAATGATCCCAATGTTTTTTTCCAGGCGGGAGGAACTGAAAAGGCCGGCAACGTGGATGCCCGCATCGTCGACGTGAACGCCGCCGGAGCCGCGATCCGCTGGTTCGTCGACCCGCAAAACGGCCACATTCTGAAAGAAACCTACGCGACACTGGGACAGCATGGCCCCGCAGAAGGCGAGACCGACCTGGACGACTGGAAGCCTGTGAATGGCCTAACTCTACCCCTGGTGCGCCACAATAAACAGGACGGCCAGGATTCGAGCACGTCTGAGTACACGGCCCTGGAGTTCAATCCGACGGTCGATCCAAAGTTGTTTGAGAAGCCAGCCGAGAAACCGGCTACGCAGCCCTGAATCCAGCACTTTAACAACGAATGATTGACGTCCCCGCGCCTGTTAACAACAGCTACCGACTAGCCCCGCTGTCGGCTAGTTCACCTGGAGACTTGCCCCACCGCGCAAGAAGAGGGTATAAGGTCATGGGCCTCCCCGCCCGTTAACAATATCCCCAACCCGGAGGGAGATACTCATGCGTCTAACCACACTCGCGGCCATCATTCTCACCCTTAGCCTTTGCGCAGTCGCAGCGCATGCGCAAGAACCATCGGGCGCGTACAAGGTGGATTACTTCGACAATGCCCACACCACTGGCGCTCCGGACGCGACGGTGCGCATCACCAACCCGGGCACGGCTGGCGCCGGTATTTGCGCCAACATTTTCGTTTTCAATACGGACGAGGAACTTCAGCAGTGCTGCGCTTGTCCGCTGGTGCCCAACGGTCTGCGCAAGCTTTCCGTCAATAACGACCTGACCTCCCATCCGTTAACCGGAGTTACCCTGACCAGCGGTACGATCGAAATCGTTTCCACGGCCCAGACCGCAACAGGGCAATGCGAGGCTCCCTACAACTTGAAACCGATTCAGGCATTGAGTGCCTGGGCCACTCACATCCAGGACAGCAGCTTCACCGTCACAGAGTCACCCTCGCAGGATGCAACCCTCAGCCAGTGGGAAATCTCAACTCTCGGCAAGCAGTGTGGCGCTATTAATCGCGGCACCACTGGCGGGCCATGCACCTGCGGCACGGGAAACTAGCTTGGCATACAGGACAGCAGCTTTGTCATATAACGGAGTCGGCCTCGCAAGACTCTTGCGAAAAGTAGCGATACGCAATTTGCCGTCCTTATACGCCACCCAGGTAGTTGGGTCATAGCTCTAAAGCACCACTACGCGCCACCTACGAGCCCCCTTGACAGCGGCTGCCTCGGGTTTTAATATTAGGCGAACATAAGGCGAATATGCCCTCCCTCCCATTGTTCGCTATTCCTCAGAAAACTCCGCTGGTCGGCATCGCCCGGCTCGCGTCGGAGGGCGAATCGCTGCGTGAGGGGCACAACGTGGAATACTTCACGCTTTCCGCCAAGTCCCTGCTGAACCGCTGCACTGGCGTTCGCATGCCTTTCACATGGACCATTAATCCCTATCGCGGCTGTGAATTCGCCTGCAAATACTGTTATGCCCGCTACACTCACGAATTCATGGAGATGCGCGACGGTGCCGAGTTCGAGCAAAAAATCTACGTCAAGCAGCACGCCGCGGATTTGCTGCGCCGCGATCTGCGCCGCGTCAAGCCCGGGGAATCGATTGCGCTCGGCACTGCTACTGATCCTTACCAGCCGGCAGAGCGGCGTTATGAAGTCACGCGCGGAATTCTCGAAGAGTTCGCTCGGCACTGCGGCTTCGAGCTGGGCATTGTCACCAAATCCAATCTCATCGTCCGCGATCTGGATCTCTTGCGCGGCATCTCGCGCAGTAATTCACTGTCGGTCCACATAACCGTAACCACGTTGAATGTTGAACTGGCACGCATTCTGGAACCGCGCGCGCCACGTCCCGATCTGCGCCTGAGCGCGGTTCGCGAACTCAGCGCTGCTGGAATCAACGTGGGCGTGAGTTGTTCGCCCGTTCTTCCCGGCATCACGGATTCTCCCGCCGACCTTGAGGCGCTGGTGCGAGAGGCCGCTGCAGCCGGAGCGCGCCACATCTTCGCTAACCCGCTTTTCCTGAAGCCCTGCTCGGCTGCGATCTTTCTCCCTTTCCTCGACCAAAATTTCCCTCACTTGGCCGAAAACTACCGCCAACGCTATCAGGACCGCTCGTTCCTGCCGCCGTCTTACGGCAAACGAATTTCACAACTCGTCTCACGCTTCCGTCAGAAATACGGCATCAAACGTGCCGACCCGCGCACCGAGCCGATCGCCGACAAATGGCCGGTGCGAGGTTTAGACGAACAGTTGGCACTGTTTTGAAAACAGTGGCCAGTGGTTGCCAGTGGTCAGTGGCCGGCAAAGCAACAAAACCCAGACGCTGGCCACCGATCACTGCCCACTGCCCACTGATTTTCTCTATAATCAACAATCCATGGCGACCGCACCCCCACCGGCCTCCACCCAACGCCAGCCACTGGGAGTACGCCTGCACCAATTTTGGCGGAGAGTTACCGAAGGCCTGGAGCTTACGCAGCTCTGGTCACAGTTTGAAACCGAAGCCCGCGCCAGTTACCGTCTCTACTCCCGCGACGTTGCCGCCAAAACTCCGGACGACCTCACGCGCCGCGGCCGCCGCCTGCACATCGTCAAAGAATTTTTCTGGGCTGTTCTGGAAAAGCTGTCGCCCGCGCGCCGCGTGCTGCTGCTGGCCGCACTCATAATGCTCGTCTTTCCCAGTACTGGTTTTAACTATCAAGGCTCCAACCACGAGACGCACGTCGCCGAATTTGACTTCCATTTCTGGGGCGGCCTGCTGATGTTCCTGCTGCTCATGCTGGAGATCGCCGACCGCGTCGTCATGAAGCGCGATCTGCAGATCGCGCGCGAGATTCAAACCTGGCTCCTGCCGGGCGCTCCGCCTCAGATTCCCGGCATCGCCGTTTCCTACGCGACGCGACCGGCCAACACTGTCGCCGGAGACTACTACGACGTTTTTCCGCGTCCCGGCAAAACCAACGAGGAAAATCGAGTCGTATTCGCCGTCGCCGACGTGGCCGGTAAAAGCATTCCGGCGGCCATGCTCATGGCAACGTTTCAGGCAAGTCTCAAAACACTTTCAACGGCACAGGTCGCCCTGCCCGATCTGGTCGCCAACATGAACAGGTATGCGTGCTCCAACAGCCAGGGCGGATTGCGCTTCACCACCGCATTTCTTGCCGAGTACGATGCCGCGCGGCGCATCTTCACCTACATCAACGCCGGGCATAACAACCCCATCCTGCGGCGAAGTACCGGATTGATCGAGCGTCTGGATGTCGGCGGTTTACCTCTCGGTATTCTGGCTGAGGCCAAGTATGAATCCGCGAGCGTGGCGCTTGCCCCGGGCGATTGGTTGATCATCTTCACCGATGGATTAATCGAAGCCGAGAACGCCCGGCAGGAAGAGTACGGTGAAACTCAATTGCTGGGCGTAATTGCGGCGGGAGCGGCAGCCACGCCCGCAGAGATGCTAAAACGTATGATGGCGGAAGTGGATTTATTCGTGGGCGCGACCCCGCAGCACGACGATGTAACCTGCCTGCTGGTAAAATCCACCGAGCAGTAAGAGATCCCGTCGCCCAGATGCCAGCCCATGCGACCGCCGGGCCCTCCGTTTTTCGCCGCAAGCGCGGACTCTTCCCACGTTCTAAACTTAGGAGCAGGCCCGTACCAGACTGACACGAATTGTCAGGCCTTGCGACGCATTTTGGCATAGAGCGTAGTTCGGTTAACCTTGGAATGAGACCAGAGTTTACCTGGTCATTGAAAATAAGCCGATTATGGGAGCCCCTCCGGAACCAAGGTAACTACCAGTTTTGGCAGGGCAAGTGCCATCATTATGCCCGACTGCGTCATTCGTGACTCAGAAACGAAATCAACGAAAGTTCAAAAAACGAGGGGAAAATCGAGATGCGGAAACAACAGAAGGGTTTCTCACTAATCGAGTTGCTGATCGTGGTGGCCATCATCCTGATCATTGCAGCTATCGCTATTCCTAACCTGATGCGCGCCCGTATGGCAGCCAACGATTCGTCTGCGGCCGCTTCCGAGCGTACCATCGTCACCGGCGAAATCGGCTACTTCGCTGCTTATCCGACCGTAGGTTATGCCGCGAACCTGGCTGCCCTCGGTGGCGCTGCTCCTTGCACGCCCGCCGTGGCTACCGGTTGCCTGATCGACAACAACCTGGCCACCAACGGTACTCCGGCTGGCTCTGGTAAGAGCGGTTACACCTTCCTGGCCGCCCCGGTCATTCCTGCTGGCAACACGCTGCCGATCGAGTTCTACACGCAGGGCGTACCGCTCAGCGCGCAGACTGGCACCAAGTCGTTTTGCGCGACCGATGACGGCGTCGTCCGCACCAACGTCCCGGGCAACCTGGGCGCGGCTGGTGGATACGCTGGATGTCAAGCATTCCTCCCGATGGCCAACTAACAGCTGGCTAGCAGTACGGGAAGCAGTACCGGGGCAGCGAACGCAAGTTCGCTGCCCTTTGTTTTTTTGGCCGAGAACCCAAGGCTGGCGCGGCTTTTCGACAAAATCTTTCGCTCGCAATGAGCCTGATCGCCCTTCTGGTGGTACCCTTTGGAGGGGTACAAACAGATGCGGAGACAGAAGGGCTTTTCGTTGATCGAGCTGCTGATAGTCGTGGCCATCATCCTGATCATTGCGGCGATCGCTATTCCTAACTTGATGCGCGCCCGCATGGCAGCCAACGATTCCTCCGCGGCCGCTTCCGAACGAACCATCGTCACCGGCGAGATCGGCTACTACGCTGCGTATCCGACCATCGGCTACGCTGCAAATTTGGCCGCCTTGGGCGGCGCTGCTCCCTGCACTCCGGCAGTGGCTTCCGGTTGCCTGATCGACAACAACCTGGCCACCAACGGCACTCCGGCGGGCGCTGGTAAGAGCGGTTACAGCTTCTTGGCCGCCCCCATCATCCCCCCCGGTAACACGCTTCCAATCGAGTTCTACACCCAGGGCGTGCCCCTTAGCGCACAGACCGGGACCAAGTCCTACTGCGCGGCAGACGACGGCGTGATCCGCACGAATACGCCCGGCAACCTGGGCGCGGCTGGTAGCTACCCTGGGTGCCAAGCATTCTTACCGATGGCGAATTAGTGTCTGGATAGCATTCCGGGAAAGAGTATCAGGGGGCAGCAAACGCGAGTTCGCTGCCCCTGATTTTTTCTTGGCGCCGCAAGCCGTTTCTCCACTGACAAGTTCTGTCAGCCGCCTCGCCTATTTGTGGCCAAATCGACACTCCCTATTCATCTCAAAATCTCTTAAGTCCTCACGCGCATTGAAAAGAAAGGATGTTCGCCGATGCTCGTCGGTCACATTACGAAACTCTTACTTTGGCAACCGGGATGCAACATTAGACAGTACTTAATGTTTTCTGAAAGCAACACCAACTTGGGGACAACAAACGTGCAGAGACGAATAGAAAAAGCTAAAGGCTTTTCGCTGATTGAACTCCTGATTGTGGTCGCAATCATCCTGATTATTGCGGCAATTGCCATTCCTAACCTGATGCGCGCCCGTATGGCAGCCAACGATTCTTCCGCGGCCGCTTCCGAGCGCACCATCGTGACCGGCGAAATCGGCTACTTCGCCGCTTATCCGACCATAGGTTATGCCGCGAACCTGGCTGCCTTGGGCGGCGCTGCTCCTTGCACGCCCGCAGTGGCTACCGGTTGCTTGATCGACAATAATCTCGCCACCAACGGTACTCCAGCTGGCTCCGGTAAGAGCGGTTACACCTTTCTGGCCGCCCCGGTCATCCCGGCTGGCAACACGCTGCCGATCGAGTTCTACACTCAGGCCGTCCCGCTGAGCGCGCAGACGGGCACCAAGTCGTTCTGCGCCTTCAACGACGGAGTGGTGCGCACCAACACGCCTGGCAATTTGGGCGCTGCTGGCAGTTATGCCGGCTGCGAAGCCTTCCTGCCGATGGCGAACTAGTTGTTGATCTTGGCGAGAGAGTTCGTCGGGATTCAGAGATACGGGGGCCGGCGAACGTCGCATTCGCTGTCCCTTTTTGTTCAAAGCACGGGAACATATTGGTTACCGTAGTACCACCATAGGTTAGTCAGGCATTTTGGCCTGTAACGTGCCACAGCCTTTGATGTTGAGTATAGAAACGCAGATACAGTCACAAACTTCCATGCGGAAACAAAAGGGTTTCTCACTTATCGAGCTGCTGATCGTAGTGGCGATCATTTTAATTATTGCCGCGATCGCAATTCCCAATCTCATGCGGGCCCGCATGGCCGCCAATGACTCGTCCGCGGCTGGTTCTCTTCATGACATCGACATCGCCGAAGCCGCCTATTACGGCGCTTACAATACCGTCGGATTCCCGGCCACGATGGTGCCCCTTGGCGGAGCAACTCCCTGCACGCCTGCCATCGCCACAGCCTGTCTGATCGATAACACATTGGCTACAAATAACGGAGGCAACGGCAAGAGCGGTTACAGCTTCGCCGCCACGGGATCGGCCAGCCCAGGAAGCACAATCAACAATCAGTTCTATGTAACCGGCGTTCCCCTAAGCAGCCTTACGGGAACTCGTTCTTATTGCGCATTTGAGGATCTCGTAATTCGTATTCAGCCCGCAGGCAACATTACACTTGTCGGCAGCTACGCAGCCTGCCAGTTATTAGGTCCGATGAACAATTAGGGAGAGTTGCTTCTCGCGTGACTTTGTCTCGCGGAGGCCCATCTTGTCTCACTAAGAGATTTCCGCAACGCCGATTGCGTCCAGGTTGCGACATCACACGCCTAAAATCTTCACGAGTCTGACTCGCCCGATCTAAGTAGTAACCATCGTAACTCCGTCTCCAGTACAAAAATGTTTGGACCTTTCATATAATTTTCAGGAAAGGATTCTCTTCCATCCTGTCGGAGCGCCATGCCTGCGATTGAGATTCTCGGCTTGGAAAAAACTTATCAGGTAGGGTTTTTCCGCAAGCGGACGAAGTGTGCGCTCAGCCCGCTTCATCTGTCGGTGGAAGATGGCGAGATCTTCGGCTTTCTCGGGCCGAACGGCGCAGGTAAGACTACAACTCTGAAACTACTCATGGGATTGGTCTTCCCTACTGCTGGATCGGCGCGCCTTCTGGGCCGCGATTGGACCAACCCGGAGGTCAAAGCTCAGATTGGATTCCTTCCCGAGCAGCCCTATTTCTACGATCACCTCACTGCCAGCGAACTCTTGAACTACTATGCGCAACTCTCCGGCGTTCCCGCAAAAGAGCGCACACGGCGGGTTGAGGCCACGTTGCAACGCGTCGGCCTACCCGACGTGAAAGGCATGCAGTTGCGAAAGTTTTCCAAAGGCATGTTGCAGCGCGTCGGCATTGCGCAAGCCATATTGCACGACCCCAAACTCGTCTTCTTCGACGAGCCGATGTCGGGGCTCGATCCCATGGGACGGCGCGAAGTGCGCGACCTGATGGAGCAACTCAAGCAAGAAGGCAAAACTGTATTTTTCTCCACGCACATTCTTTCCGACGCCGAAGCGCTCTGCGACCGCGTAGCGATCATCCACAAAGGAGAGCTCCGCGGCGTGGGCGCGGTTGCGGAGTTGACTTCGAGCGTTCAAAGCAAGGTCGAAGTCATCTGGCAGGGCACGCATGTGCCGCCATCCCTGAAAGCGCTGGGCGCGGAATGCCACGTCACCGGCGATACGGTGCGCGCCGTCATCGACGAAAATCAGCAGGATGCCGCGATCGATGCGTTGCGCCGCGAACGCCTGCGTTTGATCGCGCTCACGCCCGTCCGCACCTCGCTCGAAGCCTACTTTGTCGAGAAATTAAGGCGCGTTGAGACTACCGCGGGAGGAAAGTTATGAAAGCGCGCATCGCGCACATTGCGTCGAACACATTTCGCGAGGCCGTGCGCGACCGCGTGCTCTACAACCTCATCGCCTTTGCCGTACTGCTTTCCGGAGCGGCGATCCTCGTCGGGCAAATTTCCATCGAGATCGAAAAACTGGTTGTCATCAATCTTGGCTTAACCGCAGTTTCCTTGTTCGGAATCGTCATCGCAATTTTCATCGGCATCGGCCTGGTTTCCAAAGAGATCGAGAAGCGCACGCTCTACACGGTTCTGTCCCGTCCCGTGCGCCGCTGGGAGTTTATTGTCGGCAAGTTCTTTGGGCTGGCCGGCACTCTGGTGGTGAATACATTCTTCATGGCCATCGGAGTCTTTGCCGCGTTGTCTTATGTGGCTCACAAATTCGTGCGCGCCGACGCGCTGATCCTGGTTGCCTTGTATTTTATCGTTCTCGAGTTCCTGATTATTTGCTCGCTGGCGCTGCTGTTCTCTTCATTCTCTTCGCCGCTGCTTTCCGCTGTGTTCGCCTTCTCCCTCTTCGTCATCGGCAGCTTTGCCGAGGACCTGCGCGGATTTGCGGGCATGGCTCACGGATTTACGCGCTGGCTGGTGACGGGCGCGGCTTACCTCGTTCCGAATTTTTCTGCCTTCAACGTAGTTAGCTCTATCGCTCACGAGCAGCCAGTGGCGGCGCAACTTATCTGGCACAACACGCTGTACGCTCTCTTCTATGCCGCGATGGCTCTGAGCGGAGCGGTGCTCATCTTTGAGTACCGGAACCTGAAATGAGGCAGCGCCGCAAAGTTACGATTGTCGCCGGCGCGTGCATGGCCATTTCTCTGGCCGCCAGCGCTTTCGTTCTGCATCGCTCCGATGAACTTCGCCCGCAGGCTACGCTCGACGAAGTTCTATATCTGAATTCGCCCAAAGTCTTGAAGCGCGCGAGTCTGGGTTACGACGGCTTGCTGGCGGATATTTATTGGACGCGCGCTGTGCAGTATTTCGGCGGGCGACATCACGACGGCGCGCAGAGTTACAACCTGCTCTTTCCTCTGCTCGACATCACTACTCATCTCGATCCGCAACTGGTGGTGGCTTACCAGTTCGGAGCCAGCTTTCTGGCGCCGCCGCCGCCGGGCGGCGCGGGACAGCCGGAGCGGGCGATTCAGTTGATGGAGTTCGGCATCCAGAACAATCCGGATAATTGGAAACTCTATTACGACTTGGGTTTTGTTTATTACATGAATTTGAAAGATTACCGGAAAGCCGCCGACGCGTTTGAGCGGGGATCGAAGGTGCCGAATGCGCATCCGTTCCTGCGGCTGCTGGCGGCGCAAATGGCGGAACATGCGGGCGAGTTCGATACCGCGCGCATGATGTGGACCGCGACTTATCAGAACAGCCAGGATAAGCTGATCCGGCAGAATGCGGTGGAACATCTGCGAGCGTTGCGCGTGGACGAAGACATTACGCATTTGCAGGACGTCGTAACCCGCTTTGGCGAGCGTACGGGGCGATTGCCGGCGAGCATTTCCGAACTTGCAAGCGCGGAGCGACTGCCCGGAATTCCTGCCGATCCGGATGGACATCCGTACAGGCTGACGGCCGAAGGGCGCGTCGAAGTGCGGGTACCGGACGATTTCCCGTTTGCCACGAAGGGCATGCCTCCGGGATACAAGCCGCAACCGAAGTTCCACAGTCAGGAATAGCCAATCCTTCTGTCCTGTCTTCCTTATCGTTATCATTGCTCCCATGGACGATCGCAGCGATCCTGCGCCGCGGCAAATCAGCGTCTCGCGCTCCGCGTGGAGATGGTGGAACAACACTGCGGCCCGCGAGGGACGCGGTGCGGCGACGCGGCAGCTGTTGAGTACGCTGGTGGAGTTTGCCCGGGATTCGACTCCGGAGCGGCGGCGGCAGCGTTACGGCGATGCTGAATTTGACTGGGAACATCGAGTCAACACGACCAGCGCGGCGGTGGGCTGGCGCGACCGGTTGCTGGGGATTTTCCATTCGCCTTATCAGCCGACGGAGGCTGTTCTCTTCCACGAAATGATTGCGGCTTTATCGGACCAGAAAGGCTTTGACTTTGGCGCATTCACCTTCATCGATCTGGGGTCGGGCAAAGGACGAACGCTGCTGATGGCGTCCGATTATCCCTTTCGGCGCATCGTGGGCGTGGAACTGTTGCCGGCTCTGCATCGGGCTGCTCAGGAAAATCTTGGGAAGTATCGGAGCGAAAGGCAGAAGTGTTTTGCGATCGAAGCGATTTGCGGGGATGCGGCTGAGTTTGCATTTCCGGTCGAGCCGACTGTGCTTTTTCTCTTCAATCCTTTTCCGGAGTCTGGGCTGCGTCGCGTGATCGCGAACCTGGAGCGTAGTCTGCGGGAGCAGCCGCGAGTAGTGTATGTGCTTTATCACAATCCGCTGCTGGAGCATGTGCTGGGCGGGAGCAGTGCGGTGAAAAAAATTTTGGGAACGCACCAGTACGCGGTGTACGCTGCGGGGGAGATTCCGGATTAAAAAAAAGACGGATCGATCCCGTAAAATCTCTGGAAACAATCACTTACGGGGTTCGGATATCCCCGAGATCCGGCTAAAATCCGTGTTCTAAAGGACTTGGCGGTAAAATCCTTGCTTCCATAGCGTTATGCTTTACTTCTTGTAGATAAATTAAAAAAGAACGGAACGTTTCCTCGCGCTGAGCGAGGAAATTTTGTTTGAGTATAACGGAGTGGTGGGAGGAAAGATGTGATGGGTGAACCATTGGGCTGTGGAAAAAACGGCCTCGGGCGCATCGAATACACCTTTGACGCAATGCAGTATACTGTGAGCACCTAAAAAGGTGCTTGGACGGAGGACTGCCATGCTTGACATCACGAAGGATATTCAATCGCTGACAACCTTTCGGCGGCGTTCCGGCGACTTTATGAAACTGCTGAGAAAGAGCAAGCGGCCCGTAGTGCTTACGGTAAAGGGGAAGGCGGCAGCCGTGGTGCAGGATGCGGAAGCCTATCAGCGCTTGCTGGATGCGGCTGCGCTCGCCAGCGCCGAGGAAGGTATCCGGCAGGGGTTGGAGGATTCTCGAAAAAAGAGGACCCGGCCCGCACGTCAGTTTTTCGACGAGTTCGAAGCACGGCATGGCATACGTCGTTAATATCACTTTGCGCGCTGGGCGGGACCTCGATCATCTGTTTGAGGCGATCGACGCGGCAAACTCCGATGCGGCGCGAAAGTGGTATCTGGGGTTGAGAAAGCAACTTCTCAGTTTGGAAGAGTTTCCCAACCGATGTCCTGTAACACCCGAGAAAAAGACATTCAGGCATCTGCTTTACGGTCGTGGGCATAACGTTTACCGAGTGATTTACCGTGTGCTTGAGAGGCAGCAGGTGGTTGAGGTGCTGCATGTTCGGCATGGGGCTAGGAAAAGATTTCGGGCTACGGGCCTTGGATGAGTGCTGCGGGAAGGTTTCGACGCCGGACTCACACTCTCTCAGACTACCGGGAGCAAAGCGAGATCGGTCGCCAAGGAAATTACTGAGTATTCCGGAGGAGGCGAATCGTTCCTTCCAGACCTTCTCTGGACCGGGGGAGCTCGCAAGTATGACATCGGTACATCATGCCGATCGGAATAAACGGGGCCGCATCTGGCACCGAGATGTCAAGCTTAGCCAGTGAGTATTGCGAATGCGCGGGAATTTTTGCGAAGATGGTGTATCTTTCAGTCTCAGAACGCCCTTCCAGCTTTGTGAATCCTTCCGGCTCCTTGACATACTTGCACTGGTCGCATATCAGCGTCGTGTACTGGCCATCCATCGCGTCGACTTCCGTCATATTCAGGATCACGATTTCGACGTGAACGGTGTTATCGGGACTCACGGGCAGCGCGACCTCTGTGACAGGGACAGTCGGCTGGCCAGAGCCGATCTGGGCGTCCTTGTACGGAAAGAAAGAAAACGTCAGCTTCGCTCTAGGAGCGGGACCTAGGGCTTTTTGCGTCTTTTCGAGGTCAAGTTGGACTGCGGCCAGTCTTCTTTGTAGTGACTCGGTTGCCACCTGCGTCTGCAAATCGCTTACTTTCTGCGAAAGCCTACCAAACCCGTCTACGAACTGTTTCGTGTTTGCTTCTTGGTTTGCGTTTGCGGTTTCGACCGATGTTCTAAGGCTGCTAATCTCGGACTGATCTCTTGCATGTTGTGCCTAAGCTCTCAAGTGCGTATAGAAATTGTTGACAGCACCGCCGCTCGCCAGGGCGACGATCAAAAGTAGCACCATTACTCTCCGCCACGTCGTCTGGTGCCCGCCCCAGTCTTTCGCTAGCTGAAGAACAGCAAGTAGAGCCGTGCCGACGGGTAGAACGTAATTCCACATAGGACAGAATATGTGGCGCTAGGTTACATGGTTAGGCCTTGAAGTAACACTCTTTTTTGATTGGGCCTTGCTCGGGGCTGAGATACTCTTCGATCCGGTCAATCTTCTTTTTTTCGATCGCTGTGGGCTTTGTGCCGGAACGGAGGCCCGCCAATCCGGCTCTAATGTCTCGGGTAGAATCGGAGTAATGACGAAATTTCTCCGAGTGGTGCTGCTAGTTGCCTTCGCGTCGGCTACTGGTCGGGCTGAGGATGTCCATTCCATCGCCCAGGGCGTGGACGAGCACTACAACCACTTGCAGAGTTTGCAGGCGGAGTTTACGGAGGTCTATCGCGGGTCGGGGATGGAGCGGACGGAATCCGGGACGGTTTGGCTGTCCAAATCAGGACGCGCTCTGGGCGGGGTGAAAAAACCTGGCAAGATGCGGTGGGAGTACCGTTCTCCCAGGGAGAAGCTCTTTGTGAGCGATGGGACGAGTGCGTGGTTTTACGTTCCGGGTGACCGGCAGGCGCGGAAGACGGATGCGCGGAAGCTGGATGACATTCGATCTCCGCTTGCGTTCTTGCTAGGTAAGAGCAAGCTGGAAAAGGAGTTAGCGGGGCTGTCGCTGGCTCCGGATGTGGCGCCGCTGGCTGCGGGGGACGTGGTCCTGCGGGGAGTGCCGCAAGCTATGGCGGACCGGGTGAGCGAGATTGTGGTGGAAGTTACGGCGGAGCATCGGATTGCTCGGATTGTGGTCGATGAAGTGGATGGGTCGACGACGGAGTACCGGTTCAGCGACCAGAAGGAAAATGTGACGATTGCGGAGGGGAAATTTGAGTTTCGGCCTCCGGCGGGGACGGAGACGGTGGAGGGGGAGGGAGGGCCGTGAGTCTTTTCAGGGGCTAAAGCCCGCATCTTAAGACTAGAGCGGCGCGACCGAAGCCGCACCCTTTCAAAGCCAGTCCAGACTGCGTGAACCGGGTGCCGTTTTAAGGGGAATTCCGATTAGGGACAGGGGTTACTTGCGGTACTGGGAATGTAGGGAGTTGAGTTGAAGAGACTTAGAGATGAGAAGCGGGAATGTTAAACTGAGCCGAGAGAGTGGGGCTAGCTTCGGGACATTTGCGCACGGCGAGAAAAAGCAGGCTCCTCAACTTGCCGTCGCTAACGCTCCGGGTGTGATCGGAATGACAAGGTTTTGATAGAACGATAGAGCAATGACGAGTTTTGATTGAAACCCGGCAGGAATCGAAAACAAATCTAAATGGCGGAATTTGTCGTAAAACTCGCGGACGAGCGGGGCCGGATGCACCAGCAGGTGGAGCAGGGGTATTCGGTGGCCGAGGTGCGGGACCGGTTTGCGTCGCAGGGATATCTCGTCTATTGGGTGAAGCCGCAAGGGATGCTATCGGGCGGGTTTTCGCTGCGGCGCGGGCGCAAGCTGAAGCAGAGCACGTTTCTGGTGTTCAACCAGCAGTTTCTGACGCTGATCAAGGCGGGGCTGCCGATTCTGAACTCTCTGGATTTGCTGATCAAGCGGCAGCGGGACCACAACTTGAAGCAGATTCTGGAGAACGTGCGGGAGCGGGTGAAGGGTGGAGAGTTACTCTCCGATGCTTTTGCCACGCACCGGATGGTGCCGAAGATTTATACGACGACGTTGATGGCGGGCGAGAAAAGCGGGAACATCGATGAAGTGCTGACCCGCTACATTAATTTTCAGCGGCTGGCGATGACGTTCCGCAAGAAGCTGTTTGTGTCGCTGATTTATCCCACGCTGCTGGTGAGCGTGGTGACCATCATGGTGATGTTTTTGTTCACCTATGTGGTGCCGAAGTTTGCGGAGCTGTTTGAGAGCCTGGATGCGAAGCTGCCGGCGATTACGCTGTTCATGCTGGCGCTGGGGCAGAACGCGCAGAAATATTTCCCGTTTTTGATCGGCGGTGCGGTACTGGCGGGATTTGTTTTCTGGCAGTGGAAGAAGACGGATAGCGGGGCGGACCAGATTGACCGGGTTATTTTGAGTCTGCCGTTGTTGGGAGACATCCGGCTGAAGCATCAGGTGGCGACATTTTCGCGGATGCTTTCGACGCTGTTGCAGGGAGGGCTGCCGCTGGTTCCCTCGATGGAGACGGCGGGCACCTCCATGACGAGCCGTCGAATTTTGAAGGGCATCATGCGGGCGAGCACGCGGGTGCGGGAAGGGCAAGGGCTGGCGGCGAGCCTGGAGCAGCAGAATATTTTTCCGGACCTGGCGGTGGAAATGATCGAGGTGGGCGAGTCCACGGGAGCTTTGCCGGCGATGTTGAATTCGGTGGCGGAATTCTATGAAGAAGACGTGCAGACGGCTCTGAATGCGTCGATGGCGCTGATTGAGCCGTTGATTCTAATGGTGATGGCGGTGTTTGTAGGCGGAGTGTTGATTTCGCTGTATTTGCCGATCTTTACCTTAGGAGTCCACTAAAAGAAAATTGGGTAATTTTTAATTGGGTAATTTAAACCCGGTCACATACGGCACGCCGGTTCTTAAAATTCCCAAATTACTCAATTACCAAATTACGAAATGGTTTTCGGGGATGTGAGATATGGCGATGGCTGAGAAGAAATCACTTTTTGTACACGGCGAGAATGGCGGGCAGGTGGTGACGACGGGAAATCCGATCACCGACCTGGAACGCGCGCAGGACGTGGCGCGGCGCTACCGCTGCGAGTTTGTGGACCTCGCCGACTTCCAGCTTCATCATGAATTGTTCAAGAAGTTTTCGCCGGAGCTGATGTTCCGCTACAACTTTGTGCCGCTGGAAGAGACATCCGACGGCAAGCTGGCGATTGCGATTGCCGATCCCAGCCAGTTGATGATGATCGACGAGATCAGCTTATTGCTGCAAAAGCGGATTGTCACGAAAGTGGCGACGCTGAAGCAGATCTCGGACATTCTTAAGAAGACGGAACAGTCGCAGCGGGTTCTGGAAGAGGCCAGCGAAGGCTTCCAGATCATTCGCGAAGACGAGAACACCGGCGCCGAAGAGACGCTGACCATCGACAAGCTGACGGCGGCGGGCGATACCAGCCCGATCATCCGGTTGGTGGATACGACGATTTTTACAGCGCTGCAACGGCGGGCTTCCGACATTCATATCGAGACCAGGGACGATTCCGTGGTGATCAAGTTCCGCATCGACGGTGTGCTGACGCAGGCCATGCCGCCCATCGGCAAGGAGCATCATTCGACTGTCATTTCGCGTATCAAGGTGATGAGCGAGTTGGATATTTCCGAGCGGCGCGTGCCGCAGGATGGGCGCTTCCGGGTGAAGTACAACGGGCGCGCCATCGATTTCCGCGTGTCGATCATGCCGTCGATTCACGGCGAAGATGCTGTGCTGCGCGTGCTGGATAAAGAATCGATGAGCGAGAAGTTCAAGTCGCTCACGCTGGAAGTGGTTGGCTTCGACGAAGACGATCTGCGCAAATTCCGGCGCTACATTAAAGAGCCTTACGGCATGGTGCTGGTGACGGGACCGACGGGCAGCGGCAAAACGACGACGCTGTACGCCGCAGTGAATGAGATCAAGACCGACGAAGACAAGATCATCACGATTGAAGATCCGGTGGAATACCAGTTGCGCGGGATCACGCAGATTCCGGTCAACGAGAAAAAAGGATTGACGTTCGCCCGCGGATTGCGCTCGATTCTGCGGCATGACCCGGACAAGATCATGGTCGGCGAAATCCGCGACCAGGAGACGGCGCAGATCGCGATTCAATCCGCGCTTACTGGTCACCTCGTATTTACTACTGTGCACGCGAATAACGTGGTCGATGTGATTGGGCGATTCCTGAATATGGGCGTCGAGCCCTACAACTTCGTTTCGGCGTTGAATTGCATTTTGGCGCAGCGGCTGGTGCGCCTGATTTGCGACTCCTGCCGGACGCAGGTGAATTATCCGGCGGACGTGCTGGAGGCGAGCGGACTGGATCCAGCGCAGTGGTCGAAGGTGCCGCTGTACGAGGGGCCGGGATGCATTGAGTGCGCGGGCACCGGATTTCGCGGGCGAACCGCCATTCACGAGTTGTTGGATTTGAGCGACCGGATTCGCGAGATGATTCTGGGCCGGAAGCCGACGTCGGAAATCCGGCGCGCGGCGCGGGAGGAGGGCATGCGATTCCTCCGCGAGTCGGCGCTGGATAAGGTTCGGCTGGGGATGACCACTTTGAAAGAGATCAATAAGGTCACGTTCATTGAGGCGATGCGGTAAGGCAGTGGCCAGTGATCGGTGGTTAGTGGCCAGTTGGCTGCGTTTCGAATTACTGACCACCAGGCACTACCACTGGCCAGTGTCTTTTTGTTCCCTTCCAGCTATTGCAATTCCCGCGGCTGGGCGTTTGAATTGTAGGTAGATTGGATTGGAGAGATTATCTGCGAAGATTAACCGCGAAGGTCACGAAGTTATAGGAAGATGATCCTGGAAATACACTGGCCGATTTCGTGAACCTTGGAACCTTAGAGCAATAGAAAGAGTTAGCTCCTGAAATGAGTTCGGGAAACAATCCGGCGAAACCAAAGCTGGCGTGCGAGATTGCGGCGGACCGCGTGCTCGTGGGCCGGTTGGCCGTAGATGGTAACAGCCTGGAAGCTTGTGCGGCGCACGAACTTGCGCCGGGGAGCGTGATTCCGGACCTGGTGGAGGGAAACCTGCGCCAGCGGGATGCGGTGCGCGACGCGGTGCAGGCGACACTCGGCAGCGTGGCTGGGCGGTCGCACGATGTGATTGCGGTGGTGCCGGACGCGGCGGTCCGGGTGGTGCTGCTGGAGTTCGATACGCTGCCTTCGGATTCCGAGGAGGCCTCCGGTGTGGTGCGGTTTCGCATGAAGAAATCTTTGCCGTTCGATGTGGACAAGGCGAGAGTCTCCTATCATGCGCAAAAAACCGGCGACGGAGTTCGCGTGGTGGCCGCCGTGGCGCTGGCCAGCGTGCTGGAAGATTATGAGATTGCTTTCCGCGAGGCGGGGTTCAGCCCGGGGGTGGTGCTGCCTTCCATGCTGGCGGCGCTGGGAGCTGCCGAGGCGCAGCGGCCGACTTTGGTAGTCAAGGTGGATGCGCGGACTACGAGTATTGCGATCCTGAACGCGGATCAGTTGCAGCTTTTCCGGACGCTGGAGAATACGCGCGGGGTGACGATTACGGGCGAGCAGTTGGCGGAGGACGTTTATCCCTCGGTGGTGTTTTTTCAGGACACTTATCACTTGAACATCGAAAAAATATTTGTGGCTGGACTCCCCGACACAGGGAACGCGGCGCCGGCGTTGCGCGCGCAAACTGGAGCGGACGTGCAGGAGCTTGTGAATTCGTCGCAGTTGGGAGTGAGCACCGGAGGGTCGGTGCCAAGGTGGAGAATGGCGGGAGTAGTGGGAGCGTTGATTTCGTAGTGGGATAGCGCGGTTCCGAGGGAAGGTCGCCTCGCGCTTATTGCGACGCAAAAAACGCGTCGCGGCGCGGGGGCTCCCGCAGATCCTTCGGCGAGCAAAGAGCGCTCGCCTCAGGATGACAGTTTTTGATTATGCGTCTTGATATCAATCTCGCGAGCCAGCCGTATGAAGACGCGCGGCAGTTCTGGATGCGCTGGGGAACGGCGCTGGCTGCGGTGTCGATCCTGACGCTGGCGTTGGTCGCGACCACGATCTCGGGGTGGTACGCGGCGCGCCGCGATCATGCCAGGATTGCGGAGTTGAAGGTAAGCATTGCGCAGCGCGATCGTAAACGGGCGGAAGCGGAGCAATTTTTGAACCGGCCCGAGAACCGGTCGACGCGGGATCAGTCGCAATTTCTCAACGAACTGATTGCGCGCAAATCGTTTTCCTGGACGCGGGTGCTGGAGGACTTGGAAAAAGTGATGCCGGCTCGGGTTCATCTGGTTTCGATTCATCCGGAACTGGATGAGGAGAATCAACTGAAGCTGAAGATGTCGATTGCCGGGGATTCGCGCGACCGGGCGCTGGAGTTGGCGCGGCGCATGGAAGATTCGCGGCGCTTTGCCGGGACGCACATCGAAACCGAGAGCTTCAGCCCATCGAGCAATGGCGATCCGTTCAAGTTCAACATTGTGGCGACGTATGTTCCGGAGACGGTGACGGTGCCGGCCGTGAAGGCTGAAACCACGAAGCGGGGCGGACTCTGATGCCGGACTTACGGAAAACCCGGAAGAACATTCAGATTGCACTCGGTGTGCTGATCGGCGTGGATATTGTCGCGGTTGCAGTGCTGCTTTCGCCGCTGGTGGGGTCAACGGAATCGCGGCGGCTGCAATTAAATGAACTGTGGAGCGAACTACAGACGAAAACGAGGCAGGTGGAACCGCTGACCAATCTGCCGAAAAAAGTGAACATCGCGCGGGAGCAGATTACTGACTTTTACAAGAAGCGTTTTCCCACGCAGGATTCCGAGATCGCCGTGCAAATCGGAAAGCTGGCGGTGGCGAGCGGGGTGACGATCGATTCCATCAAATACAAGGCCGGGGAAGATGAGATTGGGCAACTGCGGCCGGTCGAACTGGAAGCCGATCTTTCCGGCAATTACGTGGCGCTGGCGAAATTCATCAACGGATTGGAGCGCAATGACACGCTGTTCGTCATCAGCAGCATTGAACTGGGCGGCGAGCAGACGGGGCCGATCAAGCTGCAAATGAAACTTGAAACGTACTTGAAGGCGGGAACGTAGTGAAGCTGGGAACGGAAAACCGGAGGAATACGATTCTGGCGGGAGTGCTGGGAGCGGTGGCCCTGATAGCGGTCGCCTACTCGTTCATTCCGTCGTCGACCATCGCCTCCACGGGAACGAGCCCTGGGACTGTGGCAGCGCCGGAGATCGCGCCTACGCGACCCGCGGCGCATCATAGTTCAGGAACTGGAGCGGGGAAAAAAGAGCGGGCGACGCAGAGTCTCGATCCTACGCTGCATCTGCAGCAACTGGCCGCGACGGAACAGATCAAGTATGAAGGGTCGGGAAGAAATATTTTTATCTCGCAGGCCGAGGATGTGAAGATTCCGACTCCGATCGCGCCGGGTCAGACAGATCCCAAGAAAGATCCGACCTGGACGCCGCCACCCGTTGCGGCGCAAGCTCCGATTCCGTTGAAGTTTTTTGGATTTGCGAATCAGCCGGGGGAACCGAAAAAGGTTTTTCTTTCCAAGGGCGAGGATGTATTCATTGCCGGCGAAGGGGAGATTGTGGATCGGCGCTATAAAGTGGTGCGCATCTCCGCGACCTCGGTGGATATTCAGGATGTGGTCGGCAGCGGGCCGCCGCAAAGCATTCCACTGACGCAGGGGTAGAGACGTTTTGTAATTGGGTAATTTTGCAATTGGGTAATTTTTTAGTTTCCCTTCCGGCATCTAAGTGTTTGATGGTTTCTTTCGCCAGTCGCGCGGGAACTCCGATGGATTCTTTTTCGACAGCGCGTCCGTCTTCTCACCGGCTTCGCCGCCGAGGCGAGGAGGGCTATGTGCTGCTCTATCTCCTGATGGTGGTGGCGCTGATGGGGATCGTCGCGCTTGCCGTCGTGGTTCCGCTGAAATTTGAACTGCAGCGCGACCGGGAAGAGGAGATGATCCATCGCGGGGTACAGTACTCGCGCGCCATTCGCAGCTATTACAAAAAATTTGGAAGGTATCCCACGCGGCTTGAGGATCTCGACAATACCAATAACCTGCGCTATCTGCGCAAGCATTACAAAGATCCGGAGACCGGGAAAGACTTCAAGTTGCTGCACTATGGCGATCCTGGGCTGTCGATGGGCGGAAGCATTGGCGGCGGAGGAGTCACCGGAGCGAACACGGTTGGGCAGATGAACGGGTCGACGCCGGGCAATTCGGCGTTTGGTGGATCGGCGCCGGGCTCAAGTTTCGGGCAATCGTCCAGCTTTGGCGGGTCAGGCGGCGGATTCGGAAACAATTCGGGCAGCAGTTTTGGCGGATCGAGTGGCGGGTTCGGAGGCAGCTCGAATAGTTCTTTTGGAGGCGGCTCGAACAGCTTCGGATCGGGTTCGAACTCTCAAACTTCGAGTGCGCAATCTGGACCGAATGCGGCGGGAACGAATACGACGGGCACGGATCCGGCGCAGAGTGGCACTGGAGCCGCACAGGACGCAAGCTCGGCGCAGGGCGGCGCGAGCGGGCAGGGTAACAATCAGGTGTTTGGCGGCGGACCGATTGTGGGGGTAGCCAGCCTCAGCAAGGACAAGACGATTCGCGAGTTCAATCACAAACACAAATACAACGAGTGGCAGTTTGTTTACGATCCTACAACCGACCGTGGCGGCCTGATATTGACGCCATACCAGCCGGCGCTGCAAGTTGCGAGCCAGCCGCTGAACGGACAACCGGGGCAAGCGGGCGGTACAAATACGAACGGCAGTTCGTTCGGGCAATCGTCTTTCGGTCAATCATCGTTCGGGCAACAATCGTCGGGGTTTGGCAATAGCCAGCCCACGGGATTTGGCAACAACAGTGGGCCCGCTGCCCCTCAGCAGCCGCCATCGAGCTCTTCGCCACCGCAGTAGATCGTCCTGCTTAACGTCCTAAATTCGTCAACCACGGAAGGACACAAAGGTACACGAAGGCTGTGGTTACCCACATTTTTCGTGTCGCGTGAAAAACAAGCAGCCTCATCCTGTCGAGGATGAGGCTGTTTGGCTTGCAGCCAAATTCCGGAGAAACGACTCTAGACGCTGAAGGACGAACCGCAGCCGCAAGTGCTCTTGACGTTCGGGTTTTCGAACTTGAAGCCGGCGCCTTCCAGGGTTTCGACGTAGTCCACCATGCATCCGTTGAGATACATGACGGAGGTGGCATCGACGAACACCTTAAGTCCGTCCATTTCAAAGGTCTTATCCATCATTCCGGCAGCATTTTCAAACTGCATGGAATAGGAGAAACCGGAGCAGCCGCCACCGACCACACCGATGCGGAGACCGGCAGGGACGGGATTCTGCTGTCCCATGATCTCTTTGACTTTCGAAACCGCACTGGGCGTCAGCGTAACGGGCGCGGCCTTCTTTACTTCTACTTCTGGGATATGGGTGGTAACTTCTGGGACGGTCGTCGTAGCCATTTATTTCTCCTTGGCTCTGGAATCCTCAAATTATAGCAGAGGGTAGCAAGCGGTGGCAGCCACAATCGCGGGGTATTCCCCCTCCGTAAGTCTGCCTATGACATTTTAGATGCTATCCGGCCCTGGGAGTCGCAGATTGCCGGGCGGGAGGCTGAATCACGGCATGGTATGAGATTCTCCCGGCAGGGCTTGCCAGGTAGGTCTATAATTATTTGCGTTAGGGCGGTTCGAAATTTCAAATACGGTAGACGAGCACCGTATTTTGGAATTCGGAGACTTGCCAAACAGTTTTGCAATTCTGTCGAGGTGTGGCTATGACCTGGACGTGGACTCCTTTGTTGCTGGGGCTGGCGACTGTGTGGGGAATTTTCACCGTTGGACTCATCATCCTGCTGATTTATCGCAGCACGCTTACGATGCATGAGGACGAGCAGTTATATCTGGATGACGCGAACTCGCACATGCAGCAAGAGCAGACGGAATTGCTGGTGAAGGTGAACCGGCTGACCAAGCCGGTGTGGGTGTTCGGCGCCGGCTCGGGAGTGCTGCTGCTGGTGCTGCTGGGCATGTTCATCTACCAGGGACTGAACGCAGTCCAGTAAACCTGCGAGCAAATTGCAGCACGGCGGCAGCGGGACCACTGTAGCGTGCGGAGCAGAGTTATGCCTGCGCAGTCAGACGCGACTCCGCGGCGGGTTCTCTGAGCTTACTGCGCTGTACTAGAAGGCCTGACGGTTCGAAGAAAATCCAACCGGTTTGTATAATCATCCTCGTGCGAGAGTGGCGGAATTGGCAGACGCACCAGACTTAGGATCTGGCGGGTAAAACCGTGGGGGTTCGAGTCCCCCCTTTCGCACCAATAGTTGTTCCTAATTGGCCAGCATGATGGGCGACGCGGCCAGCAGGCCGGCGGCGAGTTCGAGATCGTGAAGATCTTCGCGGCTGAAGTCCTGGGTGTAGCCGGGATCGACGCCTTTGCGTGAGATCTGAAGAACGCCCAGAACGGTCGAGTTGGCGTCAAGGATGGGTACAGACATTAGTTTCTGGATGGGAACGGGGGTGGCGGGAAGCTCAGCTTCGGCGCCGACCGGCTTGATGGTTTCAAAGATGCTGGCGTGTTTTACGCGGGCAAAATTGTTGAAGATTTCGGCTTTCTTGCTAAGCGCAGTGTGAGCAGCGACGGCTTTGCTGGAGATTGGAATGGCGCCGGTGGTACGCAGATGCTCGGGGAAGATGAACTTGAGCAGGCCACCATCGAGGCGCAGCAGCGCGACCTCGGCGTATTGCACACGAAATACCTTCGCCAGAACCATGCTGACATCCAGCGCGCTCACGCCTTCACCCAGGACAGAGCCCAGGGGCAGCAGGTTTTCGGGGAGAATAATTTCTTCTTCGATGGCCGCGTTATCGGGCTTATGGGTCATAAGAGAACTCGATGAAATTCAATTTTTCAAAACCTTATCAAGTATCGCACTTTGAACGCCAGATGACAGTGGTAAGAACATCCTACAAGCCCTTTGGATTCAGCAAAGTAGCTTAGGACCATGACCTTTCGCGGCAGGCCGCTTCGCCAGAAACTTGCAGGTGCGGTGACAGTTTTTGTCAGGATATTTTTGGATTTGGCGAAGGTGGCGGGAAACAGAAAGCGATTGTGCGCGGATTCTAACGGACGGCGCTTCCCTTTCGGCCTGGAAAATCATTACACTTCTTGCCATGAGCGTTCCGCCACAACCTAATGTGAAGTTGACCAATGCCCCCGATTACCGGGAAACCTATGCCAACAGCGTGCAGATGCGAGTGAATGTGTGGGATTTTTTTCTCGTCTTTGGCACGGTGCAACAGCAGAGTGAAAGTCAGGTGGAGATTCGCAATTTTCAGGGCATTTATTTGAGCCCGCAACAAGCCAAGGCGCTGCTGGGATTGCTGCAGCAGAATGTCAATGGATACGAGACGGCTTTCGGGGAGATCAAGCTCGATCCGCGGATGGCGGCGGGTGGGCAGGTGCACTGAAGCGAGCGTCGGCCCGCTGCTGATGTAGAAAATAAGAGATCAAAAGCCCTCGGAAGCTCGCTTAGGCCGGGCCACCCCAATTTAAAACACTACCGATAAACTTGTGTACTTGAAAGCCGGGCGCTTCTTTGCTATATCTCGGTTCATGCAAACATTTCCGGTACAGGCAACTGTGTATCAAGTGGCTCAGTTTGTAGAAAACAACATACCCAGTTTTCTCGACGAGGGCGAACTTGCGCTTATATATCACAGGGAAACTCAATCAGGCTAGGAGTCAGTGGAAGGACACGCCCAATCTGGAGTCTCCCGCGGGAATCAAGGTGCGTGCGGCTATAGAATCGTTCTCGAATGAGTGGGGGGCTTGCTGCAAGAGGCGCACCAGGAAAACTAATGCAGAGCAGCTCGCTTCCTGAGCAGCTCGCTTCCTGAGCATCTTCGCTGCCAGCAACTCACCGGCCGGTCGCTCTGACCGCGGTGGCCCACCGTCGAACCCAGCCACGGGAAGCGTCAAAAGCATAATTCCGAAAAAAGACCCTCGGCGTTCTAGAATTGCCGTCACATGCGTTTCACTCGTCTGCTGCCACTTTTGCGCGTCACGCCGGTTCTGTTCGCGGTCATCTTGGTCACGATCTTGCTGCTGCACTTGCCGCTGTTGCGGCTGCCTTATTTTTGGGATGAGGCGGGATACTACGTTCCAGCGGCGCGCGACATCCTGCTTACGGGAAGCTTTATTCCGCATTCCACGGTTTCGAATGCGCATCCGCCGCTGGTGATGGCGTGGGTGGCGCTGTGGTGGAAGGTGGTGGGCTATGCTCCTGTTGTGACGCGGACGGCGATGCTCGTGCTAGCCGCGTTTTCGCTGGTGGGTGTGTTTCGGCTGGCGGAGCGGGCGGCGAATGCGCAGGTCGCGATTGCGGCGACGTTGTGCACGGCGGTGTATCCGGTATTTTTTGCGCAGAGTTCTTTGGCGCATGTGGATCTGGCTGCGGCGGGGCTGATCTTCTGGGGGCTGGCGGCTTATTTGGAGGGAGAAGCGGTTGCAACGGTGGTGTGGTTTTCGCTGGCCGCGTTGGCGAAGGAGACGGCGATTCTGGCTCCGCTGGTGCTGGCGGGATGGGAGATGGTGGGGCTGGTTGCGTGGGGGAGTTCGTGGCGCGGGCTTTGGGTGGGAGGTGAGAATATCCCTCAGGGGCTAAAGCCCACATCCAGAGAGGCAGGGGATCGCAGCGCTGAAGCGCTGCGCCACCCAAAATCCAGCGCGTGGCGCATTGTTTCACTGTTAGTCCCTGCGTTGCCGCTGGCGCTTTGGTATGGGTACCACTATGCGCGCATGGGTTATGTGTTTGGCAATCCTGAATTTTTCCGCTACAACGTGGCCGCGACTTTGAGTCCTACGCGTTTTGTTCTGGCGCTGGCGATGCGGCTGTGGCAAGTCGGCGGGTATCTTCATCTATGGATTTTGACGCTCGCGATGTTGCTGGCGATGGGGATGCTGCCGGCGCGGAAGGACGCGAATGGAGAGCGTCCTCGCATCGGCATTCCGGTGCAGATGATTTTTTACGTGGTCATCCTGACTTATGTTGTGGCGATGGCGCTGATTGGGGGTGCGGTGCTGGCTCGGTATATGCTGCCGGCGGTGCCGCTGGTGATTATCGTTTCGGTTTCGACGTTGTGGCGCAGAGTGGGGTTCTGGCAGGCGGTGGTTGCATTCGTGGTGGTGGCGTTTGTGGGGGCGTTGTTCTGGAATCCTCCGTATGGATTTTCGCCGGAGGATAATCTGGCGTATCGCGATTATGTTGTGCTGCACGAGGACGGCGAGCGGTTTCTGGAGGCGCGTTATCCGATGGCGCGGGTGCTGACGGCGTGGCCAGCGTCGGATGAATTGACGCGCCCGTGGCTCGGCTATGTGACGCGGCCGCTGAAGGTGGTGCGCATTGAGGACTTCTCCCTGGACGAAGTGCTTTCGGCGGCGGAGTTTCGTGCGGGGGCGGATCAGCGGTATGGAGTAGCGTTGATTTTCTCGACGAAATACGAACCGGGACCGGCGCGGTGGGACCATTGGAGACGCTGGACGGACTTGAAGACACGGTTCTTCGGATTTCATCGCGATCTGCCGCCCGCGGCGGCTGCCGGGATTCTGGGAGGGCGGGTTGTATTTTCGGAGCAGCGGCAGGGGCAGTGGATTGCGGTGATCGAGATGGGGCGCGGGGAAATGCAGAATGCAGAAGTCAGAATGCAGAAATGAAGGACTTTTGCATTTTGACTTCTTATTTCTGCATTAGATGACAGGAGTGGGTTTTGATGACCAGCCAGACTTCGCGTCCGGCTTCGAGTTGCAGGGCGTCGCGGGCGGCGAGGGTCAGGTGAACGTCCATCGCGATGCCGCAATCGACGCGCGCGGAAACGATCATGTCGCGACGCTCCAGCGAGATCAACCGGCCGGCGATTACGTTGCGGGCGCTGAGTCCTACCGGTTTTACGATAGCCAGCAGAATGTCGCCGGCGCGAATTCCGACGCGCAGGCGAGAGCCGGCTTGGGCTCGAATCAGCGGCGTCTCCAGAAGAACGGAACTATCCTCTTTATTGCCTGACACTCGGCTTGCAGTGAGCTTGCAAGTCATGGTGCCGCGATCCTCGTGCAGCAAATAGACCGTGGCGTCGAAGATGTTTTCGAATCCGGCTAGCTGGGCGACGGTTTCCTGAAGCGGCGCGCGCAACACTTCGTGCGGAGTGCCTTGCGCGACGATGCGTCCGTGGTCCATCACAATTACGCGTTCGCCCAGCGCCAGCACTTCTTCGCGGCTATGCGTGACGTAAAGAATGGGGATGCGATGCGCCTGATTCCAAAGGCGGAGATCGTCGAGAATTCTTGCCTTGGTCGCTGCATCGAGAGCGGCAAGAGGTTCGTCGAGCAGAAGAAGGCAGGGGTCGGTGACCAGCGATCTGGCGAGAGCGACGCGCTGCCGCTCTCCGCCTGAGATTTGGGAGGGGCGGCGCTGGCGCAGGTGGTCGATGTGAAATTCCTGCAGCATCTCGGCGGCGCGCTGCCTTCGCGCGGGACGAGTCAGATGCATGAGACCGTACTCGGCGTTCTGCTCGACAGTGAGATGGGGGAATAGCGCGAGATCCTGGAGGACGTATCCGATGCGTCGCTTCGCGACTGGAAGATTCTTGCGATCGCTGGCAGCGAACAGAATGCGCTCGCCGATTTCAATTCGGCCCGCGTCGGGAGCGGTCAGTCCAGCCACGCAATCGAGCAGCGTGGTTTTGCCCGATCCGGAAGGGCCGAAGAGAATGGTGAATCCGGGCGCGGTGGTGAATTCTACGTCGAGTGAGAATTCGCCGTCGCTCGACGGCAATGCCTTGCGAATGCTCGCTGTTAGCGATGCGGATTGGGATTCGACCGGCTCGGGCATAGAAGAGTTCGCTTATTTGATCGGCCCCAAGAGCCACGCTTTTTGACTCAGCGGCCGCCGGTTGAGCCCGTATACCAGCGTCAGCACAGCAAACGAGAAGATCAACAGCAACACAGCCATGGCATTCGCCGATGCATAGTTAGAGGCTTGAACCTGATCGTAAACGCTGATGGAGATGGTGCGGGTGACGCCGGGAATATTGCCTCCGACCATCAGCACTACGCCGAATTCACCCATGGTGTGGGCGAAGGCCAGGGCTACGCCGGTGACTAGACCGGGCGTGGACAGCGGGACGATCACGCGAAAGAACGTGCGTAGCGGAGATGCTCCAAGCGTGGCGGAGGCGGCGAGGAGTTTGCGATCGACCGACGAGAACGAAGCGGCGAAAGGCTGCACGGCGAAAGGCAGGCTGTAGAGGATGGAACCGATGACTAGTCCGGGGAAGGTGAAGGCAAGAGTGTGGCCGGTCATGGATTGCCACCAGCGCCCAACGGGGCTTTGCGAACCGAGTGCGACCAGAACGTAAAAGCCGAGCACTGTGGGCGGCAGCACGATCGGCAACGCGACCATCGCTTCGACCAGGAATTTCCAGCGCCAGCGCGAGAAGGAGATCCAGTAGGCAAGAGGAAGTCCGGCCGTTAAAAGAATTGCCGATACGACGGCCGCGAGTTCAAGTGTGAGCCGAAATGCCTGCCAATCGATCGCCATATTTCTAGCAAGGAATTGTACAGCGCGCGTCCCTAATTCCCAGAATAGCTTCCCAGAATGGATTTACGCGGACTTTATTCGCGTTTGAGGATTGACCGTGATGTGGCGCACTCCGATACTTGGCTCAACGTTGGACGATTATGGACTGTCCCAGGTTCTGCCGCGCCGCTGCCGCTTCCCTGCTCGCATTGTTGATGCTTACACCGCTTTGCATTGCACAGGAACGGGTCACGAAAAGTGGGGATAACGATCACGAAGAGGAGTGGGCGGAGTGGTTTTCGCACGGGCGCAGAGTTCCGGGAAAATCGGCGGCGGAGCTGCGCTATCGCGCTTATCAGGCAAAGATGCAGGCGCGAGCGGCGCGGGCGCGTGTGGCGCATGGGAACTCGCTGGCGTCATCGACATCAAGCGCATGGACGCCTCTGGGCCCGGTCCCGCTGGCTTCCGACGCAACCGGGACGGGCTTTCAAAACTATGACCAGGTTGCGGGGCGGGCGACGGCGGTGGCGATCGATCCGGCAGACGCGACCGGGAACACAATCTATATTGGTGGGGCGCAGGGTGGAGTGTGGAAGTCGACGAACGCGGCTACAAGCGTCGCCAACAATGTGACTTGGGCGACTGTAACCGACGATCAGGCTACGCTTTCGATTGGCTCGCTGGCGATTCAGCCGGGGAACTCGAACCCGAGTCAGAGTGTGGTCCTTGCGGGAACGGGTGAGGCGGACAACTCGGGAGATTCGTATTTTGGATTGGGGATACTGCGCTCTGCCGATGGCGGCAACACTTGGACTTTAATTCCTACGGCAAACAGCGGGAGCTTATCCTTCAGCGGACTGGGCGGTACGCGCATGGCTTTCAGTACGGCGAGCCCGAACACCGTTGTGGCTGCGATGGCGGCGAGTTCGGAGGGGGTGGTCGATGGCGCGCTAACTTCGAGTACGGAACGTGGTCTTTACACTTCGCTGGATGCCGGGCAAACGTGGACTTATAACGCACTATTTTCGGGCGGGGCGAGTGAATCTACCTCGGCGACTTCGGTGGTGTACAACGCCGCCGCAGGATTATTTTTTGCGGCTGTACGCTACCACGGTTTTTACTCTTCGCCGGACGGCGTGACGTGGACGGCGCTAGCCGCGCAGCCGGGTGCTTCGGGACTGTTGAATGCAGCGGCGTGTCCGCAGAACTACGTGACTACGTGCCCGATGTATCGCGCCGAGATCACGGTCGTGCCGGGACGAAATGAGATGTATGTGTGGTTCGTTTCGCTCAGCTCGGGCGATACTCCGGTGGATCAAGGAATTTGGCAGAGCGAGAACGGCGGGGATTCGTGGACACAAATCAGCGACGGCGGCATTATCAATTGCGGCGATTTCAGCGGCTGTGGCGTGGAGCAGGGCTTCTACAATCTCGCGCTGCTGGCGGTTCCGAACGGGTCAGCCACGGACCTGTACGCCGGTGCGATCAATCTTTATAAGTGCTCGATCAGTTCGATCAATCCAACGTGCGCGACCACGCCGTTCCTGAATCTGACGCACGTTTATGGCTGCGATCCGCTGGGAGCGCTGGCGCATGTGCATCCGGACGAGCACGCGCTGGCGTACACGATTCCCACCTCAGGCGTGGATCTGATGTATTTCGCCAACGACGGCGGCATTTATCGTGCGTTGAATGGATTTAGCGGGCTTACGACGGGATCGTGTTCGGGAACGAATCTGTTCGACGACTTGAATCAGAATCTGGGCTCGATAACGCAGTTCGTCAGCTTCTCCGAGCATCCTACCGATCCGAATACGATTTTCGGCGGCACGGAGGATAACGGCTCGCCAGCAACCGCAACGGCGACGACGAACCTGAGTTGGGGGAATATTTTGTCGGGCGACGGCGGCTACAATGCGCTCGATCCCAACACCGGCGATTGGTTTGCTTCCAATCCGGACATGGGGTCGGGGAGTTTGGGTATCCAGGAATGTTCTTCTGGAACGAACTGCACCGACAGCAGCTTCACGGTGGTGGTGAACAGCGACGACGTTGGAGGCGACGACGGGGCTTTTTATTTTCCCTACATTCTCGATCCGCAATCAACCAGTTCGATGCTGGTGGGAACTTGCCGGGTGTGGCAGGGACCGCGAGCAGGCGGGGCTTTTACGCTGTTGAGCCCCAATTTCGATACGCTGGGTACCGGAACTTGTGCGGGCACGGAGGTGAATCTGGTTCTGGCATTGGCGGCGGGCGGACCAACCAATGCAAGTGGCTCGCAAGTGATTTATGCCACCACGGACGGGCCTGGGCCAAATAACTTGGGTTCTCCCGTCGGAGGGAATGTTTGGGTCACGACGAATGCCGTGGCGGTTTCGGGAACGAGTTCTACCTTCGCCAATGTCACCATGGATGGTCCGGGAGGAGGGAGTATCAATCCCAATCAGTTTCCGGTCTCCGGCGTGGCGATTGATACGTCCGATCCGACGGGTAACACGGCTTACGTTACCGTGATGGGTTTTACCGGTGGGCCGGGGCATGTGTGGCAGACCACCAATGCGGGAGCGGCGTGGAGCGATGTAACCGGCTCGGGGGGGAATGCGCTGCCGGATTCTCCGGTGAACGCGGTGGTGGTCGATCCCGAGGCGCACGTGGTGTATGTGGGCACGGACGTGGGAGTATTCCAGAGCCTGACTTCGAGCATTGCGTGGACAGAACTGGGGCCGAGCGCGGGCGGGCAGCAGACTGGTTTCTTGCCTGACGTGGCGGTGACGGCGCTCGGGATTTTCAATTCTGGCGGACAGAAGTTGTTGCGGGCTTCGACTTACGGCCGCGGGGTGTGGCAGTACAACCTGCTGGCCGTGCCGAATTTTCAGATATCGGTGCCGAATCCGGCGCTGACGACCTTTCCCGGGAGCACAGTTAATTTCAACGGTACGGTGACTTCGATTAATGGATACGATAATTCGGTCGAGTTGAGCTGCACGGCGGGAAGTTCGAGTCCTCCAGTTCCGTGCGTTCCGAGCCCGGGGATTTTGACGCCGAATTCCGCCGGCGTTGCGTTCTCGATAAACGCGGGAAGCACCACGATCGGCGATTACAACTTCAATGTGCAAGGCTTGGGCACGGACCCGAATAACACCACTCAAGTTGCGGCGCTGACTTTGAATGTGGTGGATTTCAGCATGACTGCGCCCTCGCCGGGCACTGTGATCGAGCCCCGGGGAGCGACTTCTCCGGCGGTAAGTTTTCAGATTGCGGCGCAGGGTTCGTTCAATCAAAGCGTGACCCTCAGTTGCAACGTTGGTCAACTGGTGTTTGGCGCGACCTGCGGATTCACGCCCAGCGCCACTTTCAACTTAACCTCAGCCGCGCCGGTGAATGCGACGGCGAACGTTACGATGCCGGCGGGAACGCCGCTCAGCCCACCAAATTACACGATCACGCTGGAGGCGAACACCGCGGGAGCACCGACGCCGCTCACGAGCACGTTCGGAGTGGATGTCATCCTGAATCCCACATTCGTCCTCACGGAAACCGTGCCGTTTCCGAACGTGAAGGCGGGCAGCACGGGTACGACTGGTCCGATCACGATTTCGTCCCAGGACGGGTTCGCGGGCGCCGTCAGTTTGAGCTGCGTGAGTACATTCGGCAGCGGAAGTTGCAGCATCAGCCCAACCTCAGTGAGTTCGTTTCCCACGACTGCGACGCTTACGATCAACGGAACCAGTTTTTCGGCGGGAGCATATCAAGTTAGCGTGATGGGCACGTCGGGCTCGCTTTCTCAATTGTTAGCGGTTCCCTTCTCCGTGGGCGACTACACGATTTCGGGTACGCAGGCTCTCGTGACTGTTCCTGGGAGTGTGGCTGCGGCGAATCTGACTTTTACTTCTGAGGACTCTTACAGCGGATCGGTCACCACGACTTGCGATGCTTCTGCGTTGCCGGGAGCGCAGTGCACGCTCAGTCCGGTGAGCCCGATTACGGTGGGCAGCGGGACTGTGGTTCCAGTAACGGCCAGCGTGAGCGTTCCCAGCAACGCCACGGCCGGCAGCTATAACATTCAAATCAATTCTCACGACGCGACCGGAGAGCCGACCCATGCATGGACGACCGCGCTTACGGTGCAGGATTTCGCCTTTGGCCCAGTCACGCCTGCGGCGCAGAGCATTGGCGCAGGGCAATCGACGACTTACAACTTCAGCGTGATGCCGGTGGGGGCAGCATTCACCAATGCTGTGAGTTTGTCCTGTACGGGCGCGCCCGCTAATTCAACTTGCAGCTTTGCGCCCAGCCCGGTTACGCCGGGCAGCGGCGCCGCCGCGGTGGCGCTGACCATTGCTACCAGCGCAACATCTACGCTGGGTGTCTACAGCGTGGTGGTTACGGGCGTGTCGGGCTCGCTGTCGCACTCGACTACTCTTTCCCTGACTCTAGGGAGCAGTTTTCAACTCGCGATTGCGCAGCCTTTTTCCAGCAGCGCGGACCCGGGATCGCAGCAGACGGCAAAAGTATCTTTGACGCCGAATTACACCGGCTCAGTGAATGCCACTTGCGACTCTTCCGCGCTTCCTGGCACGCAGTGCACTCTGAGCCCTCCGAATCCGATCGCGATCAGCGGGTCTCCGACTACAGTGACGGTGCTGGTTAACATTCCTACCAATGCTGCGGTGGGGACTTACAACATTAACGTCAACGTGCAGGATTCTGGGCCGAGCGGCATTCCGGCCCATTCGTTGGCGCTGCCGCTGACGGTAATCCAGGATTTCACTCTGGGCTCGCTTACGCCCGCCACGCAGACGATCACCGCGGGGCAATCCGCGAGCTACAACTTTAGCGTGCTTCCGGTTGGTGCTGCGTTTAACGGCGCTGTAACGTTGTCGTGCTCGGGCGGGCCCACCACTTCGCTGTGCAGTTTTACACCGAATCCGATTACCCCCGGCAACAGCTCGGCGGCGGTGGTGATGAGCATCAGCACGACTGCCGCTTCGGCGAGTGCGTCGCGGGCTCCCATCTTTTATGCATTGTGGCTGGCGGTGCCCGCAGTGGCATGGTTAGGAACAAGAAGACGCGGGAAAGATGGAAAACTGACCCGGCCCGCCTCATTGCTCGGACTATTTTTATTCGGGCTGTTGCTTTCTTCTTGTGGCGGAGGCGGGAGCAATGGTGGTGGAGGAGGTGGTGGTGGTGGCGGGGGTGGCCAACAACAAGGGACGCAGCCGGGAACTTACACGATCACGGTGACCGGCACATCGGGAACGCTTACGCATCAAGCTTCCGCCGTGACTCTGATCGTGAACTAATATTGTGAAGTGAAGATTGAGCGCAAAACGGGAAGATTCTGGGCCTTGACGCGCCCTCGACCAACATGACCGACGCGCGCTACAACGTCATCGTTGTCGGCGGAGGCATTGTGGGGCTGGCCGTGGGCCTTGAAGTCACGCGACGATTTCCGCGGGCCCGCCTGTTGCTGCTGGAAAAAGAAGACCGCGTGGGGCGGCATCAGAGCGGGAACAACAGCGGCGTGATTCATTCCGGCGTGTATTACAAGCCGGGGTCGCTGAAGGCGAAGTTGTGCGTGACGGGCGCGGCGGCGATGGTGGAGTTTTGCCGCGAACACGGTATTGCCCATCAAGTCTGCGGCAAAGTGATCGTGGCCACGCATCAGGGGGAATTTCCGCGGCTCGAGGAATTGCGGAGGCGCGGTGAAGCTAATGGGCTCACGGGGCTGCGATCGATTGGGCCGGACCAATTGCGCGAGATTGAGCCGCACGCCGGCGGATTGCGCGCGCTGGTGGTGCCGTCTACAGGAATCACGAACTACGCGGCCGTGTGCGATAAATATGCGGAGCTTATTGGCAGCCAGGGGGGAACGGTTTTAACCTCGCACGCGGTGATTGGCGTGAAGCGAAGCGGGGATGAGATTGTGGTGGAAACGAATCAAGGCGCATTTTCTTCGACGGGGCTGATTAACTGCGCCGGGCTTTTCAGCGACCGCATCAGCCGCATGGCTGGCGACGATCCGCAGGTGATGATCGTTCCCTTTCGCGGGGAATATTACGGCTTGATTCCGGAGCGGGCGTCGCTGGTGCGGGCGCTCATCTATCCGGTGCCCGATCCACGGTTTCCGTTTCTGGGGGTTCACTTCACGCGTCGAGTGAATGGCAGCGTGGACGCAGGGCCCAACGCCGTGCTGGCATTTCGCCGCGAAGGATACCGGCGCACGGATTTCAACTGGCGCGATCTGGCTTCGTCGCTGGCGTTTCCAGGGTTTTGGCGGATGGGAGCGAAGAATTGGCGGAGCGGGCTCGACGAATTTCACCGCTCATTTTCCAAGCCGGCGTTCGTGCGGGCGTTGCAGCGCCTGGTTCCGGAGGTGAGCGCGGAGGACCTGGTTCCCGGAAGTTCCGGGGTTCGCGCACAGGCGGTGACGCACGAGGGCACGCTGGTCGACGATTTTAAGTTTGTACCGTCCGGGCGGGTGCTGCATGTGCTGAATGTGCCGTCGCCGGCGGCGACGGCATCGCTGATGATTGGGCGGACGATTGTGGATACGGCTGCGAAAGGATTAGGGCTGCAATAGCGGCGCAGTCCGGGGCGTCGACTTGCGATTCCGCTAGATCCTGGCCGCTACGGCGGGGGGCGGAACCGCCAGCCGCATCGTGTTCGCCTGCCTCCCGGTTCTGGCCAGCAGTGTTGGTCCGGAGGTACGCGCGGAGGTGTGGTGGCTCGCAGGAGCAGCCACCCAATCCTTGCGAAAACGGAAGACGTAGAGCACGACTTCGACCCGGCTGGAGACGCCAAGCTTGTCGAAAATCCGGAAGAGATAATTCTTGACGGTGTGCTCGGTAAGGCCGAGACATCTGGCGATCTCGCGGTTGGACAAGCCTTCGGCGACGCAGCGAACCACATCCTGTTCGCGCTTGGAGAGAATGGCTTCGCCGCCGGAATCGACCAGGCGCATGGGTTCGGATTCGCGCAGGGCCTCGAGCACGCAGCGCAGTTCGGCGCTGTTCGCCCAGACCTGGCCTTGATGAACGCTGTGAATACACTTGGCGAGGCTCTTGGAGGACTCGGTACGGGAGAAAATTCCATGAACGCCGCAGCGAAACGCCTGCACTACGGAGGCGGGATGGGAGCTATCCATTAAGAGAACGACGCGCGTGCCGGGGTAGGTGGCGGCGATCTGACGCGCCAGATCAAAGCCCTGCGTACCGGAATCTTCCAGGGACGAGCTGATCAGAACCACCTGGGGCCTGTGTTGAGCGACGGCGGCGAGGATGGACGCGGGTTTTGGCTCGATCCCCATCACGTCCAACTGGCAGTCTTGCGCCAAGGCTTCCGCCAGCAACTGGCTGTTCATGCGAGTGCTTTCGGCAGCAAGAACTTTAATCCTGTCCATTTTTTGGGGCAATGGAAGTGCGGGTTGAGCCATTTCTGCGTTCTCCTTTAAGGATGGGCAATCTTGATTAAGACAGCGCTCACGTACCCGCATTCCTGGCGCAGGAAAATTCGGGATCACGAAGTGGGGGTGCTCTAAATTAAGTCGGGGAAGATCTATGGAATGCCCGCTCTGAGCACATCGTTAGAGAGACTTTAGACCCAGCTGGCTTGTGAGGTAAATAGCACTAACGTGCCATAGGGACCGCTGGGCTGCGAAAACTCCTGCGGCGATTCCGCGGAGTCAAGGCGCCAGGAAGTCCTGGATAGCAGATGCGTAGGCGTTGGAATAGGAGGAGGCACTAATGCTCGAGCAGGCGGAATGCTGATAGTTGCAGTAATTGTTCGGATCGAAAGCGATCGCCACATCCGCCAAGTAGAGCTCCAGATTGTTGGCGGCATGGTCTTTCGCGAATGGAATAAGCCCCGGAAAGCTACCCACGGCCGCCAACGAGCCGGTTTGGGCTACGTTGGTCGGGTCGCTCCATTGCAGCGTTTGGAGTGAAAGAGTGATGGGCGTGCCGCCATACTTCGTATCGGAATAAAAAGCGAACATATTGCACCAGTCCGAGTCACACGGCTGATTCGCAGAGAATTCGGTGATGTCGCTTTGTTGCAAGCCGTTCGTGCCGATGCCAAAGGAGTTAGCGACTGCAATCTGCGCCTCCTGGTCAGGGTAGGCAGTGTAGCCAGAGTCCGTTTCATTGCCCAAGGCGTGCAGATCTTCAAGAATCGTCATTTGCGGATTCTGCTGATGGACCCAAGCCGTCATGGGGCCGATGTAGTTGGTGACGTAAGTTGTCTGCGAGAAGTTATCCGGCCAGTACTGATTGCATTCTGGGCTGTTTTCGCCACCTTGGGAGAAGCCAAAGCGAATATACCCGATAGGTGTCTGAGCGTTGTTGTTGTAATGGGCGATGACGGCCTGAATGAAATTCTTGTAGGCAGTCATGAAAGGCAACTCGTAGCTGACAGGTAGTCCACTCAGGTCTGAACCATACGTCGGATCATTCGAATTCCAAATCCCACCCGACGTAAAGCCCGCCTGCCCGTATGGGCTGCCGCTGTCGCCCTGGTAATTTGCGCAAACTGTCATATCCTGCGGATTCGGCGCTCCTACGCTGGTAGCGTAAGTAGAACTGAACACGTAGGTTGGAGTCGAGCCCCCGTTATTGGGGGCATTGTTCCCCCCCTCCGTCGCCGGCCAGACGATGAGGTTCACGCTGCGGCCGGCGGCCAGATAGGGTTGCAGGCTGGCGTCAAATGAGGTGAAATCATATCCGCCGGAGCCGGTTCCCGAAGCATTGCTGGACTCGATTTGGTTCCACTGCATAGAGACGCTAACGCCGCTGATGTTGGGTAGCACGTTCGCCATAAAACTGGCGAAGATGGAACTGCTCGGGGTCAGCACCGGAAATAGAAGAGCCTGGACTTGGCGCGGACCTGCGATCAGGACGACCGCCGTATTGCTGGCGGAGCTACCGTTGGCGTCGGTCACCTGCACCCAATAGCTGGTGGTCGCGGTCAATGCAGGCGTGGTGTACGAGCTGGAGGTCGCGCCACTGATGGCATTCGTGGAGGTTCCACTCGGCCCCTGATACCACTGATAAGAGAGGCTGCCGCTGCCGGAAGCCACAACGGTAAGGGTGGCGGTTTGGCCGCTGGCGATTTCGGGGCCGACCGGCTGAGTCGTGATGGCTGGACCAGAAACCTGGAGGTTATTGTGCGAACTGCTCCCGCCGCCGCAGGCGGCGAGTGCCAGGAGAATGGAAACAGCCGCAGCAAAGCCTACGATTCGGACGAATTTGGTGGTGAACATGGGGGGACACACCTCTTGCTATTCGATTGAGAATACATAGCATAACCCGGTCAAGGCAAAGAAGTTGCGCAGCCAATTTGTGACCCGATCCGAACCAAGGGTTGGTGAGGTTCGTGGGCGTGCGTCGAGGCCATCCCCTGCGGGGTGAAGCCGTGCGATCGCATTTGTCGCTTTTTCATTGCCCTGCCGAATTACATCGCGATGCGACGCACTTCGGCAGGGCTCATGACTCTGGTAACGCGCTGCATGTTACCACTCCAAAGTTACTGAATGAGGGCTGGAAATGGAGTAAAAGGTCTCTTGACAGCAGGGTTAAATAACGGTCATAGTGAGCTACATAGCGTCGAGTAGTCCACCCCCGAACGGACAATTTTTCGCGAAGAGTTTTCGCGGCATCCCATCTACTAAAGTAAAAGTCATTCATGCAAAGGAGCAAGTACATTGGTTCTTACGAAGCCGGATTTTGACGTTGCCATCATTGGTGGTGGGCCCGCAGGCGGTTCCATGGGTGCGTACCTGGCCAAAGCGGGGGTGAATTGCGTAGTGTTCGAGCGCGAATTGTTTCCCCGCCCGCACGTGGGCGAATCGCTTGTGCCTTCGGCGATGAGAGTTTTCCGCGATCTGGATTTCATCGGCCAGATGGAAGAAGCCAAGTTCCCGCATAAATTCGGGGCAGCTTGGACGGCGGAAGATCAGGGTGCTTATGAAATGAACTTTAAGGGCGGGCAGGACGACGCCAAAGATCAGATTAATCCTGAATCTTACGTGGATATTCGGTTTAACGAGCGCCAGCAGGAAGGCGTGGACCGGGAATACACCTATCATGTGGACCGCAGCAAGTTTGACTTGATGCTGCTGCAGCACGCCAACAAGCTGGGCGCGGCGGTATATGAAGGGGTGAAGGTTAAAGAAGTCGACTTTGGGCCGAAAGAGCCGATCGTGCGCTTCAACATGGGATCGAAGGAAATGGGCGTCAGCGCCAAGATGGTGATCGATTGCAGCGGGCGCAACACCTTCCTGGGCAATCAGATGAAGCTGAAGATTAAAGATCCGGTTTTCGACCAGTATGCCATTCACACCTGGTTTGATGGCTATGATCGGCGGGCGTTTGCGAAGAAGGATGCGCAGCTGGATTTCATCTTCATCCACTTCCTGCCGATTTCGAATACCTGGATCTGGCAGATTCCCATCACCGACTCGGTTACCAGCATTGGCGTGGTCACGCAGAAGAAAAATTTCGCCAAGTCGCGGCAGGATCGCGAACAGTTTTTCTGGGAAGCGGTGGGAACGCGTCCGCTGCTGAAGGAAAAGCTGAAGCAGTCGGATCAGATGCATGCCTTTAAAGATGAAGGCGATTATAGCTACGCCATGAAGCAACTGTGTGGCGACCGGTTTATGTTGGTCGGCGATGCGGGACGATTTGTGGATCCGATTTTTTCGACGGGCGTGAGCATCGCGCTGAACAGCTCGCGCTTCGCGCATGCGAATGTTCTGCGTTCGCTCGAGAAGAACGACTTCACGCGCGAGAGCTTCTCGGACTATGAGACTAAACTTCGGCTGGGAACCAAGAACTGGTACGAATTCATCTCGGTGTATTACCGGCTGAACGTGCTGTTCACTTATTTCGTGGGCGATCCGCGCTACCGGCTGGATGTGCTCAAGCTGCTACAGGGCGACGTGTACGACGATGCCGCGCCGCCGGTGCTCGAGAAGATGAAGAAGATGGTCTCCGAGGTCGAGCAGAATCCGAGACATCCCTGGCACAAGTTGCTCGGGGACATGACGGTGGATGTGTTCAAGCAGCAGGCGAGCCAAGTCTAGTAATTAAGGAAGCGCGCCAAAAACACGCGGTTGTTGCATCGCAAAAGGCGCGATGCTTCGCGCGGCGCGCCCAGATCCTTCGGCGACGAAAAACCGTCGCCTCAGGATGACAAACAAGGACTCTCAGGAGGAAGCGTTGGTTATCACGAAGCCAGATTTTGATGTCGCAATTATTGGTGGGGGCCCGGCGGGATCGTCCATGGCCGCTTACTTGGCGAAGGCCGGAGTAAGCTGCGTGGTTTTCGAGCGGGAGCTGTTTCCGCGGCCGCACGTGGGCGAGTCGCTCGTGCCGTCTTCGACGAGAGTTTTCAGAGACCTGGATTTTCTTCCGAAGATGGAAGAGGCAAAGTTTCCGCACAAGTATGGTGCGGTGTGGACGACGGACGATAAAAAGATGCCGTACGTTCACGATCTCGAGGGGCTCGCTCCGGATTGCAATGTCGACATTCGCTTCGACGAGCGCCAGCAGGCGGGCGTGGACAAGAATCACACCTACCACGTAGATCGCGGCAAGTTCGATTTGATGCTGCTACAGCACGCGAACAAACTTGGCGCCACGGTGTATGACGGCATCAAGGTGAGCGCGGTGGATTTCGGTCCCAAGGAGCCGCTGGTGCGGTTCAACATGGGCCCGAAGGAAATGAACGTCAGCGCACGGATGGTGGTGGATGCCAGCGGGCGCAATACTTTCCTGGGCAACCAGATGAAGCTGAAGATCCAGGACACGGTATTCGACCAGTATGCGATCCACTCCTGGTTTGACGGCTACGACCGCAAGGTATTCGCCAAGCGGGATACGAACCTCGACTACATTTACATTCACTTCCTGCCAATTTCGAACACGTGGATCTGGCAGATTCCGATTTCTGACGACGTGACCAGCATCGGAGTTGTGACACAGAAGAAAAACTTCGCCAAGTCGAAGGAAGACCGCGAGAAGTTTTTCTGGAGCTCGGTGGGAACGCGGCCGATGATCGAGGAGACGCTGCGCAAGGCGAACCGTATTCGTCCATTTAAAGATGAGGGCGACTACAGCTACGCCATGAAGCAGTTGTGCGGAGACCGTTTCCTGATGGTGGGCGATGCGGGACGGTTCGTCGATCCGATTTTCTCGACCGGCGTGAGCATCGCGCTCAACAGCTCGCGATTCGCGCACAAGGATATTCTGAGCGCCTTGGAAAAGAACGAGTTCTCGCGGCAGAGTTTTGCCAACTACGAAGACACTCTGCGCCGTGGAACCAAGAACTGGTATGACTTCATCACGGTTTATTACCGGCTGAACGTGTTGTTCACCTACTTCATCAACGACCCCAGGTATCGCCTGGACGTTCTGAAGTTGTTGCAGGGTGACGTGTACGACGACGCGACGCCGCCGGTGCTCGAGAAAATGCGCAAGATGGTCACGGAAGTGGAGCAGAATGAGAAGCATCCGTGGCACAAGTTGCTGGGCGATCTGACGGCGAATGCTTTCAGCCAGCCTTCTGCGTAGACCGGAAAGCTGGTTGTTGGTATAACGTTGCGGTCCCCGGCTGTTACGAATCCCGGAATTGAGCGGCCCTGACTTCGGTCAGGGCCGGTCTGTAGTTAGAATCAGGCTTCGGAATTGTCTGAAGGTTCCGAACGCAGTCTGAAAAATCCCCCGGATCGGTAAAAGGGCCAAATGTCCGGCTCCAGTCGAAATTTCGTTCTGGCGTACGTTTTCCTGGTGATTTTGCCGCTAGTGGGTTTGGCGGGAATTCTCAGGGCGGGACGCAGCGTAACCGCTCCGGTCTCGATCGACGGGCTGTGGACGATGCGGGTGGACTCCGCGCAGCTCGATTCCCTGCCCTGTGGCAAGATGTTGGCCGCGGCGCCGGAGAAGACGATCGCGATTGCGCAATCCGGGAGAAGCTTCGTCCTCATCTTTCCGAGCGGGCCAAAAGTCACAGCTTCAGGGACTCTCGATGGAACCAGCCTTAGCGCCTGGCTCAAGTGGCCGGCGGAATCCGCTGACAATAGTTGCGTAGCCGGAAGCCAGTTGGCTGTGCTGGCTCAACTGGACAGAAAGACCGGCGGGACACTGTTGAACGGAACTCTCACCTCGGCGGATTGCCCATCTTGCGCACCAGTGGAGTTCCGCGCGGAACGCCAAACGCAGGCTACGCCCAAGGGAGCACACTAATGCCAAACCTTTTCAACCTGGTTTTGCAGATCACAGTCATCCTGGCGGTGTGCCGCGTGATGGGCGGTATTTTTCGCAGGTTTCACCAGCCGCGTGTGGTGGGAGAGATGTTCGCCGGCATTCTACTGGGGCCCTCTCTATTGGGCTGGGTGGCACCACACTTCTCCGCTTACTTATTCCCGCCGGCGAGCTTGGGATTTCTTAACGCGCTCAGCCAGGTCGGAGTAATCATCTTCATGTTTCTGGTGGGATTAGGAATCGATCCCAAGGAACTGAAGCACCAGGGTCACGCAGCCGTGCTGGTGAGCCACGTCAGTATTACGGCGCCTTTCGTCCTGGCTTCTCTTCTTGCCCTTTACCTTTACCCAAGACTTTCCGACGACAGTGTGTCGTTTACCAACTTCGCTTTATTCATGGGCGCGGCCATGAGTATCACTGCGTTCCCGGTGCTGGCCCGCATTCTGAACGAACGCGACATGATGCAGACTCGCCTTGGGACGGTGGCCATTGCCTGCGCTGCTGTCGACGATGTAACCGGATGGTGCATTCTCGCCTACATTGTTGTGCTTATCCGCGCGGCTCACGATACGACTTCCATTTGGGTAACTTTGGGCGGCATCACGCTGTTCGTTCTAATCATGATCTACGGCGTGCGTTTCCTGCTGCGGGGCTTGGAGCGCACTTTTCAAAAGTACGGCGAGATTAGCGAGAACCGGATGGCCATCCTGATTTTGCTGGCTCTAGGTTCCGCCTTGTGCACGGAGCGGTTAGGAATTCACTTGCTGTTTGGCTCTTTTCTGATGGGCGCGATTATGCCGAAAGAGCCAAAGTTTGTGCGTTACATTCTTGACCGGCTGGAAACCATCACCATCACTTTGCTGCTGCCGTTGTTCTTCGCGTTTACCGGCCTGCGCACGAACGTGGGTTTGATGAAGGGGCCGGCGATGTGGTTTTACTGCGGTCTGATCATTCTGGTGGCAACGAGCGGGAAACTGGGCGGCTCCACAGTGGCGGGTTGGTTATCAGGGATGCCGTTGCGCGAATCTGCCGGCCTGGGCACGCTGATGAACACGCGCGGTCTGATGGAGCTTGTTATCCTCAATATCGGTTTGGATATTAAGGTAATCTCTCCGGCACTATTTTCCATGATGGTATTGATGGCGTTATTTACGACGTTTATGACTACGCCCGTGCTGGAGTGGATTTGCCCGGACCAAGTTCTGCGACCCGGACTAGCCAAAATTCCTGCCAAAGAAGCACCGCTTGCGGGTTCGATCATGGGGTCGACCGGCGGCTCAGCGGCGTGAGTCGCTGACAGCATCGCGCATGTGCAAACATTTTCAACTACATTAGTTGCAATAACTTGCAACTTTATTGAAGCGCTTTCTTGCAGATTTTTTCTGTAGGTTCCGGCGTTGCGCTATGTTACTCTCTGATTAAGAAACCCGGTCACGACAGAACCGATAGTGCGGATCCTTGAAGCTTTGCATTTACGGCTCGGTTCAGCCTGACCTTCCCCCGTGGTTAAAAATTCATTCCCCCAAGCTTAGGAAAACGCTTCTATGAATCTCCCTAACACCCCCTATTCCCGGTGCGTCCGGTCTCTCTCCCCTGCCTTCACAGCCAAACGAACACGCCGTAGCGGCACTCTGCGAGCCCTGACCGTTGCCCTGGTGGTCACGCTGAGCGTGGGTCTGGCCTCGGCACAGCACAGCGTATTGACGCAGCGGGGTGACGTGAAGCGCGACGGACAGTACTCCAACGAAACCTACCTTACGCCAGCCAATGTGAATACCAATCAATTTGGCAGCTTGTTCTCGGCAGGCGTGGATGGCTATGTTGTGGCTCAGCCGCTCTATGTCGCGGGTGTGAACGTCGCTGGAGTTGGAGTCGTCAACGTGGTTTACGTAGCGACCGCAAATGACAGCGCCTATGCCTTCAATGCCGACACGGGATCCCTGCTGTGGCAGGTAAGCTTTCTGAATTCCGCGAATGGAACGACTGTAACTTCAGAGCCGGTGTCCGCGCTCGGATGCCCCTTCGTTAACGGATTCACCCAGGTGGGCGTCACCGGCACACCGGTGATCGATTCGAGCACCAACACGATTTATTTAGTCGCCAAGACCATGGAAGTCACAAATGGTGCGACCAGTTACGTTTTCCGACTGCACGCTCTCGACATCACGAGCGGGGCGGAGAAATTCGGCGGCCCAGTGGTCATCAATGCCTCCGTCGGCAGCGTAACTCTTAACACGCAGAGTGATCTGCAGCGCACGGCACTGCTGGAAATAAATGGAACAATATACATCGGGTTCGGCTCGAACGGCTGCGATCAACTTGCGCATGGATGGTTGCTAGCCTATAGCGCGGCTTCGTTGCAGCAGTTGGGATTGTTGAACACATCGCCGGCCAAGACATACGGATCTTCGCTCTGGATGAGCGGGATCGGCCCGGCCGCGGATAGCAATGGAAACATCTACCTGGTCACCGCGAATGGTACGTTTGACGTGAACACCGGCGGCTCCGATTACGGCGATACGGTGATGAAACTCGCATTTAACGGCACGAGTTTCTCCGTTGAGGACTATTTCACTCCCTTCAATCAGGCAATGATGGCAGCGCACGACTTGGATCTGGGCTCGGGCGGCGCGGTCCTTCTCCCGACCCAGACCGGCCCCTACCCGAACCTTCTGGTGACAGTCGGAAAGACCGGGACTATCTACCTTTTGAATCAGAACGACTTGGGAGAGTACAACCCGGCGGGAGACACGATCGTGCAGGAGCTTCCCGGGGCGGTCAAAGGCGTTTGGGGAGCCCCTGTCTATTGGAACGGTGGACTTTACATCGCCGGCCGTCAGGATTACGTCAAGGACTTTTCCCTCATCAACGGGATGATGTCGGTCACGCCGGTCGCCGAATCTCCGTCCAGTTACACGTTCACGGGAGTTCCTGTAATTTCAGCGAACGGAAACAGCAACGGACTTCTGTGGCTGGTCCGCAATCTAAACTCCACCAGCAGTACGGAATTGCTTTCGGCGTTCAACGCAACCAACCTCTCTGAGATATACAACACCAACAAAAATCCGGGCCGGGACCAGCTCACCGCGACAGCGCACTTCGCTATGCCGCTCATCGCCAATGGCAAAGTCTATGTGGGCACGCAAACGGAGCTGCAAGTCTACGGTCTCTTCCCGGCGATCAATGCGTCGTCGGGAAATAATCAGACTGGCCCCGTGCAAACTCCGCTTAACCTGAGCGTGCAAGCTGCCAGCCCCTACACAGGAATTGGAATTTCAGGAGTACCGGTGACGTTTAGCGACGGGGGCAAGGGTGGAGTATTCAATCCCAGCATCGCGACCACGAACTCTACCGGTACAGCGACAACCATATATACGTTGCCGCAGACCGCTGGAACCTATTCGCTCACTGCGACCAGCCCCGGTTATACCACCGCAACTCTCAGTGAAATCGCGGTTGCGGGCCCGGCAACAACCATCTCAGTTATCTCGGGTTCCTCCCAGTCGGGAACGGTGGGGACAATTCTGCCGCTGCCGCTAACTGTGCAAGCCAAGGACACGTTTGGAAATAATGTTTCCGGCGCCTCCATCACATTCTCCGACAGCTACGGAGGCAGCTTCTCGCCCAACCCGGCCACTACGATTAGCAACGGCGAGGCCAGCACCACTTTCACACTGCCCACGTCGGCCCACAGCGGTTTTGCCGTGACCTCTTCTTCCGGAACGGCTACGTCGGCCACCCTGCATGAGAGCTCAGTGGCTTCCGCTCCCGCGAGCTTGACGCTTTCTGCCGGCAATAAGCAAAGCGGCGCTCCCGGGAGTCAATTGCCGAAGGCACTGGTCGTTGTGGCAAAAGATCAATACGGGAATGCGGTTTCTGGCGTGACTGTGACTTTTTCAGACGGAGGAGCGGGCGGCAGTTTCATCAACAGCGCCCCCATTACCAACAGCGTTGGGCAGGCCAGCGCGTCCTATACTTTGCCAGGGACGGCTGGAACCTACTCAGTAACGGCGACGGTGAATAGCAATGTTAACGTTGTGACTTTCACCGAGATGGCTAACTGAGACTTTGCAGCAAGAGCTTTGCGCTAGATAGAAGTTGTTACAAAAGAAATCGGGCCGAGTGATGGGCGATCTCTCCCAAGCCCTGGAACCGGACACAGACAGAATTACCGGCGGAGATTGACTCATCATGAATAGATTTCGAATCCTGGCGTTGGCGATTGTATTCCTGAGTGCGTGGTCGATGGCCCAGACCGTAACCTCGTTCGAGGGCATTGATGCCAGCCAGCTCGCCAATCCGGAATATGACGTGGACCCTAACGGTGCGGTAGGGACCCAGCAGTTCATGCAATACGTCAATCTTTCCTATCAGGCATTCGATAAAGTTACATTCGCTCCGGTGTGGAGCGCCCCGCAACCGGTGAGCGCGCCTTTTACGCAGAATGGGATGACGATCTGCGAAACTATCAGCGGCGACGGGATGATTATTTTCGACCGTCTGGCCTCGCGCTGGGTTATCGCCGGACACACGGGAACCGAAAACAATTATCAATACTGCGTGGCTATTTCGAACACCGACGACCTGAGTTCGCCGACGCTCGCGTGGCACACGTACGACATCCCTCTGAATCCTTATCTGGGTAAGAATGCCGAAGGAAATGTCTACTTCCCGGACTGGCCAAAGATTGGCACCTGGCTGGACGCTTACTACGTCACCATCGATTTGAACGACATCAATCAGAATTACCGGGAAGTCGGCATAGTCGCCTGCGCTCTGGACCGCACCAACATGCTGATCGGCGGAACGCCCAATACTCCGCAGTGCTTCAATGTGAACAGCCCGCTCAGCAATGGCATTTACCTTGCCCACAGCTTAATCCCAGCCGATGTCGATGGCACCAATGCTCCGCCCACGGGGCGTGACGAGTACATGGTGAGCATCCAGAATCCACCGATCGACGGCGTCACCACGACTTCCAGCACATTTAACTTGTGGGACTTCCATTTAAATTGGAGCAACCCCTCTCTGACCACATTCACGCAAACGGCCGTGAGCGTAGCGCCTTACACGCCGGGATGCTACGACGTGCACTCGCCGGTGCAAACGGTGTGTGTGCCGGAGCCTTCGACCAGCACAACAAAGGAGTCCATCGATTCGGTGGGCGATCGGTTTATGCCGCGGTTTGCGTACCGCAATTTCGGATCGTACGAGTCGTTCCTGTTCAGCACGGATGTTCAAGTTGCCAGCAACCAGCAAACGGGAATTCACTGGTGGGAGATGCGCGGACCGGGCACTCCAACGGTTTATCAGGACGGGACGGTGAACCCCGACACAACCAATTACCGCTTCATTCCCAGCATTGCCGAAGATTCTACTGGCAATGCGGCAGTCGGCTACAGCATCGCGAGCAAATCCACGCATCCCAGCATGAATGCCTCGTGGTTCAGCCTGACCAACCCGACGCCGCCACTCGAATTCACGCTCTACGATGGAACCTCGGATCAGGAAAATACATGGCATTGGGGATCCTATGACAGTATGACGGTGGATCCGGTGGATGGCTGCACCTTCTGGTACGTCAACGAATACTATCCGGTGAACCAGACGGGGACCTTGATTAACTGGCACACGAGGGTCTCGAATTTTCAACTTCCGGGTTGCTCCGGTGTCGGAATTTTGCCGACCGGCCTGAGCTTCGGGTCGCAGGTTGTGGGCACAACCAGCGCCCCGCAGACCGTAACGCTGACCAATAATCTGACTACGACATTGACGATCGGTAATATCGGATTTACGGGCGCAGACAGCGGAGATTTCGGGCAGACAAACAATTGCGGAACCAGCGTAAATGCCGGCTCAAGCTGCACCATCAACGTAACCTTCGATCCGGCCGCGAGCGGATCGCGGACAGCCACACTGAACGTGACGGACAGCGCGGGCAACAGTCCGCAAACGGTCAGCGTCTCCGGCACGGGGATTATCGCGGTCACGGTGTCGACGACGAGCCTATCGTTCGGCACCGTGTTGGTTGGATCGAAATCCACTGCGAGTCCCGTCACGCTGACGAACAATCAGTCGGTAAGTCTGACCAACATCAGCATTTCGGTTAGCGGCGCGGGATTCAGCCAGGTAAACACTTGCGGCACAAGCATCGCCGCTGGCGCGCAATGCACCATTACAGTTACATTCGCGCCTAAGACGAGTGGGGCGCAAACCGGAACTGTAACCATTTCCGACAGCGCCAACAACAGCCCGCAAACGATCAGCCTGAAGGGGTCGGGCGAACTGCCGGTGGCGCTGACTCCTGCCACGCTGGCGTTTGGAACGCAGAAGGTCGGCACCACGAGCGCGGCGAAGACGGAAACCGTTGCGAACAATCAGAAGGTAACATTGGACATCACCAGCATCACCATTACCGGCGCCGACGCTGGCGATTTCACTCAGACCGGCACCACCTGCGGGAGTACGCTGGCCGCAGGGGCGAAGTGCACCATAACGTTGACCTTCACCCCTGCTGCGAAGGGAGCGCGGAGCGCCACCTTGCAACTTACCGACAACGCCACCACGAGCCCGCAGACGGCGAAGCTCACGGGCACGGGGGATTAAGAGGAAAGCTAAGGCTTGCCAGGGTCCTCTTTGAGATGAACTTCTTTGAGATGTCGTTAGAGGGGCAGGACTTTTCGCGAGCGCTCGTCGAGGATTGAAGGCTCCTGTCGCCGCGCGGCGACGGGACCTTTGTGGGCCTTGCCGCCAACCCCGGAGCGATGGGCCCTCGATTCGCGAGCCGGGGCGGATGGGGCAACCGGCGCAGCGCCCGACAGGCCAAAGGCGTACAGCACCACTTCCACGCGGCTGGAAACTTTCAACTTGTCGAAAATGCGGAAGAGATAATTCTTCACCGTATGCTCGGTCAAATTCAGCCGATTAGCGATCTCGCGGTTGGACAAGCCCTCTGCAACGCCGCTGACCACATCCTGCTCACGCTTGGAAAGAATGGAAATATCCGCCGCATGACCGGCGCGCCCGGGCATGGCTTCGGAGAGAGCATCGAGAAGATATTTGAGCTGGTGGCTGTTCGCCCATACCTGGCCAGCGTGAACCGAGGCGATGCACCTGGGCAGAAACTTGAGCGATTCGCTGCGGCAGAAAATGCCGCTGGCGCCGGCGCGAAAGGCCTCCACTGCGGAATTGCGCTCGGACCGGTCCAGCAACATGACGATGCGCGTAGCGGGATGAGCGGCATGCAACTGGCGAGCCACCTGGAAGCCCAGAGTCGGATCATTTTCAAGAAGAGGGCTGAGCAGCACTACATCGGGTTTCTCGCTGTCGGAAACCGCCAGGATGGTGGCTGCGGACAGCTGAGTTGCGAGCACGCGAAAACGCTTGTCCCGGGCCAGAACGTCGGCCAGCAACTGGCTGTTCATGCGTGTGCTGTCGGCAGCCAGCACGCGGATGAGCGGCTTATCCTTACCGGGTTCGATGGAGATGTCGGTCACAACTGGTATCTCCGCCGCAAGGTTTGCAGATTCCGCATTGTCTTCCTTCGCCTGACTCGATCGAATCGGCACACAAGTGATCGGTACATCGACAGCATGTGAGAAAAGGTCTCGGCTGCCCTCGAGTTCCGTTACGGCTTTGTTGGAAATTTGTGGCGCCGGCAAAAGGCCAGAGATAAAGGTACTGGACGCTCCGCTCGCAGCCTTTTGTAAATTAGCCTCTCCCCGAGCAACGGTAAATAGTACTTTAGTGTTGACAGGAGTGGACAGGCCCGTCAGGAGCGGCATCCGGGACGGCGATCATCTTCCAATCAAATGGTCCAAGCAACCGCTTTTAGCCGTCAGTGTCCGGCAAAGGCCAGCTCTTTGGCTCGCTGGGCGGCCTTGACGACGGCTTTAATCAGGGTCACGCGTAGTTTGCCTTCCTCCAGTTCCATAATGCCATCCACGGTGCAGCCGGCTGGAGTGGTGACTGCATCTTTGAGGAGTGCGGGATGGTCTCCGGTTTCAAGCACGACCCGGGCCGCACCCATGGTGGTTTGGGCTGCGAGGAGCGTTGCAATATCGCGGGGCAGCCCGACTTTGACGCCCGCTTCCGCAAGAGATTCGATGATGATGTAGATGTAGGCCGGGCCGCTGGCGGAAAGACCGGTAACGGCGTCCATGTGCTTCTCGTCCACGACCACGGTACGGCCTACCACGTCGAACATAGTCGTAGCGGTCTGCACGTGGCTGGCATCGGCGTATTTTCCTTTGGCGAGGGCGGTCATACCGCAGCACAAAAGGCACGGAGTGTTGGGCATGGCGCGGATGACGGGGATCGGGGCATCAAGCGTCTTTTCGATGAGGCTGTTGGGAACCGAGGCGGCCACGGAGATGATCAGCTGCCGGGGCGAGATATGGCCGCGGAGCTCGGCGACAACTTCTTCGACCACCTGCGGCTTGACGCCAATCAAGATGACGTCAGCGTCTTTGGCGGCCTGCAAATTGTTGACGCCGACCGGGATGCCCAGTTTCGCGCTCAGTGCCTTGGAGCGCTCTTCGTGAGCCACCGTGGCGGTGGTGAGTTCGGGCGCGAGCAGGCCATTTCTGAGCAGGGCCTGGAGCAGAATGCCTCCCATTTTGCCCGCACCCAGCACCGCGACTTTCTTGCCTGAAAGACTATTTCCCATTTCGCTTTTCTCTCCGTTGGCGGCGACGAAATCCGCAGCTAGCAATGAATCGTTCAGAGTGTGAATTGTAACGGTTTTTCGCGTTCAGGCTGCGAAGTCCGCCGCCTAAGCCTTGCGCGCCTTCTGGCGGCCGCCTTGCTCCCATGTCCAGGCGGTTTGCACAATCTCTCGCAAAGAACGGGTTGCTTTCCACTGCAAGACAGCTTGGGCGCGTGAGGGATCGGCGACCAGCGTAGGAGGATCTCCGGGGCGGCGTGGTCCGGTGCGGCGCGGAATTCTGGAACCCGTCACCTCTTCGACCATCGTGATCACCTCCTTCACGGAGCAGCCCAAGCCAGTACCCAGGTTCAACGCGGCAGAACTGTTCCCTGATTCGATGTGTTTGAGAGCGCGAACGTGGGCATCGGCCAGGTCGTTCACGTGGATGTAGTCGCGAACGCAGGTTCCGTCAGGCGTGGGATAGTCGGAGCCGAACAATTCCAATTCTCCGCGTTCGCCGGTGACGGCCTTTAATGCGGCCGGAATCAAGTGCGTTTCCGGGTCGTGAAGTTCTCCGATCTCTCCGCTCTCGTCGGCGCCGGCGGCGTTGAAGTAACGCAGGCTCATGTAGCGTAAACCGTAGGCGCGGTCATAGGCTTCGAGCGCGTTCTCGAAGAAGAGCTTCGAGGTACCGTAGGGATTTACCGGCTGCCGCGGAGTATCTTCGGTGATGGGCATCTTCTCGGGCATTCCGTATACCGCGCAGGTCGAGGAGAAAATAAATCTGCGGACGCCTGCGTCCAAAGCGGTATTCAGGAGCGCCAGCCCGGCCTCCGCATTATTTTGAAAATAAATGCGGGGGTTCTGGACGGATTCACCGACCTGCGAATGCGCCGCGAAATGCATGACGGCATCTACGCGGCGCATAACTTGTGTAATCGGATCACGGTCCACAATATCGGCCTTCACCAGCTCGAAACCGTCGACCAGGAGGGCGTGACCCCGAGACAGGTTGTCGTAGATGATGGCTTCGTAGCCGTTCCTGCGCAGTGCACGAGCCGCATGACTTCCAATGTAACCCGCACCGCCAACCACTAGAATCGCCAAATCATTTCCTCTCTGTTTGTTTTGCTTGTTCTGCGTTTTGATTTTCGGTCAGCAAATCTCGACTTCCGGCTAACCGGCCCTCCCTATCTACAGATCGATGAGGTTCTCTCGTTGCGGGGATTCGCTGGGTAGTACCTGGGGATTGCAGTCTTCGAAAAGGCAAACTTTAGTCTGTCTGGCAGTGAATCACCCTGTCAAGCCCAAAATAGATTCCAGTAGTGGCTCGACGGGGGCCTGCGTAGACTGCGGAGCCCCGAAACCACTTCCTGAAGCAATCCGTCCAACTCCATGATTTAAATCGGCAAACATCTTGCCCAGGCGACTCCTGAGCCAGTTCTCATTCTGTTGGAATTGGGCCACTCCGCGCTGGATTTCGGGCGATGTACCTCTGTGATCTTACACGGGACCTGTTCCCAGTGTCTCCTAGGGTTGGGACGGTATTGACACGTCAAACCGCCCTTCCATCAAGGCTTTTGAGGTGACTAATGTTACAGGACTCCCCCCGGCCCTGCACGTTGGGTTGTGTGCGTAAAATTACATGTGCTGTCTTCTTTTTAACTCTTACTATATTTTCCTCCGCTTTTTCTGAAGCGAAACTCGCGGTTCAGGAACAGGCGCCGCAAGGAACGGTTGGAGTCTCCTACAACACAGTTTTGACCGTCACTGGCGGAACCACCCCGTATTCTTTCTCCGGAAGCGGTTTGCCTGGAGGCTTGAGCCTGAACGCGGCTACCGGCAGCATAACAGGCGTTCCATCGAGCTCCGGCACATTTCCAGTCAGCATCACCGTTACTGACGCAGGCTCTAATAAGGCAACCTCCAATTTTTCGATCATCATCGATAAATCGGGCACGATCAGCGTAAGCGTATCGCCGGGCACGGGCGCGCTCGAATCCGGCCAAACCTTGAAGTTCAGCGCGACAGTATACAACTCTTCGAACCAGGGAGTAACCTGGTCTGCCTCGTCTGGGACTGTCTCGAGCAGCGGCCTTTATACCGCACCGCAGGTCAGCGGCGGCACTTGGACGTACCGAGTCTGGGCGACCAGCACTGCGGACCCGGCCAAGTCGGCTACGGCTTATATCGTGGTGACACCGCTTGTCATCCCTCTGCAAATCACAACCACATCTTTACCAGAAGTCATGGCCGGGAGCGCGTACTCGGAAACTTTAGGTGCCAGCGGTGGAACTTCTCCTTATCACTGGAAACAAACCAGCGGAACGCTTCCGCAGGGACTGTCCTTCAGCGATAGCACAGGAGTGTTATCGGGGACAACGGCGCAGACGGGACAATACAGCCTGACGTTTCAGGTCACGGATTCCTCCTGGCCCACGCAGCTGACTGCGAGCACAAACCTTAACTTGCTGGTAAGCAGCGTGCTGGAAATTACTACGACGCTGCTTCCCGAAATCACCGCCGGCACTGATTACGATACGCCAGTGGCCGGAGTCGGCGGGACTTCGCCTTACCATTGGAGCATCAGCACGGGAACGTTGCCCTCGGGAATCTCGCTGGGCAGCAGCACTGGAGTTTTTACCGGTACGACCTCACAAACCGGACAATTCAACTTTACGGTTAAGCTTACGGACTCGTCTACCCCGCCACAGACCGCGAGCCAGGCGCTTGCGGTGACCGTGGTTCCCGCGCAGAGCACGCTTGCGGATTTCTATGTCGCGACGAACGGCAACGACAATTGGAGCGGCACATTGCCCGCTCCGAACTCGAAGGGCACGGACGGACCTTTTGCCACCGTGTCGCGAGCGCAGACGGCGGTGCGGAGCATCTTGAGTAATCCCAAAGGCCGCACTACGCCGATTCAAGTCATGGTGCGAGCGGGCAGTTATTATGTGACGCAGCCACTCTCGTTCACGACGTCCGATTCCGGGACATCGAGTCTGCAAGTAATTTGGGAAAATTATCCAGACGAGACGCCGGTGATTAGTGGAGGGATGCAGATTACTAACTGGACCCATGGCAGCGGCAACGAGTGGCAAGCCACCTTGCCATCCTCAGCCCAATACTTCCAGCAGTTGTTTTACAACGGAGTGCGGCGGCTGCGGCCGCGGCTGGGCGGTTTGCTGGGAACCTATTACCGGGTTGCGGCAACGGTTTACTTACCGGGATCCGGTTCGGGTCCGGCTCCCGATCCAAATTGCACGGTGTACATGGCGGGCCTGGGTTGGGAGTGTTTCGACCGCTTCGTTTACACCAAGACCGACCCCATCAGCAGCAGTTGGGAGAACCTTAACTCACCGTATCCTCAGGGCGACATCGAACTCTATGACTTTCAAAAATGGAGCACGGCCAAGCTGAGGATCAAGTCGATCGATACCAGCAACAACACTATCTACTTGACCGGACCAACGATTCAGCAGGATTTCTATTACGGATTCATGGTTGGGCACCGCTATGTGGTCGAGAACATCAAGGACGAACTAACCCAGCCGGGACAGTGGTTCCTCGATCGGTCGAAAACTCCGTGGACACTGACTTATCTTGCCAACACGGGCGAAAATCCGCCGACAGATACAGTGATCGTTCCGCAGAGTACGCAGGTACTCGTGGCAACGGGACTAGAGTGGGTCACGTTCCAGGGAATCACCTTCGAGCACGATAATTGGACGGTGGGCACTCTGGGATATGCATCGCAAACCGCCGATCAGGGCGTAACCGGTGCGGTGAGTTGCTACAACTGCCAGAATGTCACGTTTAATGCGGCGGTGGTAACGCAGACATCCGGCGGTGGGATCGAGTTCTATACCAACAATACGAGCGCAACCACGGCGCACAACACGGTAGAGAATTCCGCGCTTTATGATTTAGGCGGATTTGGAGTTCGTGTTGGCCTGCTGGCGCAGTACAACGATACGGACGCGAATGTGGCGCAGTTCACTACGGTCGAGAACAACGTCATCAGCGGCTTCGGACGATCCATTCCGGGCACCTTTGGCATCACTCAGGGCGACGGGCACGATAATACCTATACTCACAACGATATTTATGATGGGTATGAAGCGGGCATCAAGATTTGCGCGATAGGCTGTCCTCCGGGTTCGACCAATTCGCACGGCGCGTTCAACAATACCGTGTCGTTTAATCACGTCTACAATCTCGGCCAGGGCATCATGGATGACCTGGGCGGGGTTTACTTCAACACAGACCCCAGCGCCACCGGCAACCAGGCGCTGAACAACAAAATTCACGATATTAATGACGCCTCCACACTCGACGCGGATGGCTACGGCGGCCAGGGAATTTATCTGGACGCGAACACCGCGAATACTTTGGTTGAAAATAATCTGGTCTATCGTGCGTCAGCTGTCACGCAGTCGCAAACCTGCGGACCACAGACCGCAGGTACGCCCAATACCATCAAAAACAACATCTTTGCTTATGGACGTCAGGGCATCAAGCAGGAGGGCTGCGACCCGCCGGCATCGGGTATTTTGCAGTTCACCTTCACCAATAACCTGGTCTACTTTGACCGCGGGTATGTGCAGACTGGCTACGCATATTGCATGGGCGGTCCTTGCACGGAGGCGATGAAGTACTCCGACAACATGTACTGCTACGCCAGCGGCGTGGCGTGCGCGCTGCCCACGAATCCTTTCTACACGACCGGTTCGGAAGGACGGCCGCAATCTACGTACTACTCGACTCTGTCGGCCTGGCAGAATTCGACAGGTGAGGATTCGGGAAGCGAGGTGAAGAATCCAGGGTTCGCCAATCCCGTGTATCCGAACGACGATTACTCGCTATCGGAATCTCCGGGCGTGGGCTTCGTCGTATTCGATCCGAATGAGGCAGGGCGGAACAATCCTGTGATCCCGGATCCCACCGTTGCGCCGGCGTTTGTAACAGCACCGTACAATCCGGCAACGGATTTCTAGACAGAGGCTAAGGAGGCAATTGAGCGGCGGATCTCACGCGTGATCCGCCGCTTTTTTATTTATGTTGAGGCTTGGGCGCGGCAGATGAGACGCCGAGTTTTTCCAGAAGAATCGGCTTCGATCCGATTGCCACAGCTCCTCCTCCACTGATCGAGGCCTTGTCGCCGTTCAAATCGCGCTGTTGTGTGAAGTCCGCAGTGATCGAATACTTCGAAGTGGATTGCGGGCTATAAGAGTTCGCGGCGTTCCAGACGATTCTTCCCTGATAACCGCCGGGGCGTGAGATATCGCAGGTCCACACGTCGTGATCGCCGGAACACGGTTTGGTGAAGGTGGCGCCGACTAACCAGTTGTAAACCTGACCGTAGGCGACACCGGCTTTGTTGATTCCGTTTCGCCCGTCCCACATTCCGCCCCAGCCGCGGGCATCGCCGCCGTTATCCCACATGAACCAGTAGGCGCGCCCTACTCCACTGGAAGCTTGCAGGATGAGCCAGCGGGCCACGTATGCGGCCTGGACGTCCGCGTCGGGAAGTTCGCCGTTGGTGCCCCATCCGCCTTCAGTGGCCCATAGGGGTTTTCCGGCCATACCTCCTCGATCGAGAAGAGATCGCATGGTGGCAATTTTGCCGAGCAGAGTGTCGGGGCATGCGGGAGATTGCCCTCCGCCGGGACAGCCGCTCCCAGCAAAGGTTTCGGGGAACGGCACGGGGTTGATGTTCCAGGTACGAGCGGCGTAGGGATGAAAGGCTCCAGCGTCGGGATAGTCTGCATTGAGTTGCTTGTAGGCGAGGAGAAAGTTTCTCGTCCACTCATCGTAAGAGCGGCTGTCACCGTTGCCCTTGGTATCGCCGGAAGTGGCGGCGGAGATATCGGGAGTGAGGGTGATACAGCTCCGGCATTGGTCCTTCACAATCTTCACCATGTCGGCGCACATCTTCGCGCTTTGCGCGTAGGTACCGACCCAGAAGCCATCCAGGTTGGGCTCATTCCAGCAGGAGAAAGCCACAATGCGGCAACTCTTATTCGGAGCGGCGCCGCTGCAAACGTGATTCATCAGGCTGGTGGCGAACTCCTTGAACTGGCAGTCGGTGGCGGTCACACCTGCGAGCGGGCCCTCGCACGGCGCGCCGGTCTCAAGATCTTTGGGAGGAGAGCAATCGGCTTCGCCTCGGCGCGGTCCACATGCGGCATTCGTATTGGCCGCCGCCCACTCCGGAGTGCGGCTGAAGGTGTACATCACATCGACGTTGTGAGAGCGCGCCGCGTTGAGCCAGACATCCAAATTGTGCCAGTCGTAACGTCCACGCCCCGCGCCTTCCAAGTGAAACCATGTCGTCATATTGCCCAGCATGCGCAGGCTTCCGAACGGAACTTGCGGCCAGGGCGTGTTCGGGCGGTTGATGTGCATGCCAAAGAACGTGGAGGGGATGGGCTTGGCTGCGGAAGTCGACTGTGCCGTGCCGAAGCGAGCGAGAGAAGAGCTACATAGGAACAATAAAACGGCGGCAACCAAACGATATGCATTTCTTTGCGTCCTTGGCGACATTTCTTGGCTTCCTTTGGGGTCGAAAGCTCTTAACCGCGAAGCCCACGAAGCAAGCCCATCTGCACCGCTGTCCCAAGAACAAGAGAATTTTTTCATGGCGTTTTGTGGAAGTACAATCTTAACCCTCTCCGCTTTAGGATGGGACAGAAAAAAGGGCAGCGTCCGCGAGGATCGCTGCCCTTCTCCTACATCTGAATAGTGACGGTTCTGCTGGACTTTTTCTTATTTTGACTAAAATCCCGACAACGAAAGTGAAGCCGATTCCTTCCGCTGCCGCACTTGCCCGGAGGGCTGGAATGGAGCTTTCGTGAGCAGGAAGTTATCCATGAGCAACGCATCGACTCCAGAGCAGGAATAGCTTCGGATGGCGTCGAGCGGGCTGACCACCAGCGGTTCGCCGAACAAGTTGAAAGATGTATTCAGCAACATCGGGGCCGCGGCGGATTCTCCAAAGCGTTTCAGCAAATCCCACAGCGCGGGGTTGGTCTGTTTCTTTACGGTATGCAAACGGACCAGGCCACCGGGCAGGACGAAGCCCTCGGGCAATCCTTCCACGCCGGGACGAACCCGGGCGAGAGAATTCATCGACTCGCAAAGCTGCGAGCACTCGAAATAGCGCGGCGCATCTTCTTCCGGAACGGAAACGGCAAAGGGACGGAACCACTCCCGGTGCTTGATGAAGTCGTTGAGGTTTTCTTTAACGTAAGGCGCCCAAGGCGATGCGAGCACGCTGCGATTGCCCAGCGCGCGCGGGCCAAATTCTGCCGCGCCTTGAAACCATCCGATAATTTTCCCCGACAATAACAACTCGACCGCGTTATCGGCCTGACGGTCCTTCATGATCTGGAACGAATAGCGGGCCTTGCAGTTATCGAGGACGTCTTTGATCTGATGGCGTGAATAGGCAGGACCCCAATAGGCATCGGTGCTGGGAGTTTTACGCGGAGCTTTTTGTATCTGGTGTTGCAGGTACAGAGCTGCGCCCACCGCGCATCCCGCGTTGCCCGGAGCCGGCGGCACAAACAGGCGATTTAATCCGACATTCTTTTCGACCGCGGCTACGAGCAGAACATTCTGGAACAAGCCGCCGCCGAGACAGACTTCGTCGATCCCTTCCTGCCTGCGCAGTGTCTCCACGATGTCGGTAACTTTTTCGGCGCAAACCTGCTGCACGCTGGCCGCCAGCGCGCGCCTCTGTTCGTCGCTCCACTCGGCGCGATTTTTCGGAAGGCGCAGTCTGCTCCAGAATTTGGCCGAGAGGGCAAAGCGTCCAGCCGCACCGTGCTCCAGATAACTGGAATCGAACCGCAGAGTGCCAGAACCCGGCTTCCCCAGCATGTCATGAAAAACTTCGCGGTAAAGAGGCTCGCCTTCCAGACTCAGCCATTGCGTCTTGTGCTCATCGACATGCAGGTTAAACCCGAGGATTTCTGTGACCTTCGAATAGAGCCAGGCGAGCGAGTGCGGATACGCGATCGTACGCAGCACGCGAATGCGCGAACCCTCGCCGACGGCGAGCATCCCGGAGTGGCCGTCACCCTCTTCGTCCATCGTAACGATAAGACTTCGCTCGAACGGCGAAAGAAAAAAGGCGCCGGCCGCGTGCGATAGGTGGTGCTCAACGTTGACGATGCGGTCCGAGGGAGCGCCATCTTGAAGGCGAAGCAAGCGGTGATGGCCCATTTCCCGTGCCAATCGGCCGATCTCAGCCATTTGGCAATAAGCCGAAGCCACGGGAGCGAAGGGCGAGATCCTGGCGCCGGCGAGGGAGCGGCGCGTCCAGCCACGAACCGGCTGGCTTGCAACCGCGACGCGATCCAAATCCTTCCATTGGATTGCGCCCTGCTTTAAGCAAAACTCAATGGCTGCGTCGGGAAGGCCGCTTGTGGATTTCGAACGGGAAAGCTTGCCCTCTTCGACGGCGGCGCGAATCACGCCGTCTTCAAGCAAAGCCGCGGAAGTGTCGTGGGTAAAAGGAGACAGACCTAGGATACGCATGGCTGGATTCCCCGCTGGTTTGTGCGCCGAAACCGGAAGAATGTAGCGAGGTGACAGAGTCGCCTCATTCCTTCTTATACCGGCATTCTTTATTGCGGCAATTCTACTGGAAAATATTGGGGAAGGGCTAACTTTAATCGCCATCGCCCACGGCTACCGGCTTGGCGTTCAACCGGCGCAACAGCGGGCTATTCTGCGACATAAACTCAATGTGACCGCACTTCGGACACTCCAGCACAACGTTGCCGCCGGCGGTACCATAGGGAAGGAAGGTGAACTTGGTGAAGACGTAACTGTCGAGCTCGTTGTGGCAACGCAGGCACTGCACTCCACCCGCGCTGGCTGCGGGCTTTTTTTCGATGTGCGCGGTTCGGCTGATTTTTTCGACGGTCGTTTTCTCGCCGGACGCTTTTTCGACACTCATTTTTTCGACACTCATACGAGTCTACCTTCCAAAGACTCTACCTCAGCATAGCCCAGCCTGGCCAGTATATTGCCTGCGGACTGTTGCACAAGTTGAGACTGTTCCTCGGTAAAGGCTTCGCGCCAGCCGCCTGCGGAACCGCTGCGGATGAACTTCCCCTTCGCGGAAGCGCGCTGCGGATCGGCTTTTTCCTTTTGGCGCATCTGGTCCATGGAATTGTTGGCGATGGCCTCGCGGATTGTCGCCGCCTGCACGGGCACGCCGAGGAAGTCTACAATGCGCGCTAACTCCTGCTCGGAATTTCGTTTCAGTTCTTCAAAACAGACCAACAGGACTTCCGAACGGCCGCTGTCGGCCGCATCCATCCAGGAGATCGCATGATTAGTCCATGAACCGAAAGGGTTCACAGCGCCGCGCATAAACTGTTCCAGATAGATGTTGAAGTCACCGCCGGCAAGGCCCAGGGCTTTCTGATACGCGAACTCGGAAAGTGCCACATCTCGAGGATCGCGCGCGAGGTAGATCGCTTTCTTGTATTCCGCACGAAAAGGTTCGTGAGTCTTGATGAGCCGTCCTCCAGCGGGCAGCACGGATGTGGCGCTCAGATGACGGCCTACGTCTGGAATCATTTCGTTCGTGTTGGAAAAGCCCGAAGCGCGTCCCGCCAAAATTTCGAGCAGCATGAAACGCAGCCACGTGCTGCCGGAGCGGGGATAAGAACCAACGAAGGCGTCAGAAGATTGAAAGCCACGATGCCGCGCCCACACGAGAGGCGCACGGGCTGGAGTCTTGGAAAAGGTGTAGCGAACTTTGCGCAGGATAGACATGAGATCCTTATTTTTCTTCTTCGGCGGAATTCAACTGCGGGGCGAAACTTCGGGGAGGGCTGAAGATTCTTTTGCGGCTTCCGGGCTCTTCTCGTTCGACTTGGCCGAGCGGTAGCGCCGCAAAATTGAAATCGGTGCGTAACAATAAACCAGCGATGTAAATCGATCGAAGGCGCGCCAACAGCGGAATACAACCTCGTCCAGAGTTCGTTCGATTAGACCGGGCTGGGAATGTCCTCCGGCCGGCATTTTTGGGTACAGCGGCCAGCTTCCCGCGTACTCCTGCTGCCAGTAGGAAATGTAGCGATCGATCTTTTTCTTGAAGGGTAACGGCAGGACTTCTTCGCGTCCGTTATTGGGGCCGATGGTTTTGCTCTTCACTCCAGCGTGATGGTCAGCCTCATAAATGGCGGAGCGATCAGCGCCGTCCAGAGAAGCCATTTGCGGATCGAAGGGGATTTGCAGAAAGCTGCAAATGCCAGAGAGGATGCGCTCCGGCTCCTTAATCATTTCTTCGTACTGAATCTCGTGGAGCGGGACGCCGCGCTGGACCAGAGCTTCGCACTCTCGCTTGAGCCGACGAGTGCCGATCAGAGCGCGATGGGTGATTCCGCGCTTCGCGAAGTACGATGAGCCGTTCTGCGCCGCACGAATGATGCTGCGGCAAATATCGGCTGGATCTCTCCAGATGACCACGAAACGGGCGTTGGGAAATTCCCGAGACAACCACTGCAGCGAGTCGTAGTAGTTGGGCGATTTTTCTCCGTAGACCGCGCCGCCAGCATATTGTTTCCAGACAATTTCCGCAGCACTCGGAAGATCGCGAAGGTTGTGCGGAATCTGCCGGCGATCGATGCGATGACGGGTGAGAGCGGAATTCCAGAATTCCCAACGTTCCAGCCAGTCCGCCTTGCTGCCATCACTGCGGAAAAGCTGCGGCAGCAGCGGGAGATCGGCCTCGTACATGAGGGCGATTCCCGGATGCTGGTTCAGCAGTGTGTAGAGCAGCGAAGTACCGGAGCGCCACATTCCAACCACGAACACGGGTCCGGGAGCTGCCTGCGCAGGCATAGGCAAATTGTCCTTCTTATCTTTCAATTTGCGTTGGCCTCAATCTGCGCCGACGGTTTCTTCTTTCCGCGCCCCGCGGCCTACGCGCGAGTTGATCCATGCGTAAGTTACAGCCAATCCCTGCTGGAGCATGATGGAAGGTTCCCATCCGAGCTCCTTGCGGAGACGGGTGTTATCGCTGTTGCGCCCGCGCACGCCCTGAGGGCCGCTGAGATTGTGGCGCTTGGTAATCCGCTTGCGCGCGATTCCGGCAACCATATCGACCAGGCCGTTGATGGTGACGAGTTCGTCGGTACCAAGATTGAGAGCGTCGCGGCAATCGGACGCCATGATCCGCGTGAGTCCTTCGACGCAATCGTCCACGTACATGAAAGAGCGCGTCTGCTCGCCATCGCCCCAGACTTCGATTTCGTCGTTGTCGCGGGCCATCGCCACTTTACGGCTGATCGCGGCGGGAGCTTTTTCCTTGCCGCCGTCGTAGGTGCCGAGAGGACCGTAGACGTTGTGGAAGCGCACGATGCGGGTTTCGAAGCCGTAGTCTTTGTAATAATAGCGGCAGAGTTCTTCCGCAAAAAGTTTTTCCCAGCCATAGCCCGGCTCGGGATCGGCGGGGAAAGCATCTTCCTCGGTCAGCGGCTTCACTTCGGGATCTTTCTGCTTCGCCTGGTTATATACGCAGGCGGAAGACGAGAACAGGAAGCGTTTGACGCCATTCTGACGCGCGGCCTCGAGCATGTGGGCGTTAATCAGAATGTTGTTGCGGCTGATATCGGCGTGATTGGCCGTGATGTAGCCGATTCCGCCCATGTCGGCAGCGAGGTTGTAAACTTCGTCGATGCCGCCGCGCGTGGCGAGCAAGCAGGCGTCGACCTTGCGCAGATCGAGAATTTCCATTTCGTCGGCCGCACTGGCTTCGTATTCCGGATATTTGATATCCGCTCCGCGCACCCAGTGGCCATCCTTCTTCAGTCTGGCTACCAAGTGATGCCCAATAAAGCCCCCCGCACCCGTTACCAATATCCGTTTCTGCTTGCTCATTGTTCTTTTGTCTCCTGAAGATGATTTGAAGATTTTGTACTGTGTTTTTTTCCTAAACCCGACCTTGGGGGGAAATTGGGACTAGCTCGATTTTTCCTATCCAAAAATTCGCGGCGCTAAATGCTCCAGGCAAACTGCCCAGGCAAACTTTGAACCATTCACGATGTAACGGGACCACAACCGCCGCGGCTCCGCGCACAAACGGAACAACCACTCGAGCCCGTTTTCGCGCATCCACTCGGGCGCTTGGGTCAGGCGTCCGGTATTAAGATCGAAGGCTGCGCCCACACCCAGCATTACAGGCACTTGCAGCTTGTCGCGATGAGCGTACATCCACTGCTCCTGCTTGGGCGTGCTCAGGCCGACCCAGAGAACATCGGGCGCTGCGGCTTCCACCGCCTTCTGCACTTCCTTTTCTTCCGCGTCGGTAAGCGGACGGAAAGGCGGGCAATAGGTTCCGGCGATTTGAATGCCGTAGCGTTCATGCTCGACCTGCGCCAGATGATCCGCTACTCCGGGCGCTCCACCGTAAAAAAAGTGCCGGTACTTCGAACCAGTCTCGCGGCAGAACGTCTCCATGAGTTCCGGCCCGTAGACGCGGCGCTTCATTTTGCTGTGTCCCTGCCAGCGGCCCAGCCACACCAGCGGCATGCCATCGGCAACCACGAGACCAGCGCAATCCAGCACGTGGCGAAAATGAGGATTCTCCCGTGCCTCCGAGACCCCATGCATGCCAGTGACGGCGACATAGCGCGCCGAACCGCGCTCGCGAATCCAGGATTCCAGAACTTCAATCGCATCTGGAATTTGAACTTCGTTGACGCGGACACCCAGCACGCGAAAGCTGGGTATCCCGGCCGTTCGATCTAGCACTGCTTCTGGCGACACAGTTGGATCCCTCAGGGGCTAAAGCCCATGTCTCTATTGGTTTCTAACGGCACCCTTCGGCGCGCTTCGCTTGCTCAGGGCAGGCTCTGGAACTGAAGCCGTGCCCTACCCAAGACCACCTCTGAGACAGCTTCAAGCTAGTTGGACGACGGTTTTTCGATGATGAAGTTTTCCAGCACCAGCGCATCCATTTCGCTCTTCTCGAACGTATTGAATGCATTGGCCGGAGTGTTCACGATCGGTTCGCCCTTCAAGTTAAACGAGGTGTTCATCACCACGGGCACGCCCGTAGCTTGTCCGAACTTCTCGATCATCTTGTAATAGCGCGGGCTCTGCGCCTTGAATACCGTCTGCAAACGTCCGGTGCCATCCACGTGAGTAATGGCGGGCAGAGTTTTTTTCTGCTCTTCGCGAACCGGCACCACGTACAGCATGTAGCGCGCGGGAGAAAGATTCATCGCGTTCGGAAGCTCGAAATATTTCTCGGCGCTTTCGGCGAGGACTGACGGAGCAAAGGGACGATAGGGCTCGCGGAACTTGATTTTCGTGTTCACGATGTCCTTCATGTCCGGATTGCGCGGATCGGCAAGAATGGAGCGGCTGCCCAGAGCGCGCGGCCCCCACTCGAATCTTCCCTGCGCCCATCCGATAACCTTGGCGCTGGTCAGATGGTTCACCACCGCGTCGAGCAACTTATCTTCATCGTCGTAGCGGGTATGCGGAATTTTGTTCTGCGTCAGGAAATCTCCGATTTCGGAATCCGAATTTTCGCGACCCCAGAAAGCGTGATCCATCTGGAAGTTGCGCGGCTTGCCGAGCAGCGTGTTATAGGCCCAGAGCGCGGCGCCGAGCGCTCCGCCGCCGTCACCGGCCGCGGGCTGCACGTACATGTTTTCGAAGCCAGACTCTTTCAGAATTCGCGTATTGGCTACGCTGTTCAGCGCGACGCCGCCGGCCATGCAGAGATTTTTCATCCCGGTAGTTTTGTGCAGATGGGTCGCCATGCCCACCATGATGTCTTCGGTCACTTTCTGAATGCTGGCGGCAATGTCGGCATAGTGCTTGTTCATCTTCGACATTTCCTGGAAGTTTCCCGGCGGCGTTCCGAAATATTTCGGGAAGCCGGTTTCTTCCGTAAAGAACAGCATTTTCGAAGGGCGCGGAGTGCCGAACAAGGCGGCAAACTTGCTGTTGTAGGTTTTTTCCGTGGAGTGGTGGAAGCTGAAGTAATCCATGTTGAGCGAGAAAGAACCGTCACTGTTCAACTGAATCAACTTCCAAACTTTATCCACATAAATGGGATCGCCATACGGCGCCATGCCCATTACTTTGTACTCGCCCTCGTTCACTTCGAATCCGAGGAAGGCGGTAAAGGCGCTGTAGAGCAGGCCCAGGGAGTGCGGAAATTCGATTTGCTTGTTAAGCGTGAGCTGATTGCCTTTGCCGATTCCGTGCGTGGCCGTGACCCATTCGCCGACGCCGTCCACGGTAAGAACGGCGGACTCCTCGAAGGGAGAGCACAGGTACGCGCTGGCTGCATGCGACAAGTGGTGCTCGCTGAAAAGAATTTTGTCTTTGCTGATTCCGAGCTCGGTCTGCAACGTGGTTGCGACCCAGAGTTTGTCGATCATCCAGGTGATCATGGACTCGCGAAAAACCTTCCAGGACTTTGGATAGGTCTGCAAAACCATCATCAGGATGCGGTCCAGCTTGCGGAACGGCTTCTCGAAGAACACGACGTAGTCGAGATCCTGGCCGGTGATGCCCGCTTCCTCCAGGCAGAATTTAATGGCCTGCTTGGGAAAATCGAAGTCGTGCTTCTTGCGCGTGAAGCGCTCTTCTTCCGCCGCCGCTATCAGCGCTCCGTCTTTGAGCAGCACAGCCGCCGCGTCGTGGTAGTAACAACTGATTCCTAGTATGTACATTACACTCCTCTGTATTTTGTGTTCGGGTTCGGTCGGTTCCTTACTGCTTGTGCGCCCACTCCATGTCGTAGGCTTCATCGGGATGGTCCAGCCACGCGTCGGGGAGCTTCTTGATTCGCAGGGGATCGCTGAACCATCGGGCTGCCAATCCAAAGGGCAGCATCAGCACCGCGTAAAAAATCGTTAGTAATACTCGAGCCTGGAAGTTGCCGACTTTCTTTCCGAAAGCCTTCCATGCCTCCCACGCCCGCTTTAACATATTCCACATTGCTGTTTTGTGCTCCTCTATTGAAAGTCTCTAATGTCGTAATACCTGAGTGCTAATACTCGGCTCTGGCAGGGACCAGGCTCCAATCAGCCGCTTTCTCCTCTTCGGGCTGGCTGACCTCTTGCAACAATCTCTCGCTCACGAAAACCAGGGCGAACAGCATGGTGAAGGTGGCGTCAGGACGGCTGCCGAAAGCACGGCTGACCATGCCGTTGATCAGAATATTCAAGTACACGGCGAAACATCCGGCAGCCATGGGGAGTGAGATCTTCCGCATGACCAGGATGAGGTTGCGGATAATCATGGCGTGCATCATGACCATGATGAAGAGTCCGACCAGGCCGTTGTTGTACAAGACTTCCAAGAATCCGTTATGCAAGTGACCCGGCTGCCAGGAAACGCTGATTTTGTAGGCCAAGAAGCGGGACGACATGAAACCCCGTCCCAGGAACATGCGCTGCTTGATCAGCTGCCATCCTGCCGCCCACACATCGCTGCGGCCCGTTACAGTGCCTGCTTGATCGGTTCCGAGATATGAGGTGATGTAGGAAGCGAGGGCGGGAGACAAAACCATCACGACTCCAACGGCTACCACCAACCCCAACAGGAACCAGATCGCAGATTTGAACTTGCCCTGCCAGACGAAAAAGATGAGGCCGGAGAATACGCAGGCTACGAATCCCGCTTTGCCGGCCGCGAGAATCATGACCAGCATCCCGAAGATGGCGAAGCACAGGGGCCAGCCTCGGCCTCCGGGCCGAGAAAGAGCTAGAGACAACAGAACCAGAATTCCGGCGTCCGCGGCCAACATGGTGGGCGCGGTGCCTACGTCGAACAGGCGTCCGGTGGCGAGAACGGCAGGATCCGAGACCAGCCGGAGCATGGGCATAAAGAGCAGAAAAGCAAAGGCCCATTGCGTGACCATGAGAAACGTTCTCAGGTCGCCCGAATGCTTGATCTCGTGATTGCAGGCCGCGAGCAGGGCGATCGACAAAAAGAGCTTAATAATCCAGCCGAGCGAAAAGAACGGCTGCTCGGCATACGCGCAGGACAGAAAACACACCACGCCAAACCATGCCACCCACTTAAAAGATCCCTTAAAGATTTCCTTCAGGTATCGCGGGTTCCTCATCGAATACAGAAAGAACGCAAAAAAGATGAAGACCCAGATCATGACTTCCGAATAGGCTCCAGTTGTAACCTGGCCACTCTCGGCATCTTCCGTCATGTAGGAGAAGAAAGCTTCCGAGCTGAGAAGAACCCACCATAGCGCAAAGACGAGGTTCCGGCTCCGCGAAGTGCCCGAGACCGCCATCACGATCCAGAGCAAGGCGAAGAACAAGACTCCGGCGATCATGATCGAAATGGCCTGATCCGACACCAGTTCGTAGAAGAGCGCCATCGCACCGGCCGTTACAACGCAGAGCGCGCCGATCCACAGCCCGGAGCGTAAGGGCGTGTTGGGCTTGCTTTCCGCCGAGCTGCGGGCCGACTGCTGTACCGGATTTAGAAGAGTGACGCTCATTGGTGGCATCAGCCGCGCTCTAGAACAGCGTGTAGATGAACGGCGCAATCGCCGAACTTTGTCCGAGGATGATGAGCGCGCCGATCAGAAACAGGCTCACTACCATCGGCACCAGCCACCACCGTTTGTTACGCATGAAGAATGAGAGCAGTTCGCCGGCGACACCCATATTCCGCGCGCCGTTCCGAATGAATTTCATGATTTCTCCTCGCTTGGAACGGGCGCTTATGAAGTCCCGTTCTAAATTTTAGCTGGTTCTCGCGCTCGGCTCTTACAGAAGTGAGCTGAACCGGGTTACTTCAGGGAATTACCAAAGTTCTCCCTACTGTTTGTGAGCCCACTCCATGTCATAGGCTTCGTCGGGATGATCCAGCCATGCGCTGGGAAGCTTCTTGATGCGCAGTGGATCGCTAAACCACCGCGCCGCCAGACCGAAGGGTAGCATCAGGATCGCGTAGAAAATTGTTAATAGTACGCGAGCCTGAAAGTTGCCGACCTTCTTACCAAAGGCCTTCCACGCTGCCCATGCCCGCTTTAACATATTCCACATTCTGATCACCACTCCTGAGTCTGACAAATTTGTTAGAAATTTAGTGAGCTGCAACGCTGGAGGTTGAAGTGGCCGGAGTAACCGAATTCGCCACACTCACGCCCGGCACCTGGCAAGCTTCGTTGTAAACCGGAAGCTGCCGAATAATCTTGTACAGTTCATCCGCGATGATCTTATGACCGGCGACGGTGGGGTGCGCGGGGTCCATATACATTGCGTTCTGATCTTTATTGCGCATGACCTCGATCATGTTGACGACGGGCACGTGCTCGGTCTGAGCGAAGTTCAACATCGCGCGCTGGAAGGGGTGCATGTCGGCATCTTTGGTGAGTCCGTCGCCGCCAAGAACCAGCAGGACGAGTTGCGAATGATGCGATTGGGCTAGCTGCAGACTTTCCTTCAGGCTGGCATTGAATCCGTCGACGTCAAGGTCGCCGTTGCCTTCGACCGTGGAAAGCGAGCCTTGCATCAGCACATGGCGGAGCTTGTAGTATGCGATCTCGCGAAACAGGTCTTCGATAAAGAAGTTGTAAATCGCACTGCGCCGCACGATCGACTTAAATTCCACCCGCCGCAGAAACTGCTTGCGCGCCTCGCCTTGTAATTTGGGAAGGTTCTCGAAATTCGTATTGAAACTATAGGAGCGGATCACGACATCGGGTTGAAACGTGGGATCTGCAATCACCAGCTTGAGTTTTTCTTCGACCAACGAGTTGGGATACGCATTCACTCCGGCGGATACGACCTGAAAGTGCTCCCGGTTGCAACCGCTAGCGCCCAGCATCTTTTCCAGTTGCGCGCTGTAATGCTGCGTGTCATCCATGCCCCAGCCCTGAGTGGTTGAGTCCCCAAAAGCGATGATGCGGAATTGATCCTTCTGCTTGGCGACCAGATCCACCGGATAACGAAAGCCCTGATGGTTGATCGTAATCGGAAGGTGATTCTGCACGGTCAACGTGCGTCCCGGCTCGGGAACCCAAAGTAGCTTATCGTCCGGCCGGTACTGCGTGAACGAGCCATAGCCGAACAGGCGCAGAACAAGCTCTAGAACCAAACAAATACCCAAAAACCAGCCGATGAATCGCCAGAATCCACCGCGCTTTTTCGTGCCCGTACTCATTCACTAGCCCCCGTTGGAATTGTCGTTACATGCTGCGCGATCGCAGCCTTAGAACATCGTATAGATGAAGGGCGCGAGAGACGAACTCTGGGCCACCACGATGAGCGCTCCCAACAAGAACAGTGTGAGCAGGATCGGCAATAGCCACCAGCGCTTGTTCCTTCCGAAGAAGTGAAGCAGTTCGCCGGCGGTTTGCACGTTTCGCACTGTGGTTTTGATGAATTTCATAAATCTCCTTTAAAGTCGGTATGATAGTCGGCACATCCGCGAAATCCGAATCGCCAGTTAATTCCTGAATCAAGAGTCTAGTTGACCGGAGGGTCCGGCGCGGGAAGCAGTTGACGACGCTGTAAAAGATCGACCATCGCCCCCGCCGCAACCTGATGTCCCAGCGCGCTGAAGTGCGGATCGCAGGTCAGCGCAAAATACGGCCATTGCAGCTGATGTTGATCGCGATAGGCCTGCATGTAGGGGTTGAGAGAATCCATCGTAATGTTCTCACTGCCGGCGATCTGCACCAGCCGCTGGTCGAGCTTGGCTGGAGCTAACTCTTTGGGCAGCGGTCCGAACTGTTTGGTAAGCCGCTGCCGCCAGTCAGGATCGATGTCGCTGAAGTTGGACCACGGAACCACCACAAATTTCGCACCGTCGGCCTCGACCGTGTCGCGCATACGGGCCATCACTTTTTCGGTAACCGTCCACGCCGCCTGCCACTCCGGATCGAGCGGATCGGCGGAATAGCTGCCGAAGTAAACCGGCATGCCGTGCCATCGATACAAAGGAAGGTCTGCCCTGAACCACACACGCTCGACGTAATACGCCAGATACGAATGCCGCTCCAGGAACGTAGCCAGCCCGTTCAGCGGCCGGCGCTGCACCGGCTGAAAGACCAACTGGCCGTTGGCGTCCAAATTGTAGTACGGGCAATACCAGGTGTGGATTCCGTAAGACTTCGGCTGCAGCGTCGAAGAATTATTCATCACATCGTTGTCGGAAACCGTCAGCAAAACCAGGTCGGGATGAAACTGCCGGATGCGGTCCTTGTACATGATGAGTTCCTGGGTCGTTCCAATGCCTTCGATCCCAAAGTCCATCACTTCGACGTTGTGGTATCCCTTCTGCTGAAGAAGATTTTCCATCTGGATGTTCATCACCTGACCGGGATTTACATGAACGCCCTCGACCACGGAGTCGCCGATCAGAGCGATGCGAAACTCACCGGGCGTCTTTTCCAGAACGCGGTCGCGATCGCGAAACCCCCAGCGATTGGTTTCGACCTGGCCCGTGAAACAGCCGCGGCTGTGCGTGACCTTCATATTCGGAACCAGAGAAACGCCGAGTTCCGAATCATATTGCCGGAAAGGAGCGCTGCGGAACTCTCCGAGCGGAAGGATTCGCAACGCAACCTCACCTAACAGGGACAGGGTTACGATCATGAACAGCGCGTAGGCCAAGCCGAATAAAATCCGCTTGTGCAACGGCAAACGCTGTTGTTCGAGCACGGGCTCTTCAATTGTGCTGTTTTCGATGCTCACGCGGCTCCTGAACCTCTCAGGACCGCGGGAATCGTCTTGACCAGGATTTCCAAATCAAGCTTAAGCGACCATTTATCGATGTACTGCAAATCCAACTCCATCCATTGTTCGAAAGAGATCGAGCTTCTGCCGCCAATCTGCCAGAGGCAGGTAATACCCGGACGAACGCTGAAGCGGCGGCGCTGCCAGTCTTCGTTGAAGCCTTCATAGTCACGAATGGGCAAAGGGCGCGGACCCACCAGACTCATGTCGCCCTTCAATACGTTAAACAGCTGCGGCAACTCGTCGATGCTGGTCTTGCGCAGAATGCGGCCGAGCGGAGTGATGCGGGGATCGTTCTTAATCTTGAAAACCGGCCCGCTGACTTCGTTCAGATGCTCGATTTCCTTCATGCGCTTTTCCGCATCCACCACCATGGTTCGAAACTTATAGATGCCGAAGTGGCGCTTGTTTAAGCCAAGCCGCTTCTGAACAAAAACCGCCGGGCCACGGGACGTAAGCTTGATGAGCAGTGCTGTCAAAGCAAGCAGCGGCAGGAGCAGAATGATCAAGCCCAGCGAGAAAACAATGTCGACGACGCGCTTAAAAACGACCGGCCAACCTTCGAGCCCGCCCGTGTAATGCGTAATGAGTGAGTCGCCTTCGAGTTCTTCGGTTCGAAATCTTGCTTTCTTCAAATCAAACAGATTGGAGATGAAGCGGATGACGATTCCCTGCTCCTCGCATAGAGTCGCAATCTCCGAGGCGCGAGAATGGAAGGAACGCATGGGAAGAGTAACCACAACTTCGTCGACAACGTTGGCACGCAAAAACGCGGGCAGAGAATCAAAGTCGCAAACCAGTTCAAATCCGGCCTGATGGAATTCCGTCAATCCCGGCCATTCCTGGTCGACGAAGCCCATCACGCGATAGCCGAGTGCGGGATTCTGCCGCATCTTCTCCGCGAACTGCATGGCCCGCGCGTTGGTGCCTACGATCAGGATGTCGCGCAGATTCCTGCCATGCAGGCGGAGCCGCTTGAGCAGGCTGCGCATAACCATGCGGCTGGAAATCGCGCCCGCCGTACTCGCCAGCCAAAAAACTCCCAGGAACTCCGGCCTGATCAAACTAATATGAAACGCAAAATGTGAGCAAAAGAGCAGGAATGTTCCCAGCGTAGTAGCTTTGACGATGTCAACTACTTCGTCCCAGCGGCCGGCCAAGCGCCGCGAAGCATACATGCCGAAGACCGAGAAGATCAGATGCCAGACCAGAAGCAAGAGCGAGAACGTGACGAAATTCTGAATCTTGACGCGTAGCGCCAGAAATTCCGCTACCGAGACCGTCGCATTCTCGGAGACCACGACCGCCGCTAGTCCGAATGAGGCCACCATCAGGACAAGGTCAAAGAACTTCATTGAATTCAACAGGAACTGTCTTCGAACGTTACCCACCGGGAAACTCCTTGCAAGAGCGCTGTTGGACGTTGGAAAAACAGGGGAGAATCTTGGCCTTGGTTATGGTTATGGCTGTTGAGGCCAGGGATTGAGCGTGAATTTCATGTCTTCCGCTCTCTTAATCCAATTTGCCGCGGCCGGAAGCTTTGGTCCGGTCCGATAATGCTTCGGTTACCAACTGACTGGACTTCTGCAACTGCATCACAATCTGTTCCATGTATGCCCGCGCTTCCGAGGGGCTCAAGTGCGACGCATTGCCGCCGTTCGTTCTGTGCGGCACAGCCGGAGAGAACGAATTGCTAGGCAAGCTTTCGAAAACCTGCGCCGCGCCGGGACCGAACTCGGCGGGGCCGCGGAATGCCTTGGAGGTGTGCCGGGAAATATCGAGGTCGCTGATCACCTCTTCGACAATCGCGGCATCCATGACCTTCTGTTGCAAGGCGCAACCCAAAGACATGGAGTTGAAGCACAAACTATTAATGTTTCTCGGGATGCCCGCGGCAAATTCGGTGATTCTGGCCAGTGCTGCTTGGCTGAACACGGGCTCACCGTGATGTCCCGCCACGCGCAGGCGGTGCTGAATATATTTGTTGGTTTCTTCCAGTGACAAGGGCTGGAGTCCGCTGACCAGCGAAATGCGCTGCCGGAGTTGCGCCATCCGCGGGTTGGCCAGCTTGTCGGCGAGTTCCGGCTGGCCCGCGAGGACGATCTGCATCAACTTGGCGCGCGGGGTTTCGAAATCGGATAACAGACGGACGGTCTCGAGCACCGCCGGATCCAGGTTCTGCGCTTCGTCGATCACCACGATGAAACGGTTGCCGGCGCGAGCTTCCTGCAGCAGACGCTTGTTGAACTCTTCGTGCATGCGCACAAAATCCTGATCGTCCGAACCGTAGCCCAGTTCGGCCAGCAGGAAGCGCATAAACTCGCGCGAGTTGCACTGCGTTTGAAAGAGAAACGCGGTGCGCGCCGACGTGCGAAACTTTTCCAGCAGATGGAACAGCAGGGTTGTCTTGCCCATGCCGGGCTGGGCAATCAGCGCCAGGAAGCCGAGGCCGCTCTCGATGCCGTATACCAGCGAAGCCAGCGCCTCGCGATGAGCCGGGCTGAGATACAGGAAGCGCGGGTCCGGCGTAACTCCGAAGGGCTGTTCCCGTAGACCGTAGTAGTTCAAAAACATTCCCGAAGTCCTCTTTCCTTACATGCCAGCTTTGCATCCCAGCTTGAATCCAGCCGAATTACTGCGGTCCTTGCCCAACGCTGTGCGAATTGTAAAGCTCTTCCACCTGCAACTCGCCGTGACCATTTCTGCGGCCGTTACCGTTGTGATTTCCGTTCTTGCGAGCCGCACTCAACGGCACCGCCGCCAGCACGGGGATGTTCAATTCGGAGAGAACTTCAGACGGCGTTCTGAACGAAGAATCCAGATATTCCCTGGCGAATACCAGGCCGGCGCTCAGCATGAAAGCCATCAGCACACCCACCATGCCGAACATTACGGCCGAGCGGGTTGGCGAAATCGGAACGGTAGGCTGTTGCACCATGCCGATATTAAGAATGCGAGTTTGATCGAGCGCATCGGCGATGCGGGCTTCTTCGCGCTTATGCAAATACAGAAGATAGTTGTCTTCGTTGGCCTTGGCGGTGCGAAGCAGATCCTGCTGGATGAAGCCGTTCACCTCAAGTTGGTGAGCCCGGCCCTGGTAGACGCCGACGATAGCCTGGGTCGCGGTGGCTCGCGCTTGCAACGCACTGTAGTCGGACTTTGCCTTGGCCAACTCCTCGTTGATCCACGCGTAGGTGGGGTTGCGGTCGGTGGTCTGCTCTTTCAGCGGTTTGGTTTCTTCCGCCGTAATCGCGGAGCGCGTGTCGACGATCTGCTTGTCAACCTCCTGCACCAGGCGGTAGCCGGGCTGGAACTTGGTTAACAATTCGGTGCGTTTCAACTCCAGGGTTAACAGCGCGCTCTTCAATTGTTGCAGCACCGCGCCGTTGTCGGTTTCTCTCATCTGCGTGGTCAGCCGATCGGGGGTGGTGCCGGACTGCTTTTCCAGTTCGTGGATTTTTTGTTCTGTGGCAGCCATCTCAGCCCGCGTCTGTTCCAACGAGGCGCTGAAGTCGTTCAGCTTCTGCAGCGTCATATCCCGCGAAACCTGCGGCGCAACGCCGCTCTGTTCCTGGGAAAAGCTCTTCAATTGTTCTTCGGCCTGATCCAGATCGTGCTTATAACGGTCGGTCTCTTCCTCAAAAAACTTCAACTGGCCGGGCGGACGGTTCACCGCCACGTGCTTTTCCGTATAAGCGGTGATCACGTTATTCAAAACCTTCGCCGCCAACTTGGCGTCGTGCGCCGAGTAGGTGATCTGAATCACATTGGTCTTCTTCAAGGGTTCAACCTTGAGGATTCCCTTCATCTTGTCGACCGCCTTTGCGATCTTCTGCTCGTCCGTCTCGCCGAACAGGGATGACAGTAAAGACTTGCGCTTGTCCAGGCCGGAGTCGATTACGGCCTTGCGCAAAACATCCTCGCTCATAATGAGCTGAGCTTCGGAATTGAGTTGCTCTTCGGTGACCTCACCCACGATTTGCGTCGGATCATTTTTCTCGGCGGTGACCACGGGATCGATACGTTCGCGCTTCACCACAATCTGCGCCGTGGATTCGTAGGTCGGGGGCAGTAGCAGAACCGCGGCCAGCGTGCCCAGCAAAATCCCGACGAAGCACAGCAGAAAGGCCCGCTTGTGGCGGAATCCGATGGCCAGCAGATCGCGAAGCGTGAAACCGAAGCCGCCGGCGCTCGGAGTTGGCGTAAATTCCTGATCTTTCATGACTTAATTTTTCTCCTGTGGGTCGTAACGATCCAACGGGGGACGATATGACGTTTCAACTACGGCTGGGCAATCTGTGCGCCCGCGCTGAGTCCTGTATACGGAATGAAGGGTTTGATCTTGGAGAAAGTGTTCTTGGGGACAAAAAGCATGTCTCCCGGATGGAGGAGCGGGTCTTCGTGCAGATCGCCCTTCTTCTCCATGTCTTTCAAGTTGAAAACCTTGGCAAACATCCATTGATCGTCAACCCGGCGATAGAGGCGCACCTGCGAATGCTTGGCGGCGTCGGTAAAGCCCCCGGCGACTGCAATCGCTTCCGCCAAAGTGACATTGCCCCGCATGTCATATCGGCCGGGATGGGTGATCTGACCGTCGGCGATGAAGAACGGCTTCTGGAAATCCTTGAGCACAACTACGATCAATGGATCGTTCAAGATCTTGCCGTAGGCTTCGCGCAAGGTCTGAGTAAGCTGCGGGATGGTCTGATCGAGCACCTTCACGTCCCCGACACTCTTCAACGTCACGAAGCCATCGGGCTGCACGGTAACGGTCTGATTGAATTCAGGACTAAGCTCGAAGGAAACGTCGAAGCTGTCGCCCGCACAGAGACGATAACGCGCATCCCGGGGCTGAAGTTGAGGCACCGAAGGCTTGGCCGCCGGAGCAGAGCTGTCCGCATTCGCAGTCGAAGCCGGCACGAGATGCGCCGGGCCTCCCTGAGGGTTCCCCTGCGCGGCTGCGAGCCCGAGGCCGAAGAGCGCGACCGTCAGAATCCCGGCCAGCCATCCATTCCGTTTCGTCATGAAATTCCTCCCGCACTAAGAGCATGCATCAAAAGCGTAAAGACGCGTAAAGATCAACGCGACTCGTTTGCGCCACAAGTGGCCACAACGGTTAATCTTAAACTGCCGGCTCATTCTTACGGCAAGACAATTACAGCTCCGCCCTCTGAGTCCCATAAACGGACCCCGTGAGAAAATCAAGAGAAGGACGGAAGCTAATCCGCAGAACCGCACCCTTGGGGAGGCTGCGTTTCCAGCAAAAATTAGGCATCACACAATTTTCGTAAAGGGGGGATGACGCTTGAGTGCCAAATAAAGCGACACACTTAAGTTGAATAAGGCTAAATGGGAATGCAAGATACTGCAAGAGGTCAAAAGCACTACCTACCAAAGACTCTATCGGCTCCCGGCGGTCCCATTTACCGCCCTTTGTTTACAATAGCTTGTATCAGGATGAAAGGTCAACCTCTGGCTTAAGCCAGTCTGCTGACCTGTTTTTTCTGGTCTTTTTCGCGCCCATGGCGCGGTTCAACCAACAAAAGTGGCAGAAACTTGCACACGAACGTTGAGAAGCCGCGCCCAGCAAGGCCCAAAATAGAATTCATTTGACATCAGCCAGAGGGTGACTTACAGTTTGATTTCTCCCCCCGCAGAATCCTCAGGAGAACTCTCATAAGTGTCCATTAAGCGCAAACTGTATTTGTCCGTGAGTGCGCCTTTCCAGCCGATGATTCGGCAAGGTTCCACCTGCTTGTCTACCACCCAAATTCAGGCCACCAATCGAGTGGCCTCCGAGGAACGAACTATGGCGAAGGTTTCTATTTCTTGTGGTCGCATGCTCGTGCTGTTGATGGCATTGACCGGATTACTCGCGTCCAGCGCAAGCGCCCAATATACCGGCCAGTTCGGCTGGGGAAACAGCAATCTGAATGAGACTGCTCTGACGCCCCAGAATGTCAACACCACGCAGTTTGGCAAGCAGTTCTCTTATTCGGTGGACGGCAGCATATTTGCGCAGCCGTTGTATGTCCCCAATGTCGCCATCCCAGGCCAGGGAACCCATAATGTGCTTTACGTAGTGACGGAAAACGACAGTGCCTATGCCTTCGACGCCGATGGTTTGACGCCGAATCCGCTCTGGTACACGAGCTTCATCAATCCGGCGGAGGGGATTACGGCTGTTCCGTGCCAGTTGATTACCGCCAACCTATGCAACATTGCTCCGATTATAGGAATCACGGGTACGCCTGCTATCGATACCTCCTCGAATACGATGTACCTCGACACCCACATCGATAACAACGGGGCGCTTTATCATTATCTTCACGCCATCGACATCACCACCGGAGCGGAAAAGTTCGGCGGCCCGATCCTCATCCAGGCATCCGTTCCCGGAAAAGGCATTGATGGCTCGGGAGGGTTTGTTCCCTTCGACGCGTACCACACCTTTCAGCGGCCCGGATTGCTGCTGATGAATGGCGTAATCTACATTCCGTACGGCAACTACCACGGCTGGGTAATGGGTTATAACGCCACAACTCTGGCTCAGCTTTACGTCTTCAATGCGTCCCCCAATAGCACCAACTCGAACATCTGGCAGAGCGGAGCCGGTTTGACGGCCGATCCGGAAGGTAACATCTATTTCGCCACGTCCGACGCCGCGTTCGACGTCTATAACACCACCAAGGATGACTACGGCGATAGTTTGGTGAAACTGAACAGTTCGCTGCAAGTGGTGGATTACTTCACTCCGATGGACCAGGCATGCCGCGGCGGTCACGATGTGGATCTGGGTTCAGGCGGCCCGCTTATTCTGCCTACGCAACCTGGCCCCTATCCCGATGAGATTATCTTGGGCGGGAAGGGCGGAACGCCCTGCGACCTTTGGACCGGCGGCGTCTATGCCGCGCCCGTCTACGTGATCGACTATGACACTGGCCACATGGGTAAGTACAACAACGGCAGTCAGGATCTGATCCCGCAGGAAATCGAGGGCGCTCCCTTTGGTTACTGGTCAAATCCGGCCTACTTCAACGCCGGCAGTACCAGCTACGTTTATCTCTCCGGAACTGCGGCCGACTCCGGCGTCGGAGATTACTTGAAGCAGTACACGTTCAGCAACGGCTTGCTCGTGACTCCACCTACCGCGATGTCCCCCGCCGTGTTGCCAGACGGAGCGACCCCAGTCATCTCCGCGAACGGTACAACTAACGGCATTATTTGGGCGGCGGAACGGCAGGAGAGCTTGGATACTCAGATCGGCAAAAAGGCGCCGATCCTTCTCGCCTATAACGCAACCAACGTCGGAACGCTGCTCTACAGCAGCGCGCAGAATGCTTCGCGCGACACGCCGGGCCTGGAAACCAAATTTATGGTGCCCCTGGTCGCCAACGGCCGGGTCTACATCGGAACGCAGACCGACGTCGATGCTTACGGTGCGCTAGCCGCGGCGAGCTCCGCGACTCTGACGCCTGCGACTTTGTCGTGGGGAATTATCGCGATTGGCTCGACAAGTCAGCCTAAAACGGCGACCCTTACCAATACTGGCAGTACCACACTCACAATTTCCAGTGTGTCTGTGACCGGAACCGGATCCTCGGAGTTCCCGATCACCGCGAATACCTGCGGTTCCTCTCTGGGCGCCGGTCTTACCTGCACAATTTCCGTGGAGTTCAAGCCGAACGCGGAAGGCACTCAATCGGCTACTCTCAAAGTGATCGACGGCGCTGGCACGCAGACCTCGGCGTTGAGCGGAAGCGGGACCGCGGTGAAGTTTGCTCCTCCCAGCTTGACCTTCACCTCTACGGCAGTCGGCACCAGCAGCGCTCCACAGACCTCTACCATGACCAACCTGTCGAGTTCTGCCATCACGATTACGAGCATTGTCATTGGCGGAGCCGACCCTCTCGACTTTACGCAGACCAACACCTGCGGCAGCAGTCTTCCGGCGAACTCCAATTGCGTTATCACCGTCACTTTTACTCCAACCGCCGTCGGAACCCGCACCGCCAACGTCACGGTCACCGATAGCGACGTAACCAGCCCGCAAAAGCTCATCCTCACAGGAACCGCGACGCAGGCGAATGTGAGCTATACGGTGCTGCCGACGTCCATCACTTATCCGAGCGTGAACGTAGGACTGCAATCGAGTTGTCAACCTGTGGTCGTGACCAATACTGGTTCAACCACGCTAACCGTGAGCAGTTTCACGCTGACACCGTTCATGGATTTCCAACTTCAATACGGCTACGCTCCGAAGACTCTTTCGCCGGCGCAGACCTCCACCTATTGCATCAAGTTTGTTCCGCAGGCGGCTCAGGCTTATACGGGCCAGCTTTCCATCTCTATCCAGGGGATTACTAATCCTTCTATCGTCACATTCACTGGCACCGGGGTTTCGACCACCGCTGCTGCTACTGTCACTCCGAATACGTTGACCTTTGCGCCGCAGCCACTGGGCACCACTACGTCGCAGACGGTCACGGTCAAGAATACTGGCAAGGCAGCGTTTCACTTGTCTTCGATCGCGAATGAACCGCCCTTCAGCTACACGGGTTTCACTTCGTCGGTCGCAATTCAACCCAACACGTCGTTCTCGTTCCAGGTCAACTTCACGCCCACGCAGGCTGTCTCATACACCAACGCAACCTATCTGTCGATGGACATAATTCCCGGTCAGAGCGTCAGCACGACAGGGAGCGGAACGGCCCCGAGTTCGCTGGCAATCACCAGCTTCCCGACCCTGCCCACAGTCACGCAGAAGGCGACATACTTAGCGAATCTCGTGGCTGCGGGAGGAAATGGCAATCTCACCTGGAGTCTGGCTTCGGGCAGCACATTGCCAAGCGGCTTAACTTTGGCGAGCACAGGTTCGATCACTGGAACGCCCGCCTCCACAGTCTCTGTAGGAACGTATACTTTTACCGCGAAGGTTACTGACTCCAGCGTGCCGCCGAACACGGCTACGGCCCTGTTGACTCTGCCGGTTGCGGCTTACGTCACTGGCGCCAAATGCAGCAACATCGATTGGGACGTCGCGGGCACGAACACTCCGCTCGAGGCGCTTACCGACCTCGGGACCGGAACCTATCTCGGATATGAGGGTGGTCTGTACCCCAACGGTCAGAACACGCCGCCTCCTGCTCAGTTGGCTGCGGCGATGACCGATGCGGAAAACATCGCTGCCGGTTCGAGCCCCTACGTAATGATCTCTGTAGGCGTCTCCATCACACGAACCATCTGGGATGAATTTGGCCCCATGGAAGCGGCCGATCCGGCGCTTAACCCCAACTTGGTTCTGGTCAACGCCGCGATCGATGGCACGGATTCTCCCGACTGGACCTCGCCGACCAGCGGAACCTGGCTTACCATTACCAACAACTACCTGCCGTATCAGAATGTGAATGCGAATCAGGTTGTAGCGGCGTGGATCATGATGCCGCACAGCAACCAAAGCGGCGTTTACCCTAACGACATGCAGAATCAGGAGAACGATCTCATCGCCATCCTCCAGAATCTGCACACCTACTTCCCGAATCTGCAACTGGCTTACGTCTCCAGCCTGCACTACGGTGGATATCAGCCTTCGAACAGCTACCCGGAACCGTACGCTTATGAATTCGGCCTGGCGGTGCAGAACATCATCGCCGAGCAGATCAACGGCAATCCGGCTTTGAATAATACGCCGCTACTCCTCTGGGGACCGTACACCTGGGCTAACGGCCTGCTCGGGCGCAACGATGGATTGACCTACGACTGCCAGGATGTCACCAGTGATGGTCTGCATCCTTCGGCGTTGGGAAGAAATAAAATGGCCGGACTGCTCAGCACCTTCTTCCGGAGCGATCCGACGGCGGCGCCCTGGTTCTTGAAGCCGTAAGATCGAGAACAACGGCGGGTTAGAACTTCAGTAGAAAGTCACGGTCGCCGGCTCTTCGGAGAGATTAACTCCGAAAGCCGGCGACCGATTGTGTTTGAACCCGATTACGCTTCACTGCTCGGAGAGAGTATGCGTCGCAAGCTTGTCGGCTCGGTAATTCTCTGCGTCGCGTTGGTTGCGACGGCGATGGCGGAAGGATTCGTCGCAGGCGGCACATTTCCGACCGGCACCAGCCCCCGATTTGTAGCGCTAGCGGACTTCAACGGCGACAAGATTCTCGATATGTCCATAGCCAATTACGGCAGCAATTCCATCAGCATCCTGTTGGGAAACGGCGACGGCACGTTCAAGCCTGCGGTGAACTATGCGGTGGGTGCCAGTCCCTGGATGGTAGTTGCGGGCGATTTTAATAACGACGGCATTCTGGATCTTGCAACCATGGCGGGCGCGACCAACGTCGCCGACATTCTGCTGGGTAATGGCGACGGGACGTTCCAGTCCGCTTACACGGTAACCGTACAGACGAACCCCATTGCACTAGCCGTGGCCGATTTGAATGCCGACGGCAATCTTGATTTGCTCGTGGTCAACCACGGCAGCGACAGCGTGAGTGTGCTCCTGGGAACTGGCAATGGAACGTTCAAGAAAGCGGTGAACTATGCCGTCCGCTCCAAGGTTCGCATTGGCCGCCAGACTGTTGCCACAAGTATTCGTCTCGGAAAAATCCAGCGGATCGAGCCCTTGGCGACAACCTTATAAAATCCGCCACGGAGACCCAGCGCGGGTAACTTTCACGCCGGGGATTAGTAATCGGTGGCCGGGTTCAGCGGCGCCGTCACGAATGTAGCCGGTATTGTAGGAGCCTGAATCACTGCGCTCTGCCTTCCCGCCTGGCTCGGATCGAAGACCACGAAGCCGGGTGTAGGTGAACTCGAGAGGGTGTAATCGTCAGTCGGATAAACCGGATTCGCAAATCCTGGATTCGTCTGTGCGGTGCCTTGTGCATCCTCGCCTGTTCCCTGCCAGCCGCTAAACGTGTAGTACGTCCAATCCGTCCCTGAACTGTTCAGCGTGTCGCACAGAGGCGAAGATGCAGTGGGCTGGATATGGAACGCCTGGGAATCGGTGGCGAATGCGCCATCCGTTCGCCAATACAGATTGCCGCTCAACATCTGATATTGCGTGTAGGCGAAGCCGCAGGAATACGTACACCCCTTTTGCACGCTAAATCCATCGGTATATTTCTTGTCGAAGTAGGCGATATTATTCATCGCGTTGAATTCAAGAATTGGACTGGAAGAGCAGCTGTTGCTGGCGTATGGATTGCTCAACTCAAAAATGCCCATGCGCCCGTAGGAGAAAATATTGTTTTGAATAACGTTCGCACCCCCGGCCATCGCCGGTCCATTCGATATGTGCATGGTGTTTGAGGAGACGCGGTAGACGAGGTTGTTCTCCACTTCTACTGCGCCGGTTTGCGCGTCCAGGTAAAGTCCCTGCCCACCGTAGCCGTCGGAGTCCTGCGTGTGGGCATCGGTTACGTCGTGACATTTGTTGTTGAGGACTTTATTTCCCGTCGCGTAATGATTGGGACCGCCCGTGTTGTAGTAGATGCAACCCATGTCATCAGTCAGGCCTTGCCCAATGTTGTAGATGTGGTTGAACTCGGTAACGTTGTTGAACGATCCGCTCGAGTTCTGCGAACCCCAGGGGCAGCCCAGTGCGCATATTTCCACGCCGCTGTGATAGCCGTCGTAGATATCGTTCTGCGTGTAAGTATTATCGTGTGCGTCGCCTTGAATCAGGCCGATGGCGCTGGGAAAGACTCTGCCGTAGCTGGCGATCAGCGTGTTCTGAATCGTTGTGTTATGCGGAACGTCGGCGTCCGTATCGGTGTAAACCGGAGGCATGCCCACCCGGATACCGAAAGCACCTAAATCGTACAGGCCGGCATTCTCAACTGTATTACTTGCCGTCGCCGCGCTGGTGTTGCTGGTGTACAGTTCAATGCCGCCGCCCGTAGTTTGCGTGACGACGTCGCCGTTGAAAGTAACGTTCTGGCAATTCAGGCAGGTCAGGGCCCCCGTAATACCAGGGTCCTGCCGCGGCGACGGATATCCCACCGCGGGCACGATGAAATTGTCATGCTCGAAAGTCAGACCTGTGAACGTGACGTACTGCAGCCCGGTGGCAACCATCACCTGCGACGCCTGCGGAACAATCACCGAGTCAGTATTCGGATTCTCTCCCGCGTTCGCCAGATAAGTGAGTGTCCACGGCGAGGACGAGCGATCCAGAAACCACTGCCCTGCTTGGGTCAGGCTGTCTTTCAAGTTTTCGACGACGTACCGGTGATTCACGATGAAACCGAAATCCGGATTCTCCTGATAGGTCGGCCCGGTGAAATAAATGATGTTGCTGCCCGTGTCGATGGACTTGATTCGCAGCTTCGCCACCATCCACTTCTCGAAGTCATACACCTCAATATCGCCCGTCGGATAAGGCGCGTTCAGGTTCGTCCAGCTTGCGCTGATGGGATCGCTGGCGCTGTATTGAAATCGATCAAAACACTCCCATCCGCTGCCGGATACGTAGACCGAGCAGTTCGGATCGGGCGCAGGGCCGGAAGACGAGCCCGCAAGATAGACCGTCGCGGCTACGCGATAGTAAGCGCCCAGCGATCCACCGAGGCGCGGCCGCAACCGCCGCTGCTGGTTGTAGAAAAGTTGTTCGAAATATTGCGTGGACGCCGGCAAAGAAACTTGCCACTCGTTACCGCTTACGTTCTTCCAGCTTAATCCCGAGCCGCCTCCCACTTGCAAACCTCCGCTAATGATCGGGATTTCGGAGGGATAGTTTTCCCAGTTCACTTGCAGTTGCGAGGTGCCGGAGTCGGCAGTGCTGAACGACAGAGGTTGGGTAAGGTAGTAGGTTCCCTGGCGGATTTGCACGAGGATAGTCTGCGTCCGTCCTTGAGGATTACTTAGAATCCCCTGCACAGCGGTCTGAGCTTTCGCGATTGTGGCGAAGGGGCCGTCGCTGCTGCCGGTGTTCGGTGCAGGCAGAGTTCCCGACCAGGCATCGTTTCCGTTGGTTGCTACGTAGAAATCTGCAGTGCCGCCGCCGCTCTGACCCCCACCACCGGTCCCACCGCCGCCGGTTCCTCCGCCGCCAGTGCCGCCACCTCCGGTTCCGCCGCCTCCAGTTCCGCCCCCGCCGCTGCCACTTCCGCCGCTGCTATTGCCTGAAGACCCTGGCGTGGAAACTCCGCTGCACGCGGCCATGACCAAGAGACTAAGAAGCACACTCACTAAGGCAAGGATCGTAATTGGGGGCGACTTCCGCATGTTTCGGAGCTCCTTGGCTCGCGCCTGAGTTCCCCCCGAGATTAGCGTAAAGCCTTGCCAATGCAGCGTTACCGCCGGACAACTAAAGACGTAGGATTAGCCCAATGTCCCGACGTTTCTAAAGCTTTTCAGGGAAACTAACAAGGAGGGGAAGGCATCTCCTACAGGAGAAACAAAGGCGAACATCAGAGAGGCAGGCGTGGAAAAAGGATAGGTGTAACTGCGAGGTGATTGCTGGAGAAAGTTTACGACTTCAGCTTGACGGCGGTGCTCGCATGAACCGGCCGCGGATGCGGCAAATGGCCGGCTAATTTCTGCGCTACAAGGTTCACGTTGGGTTCGGTGAACATTGCAGTGTGGCTGCCGGGAATGGAGTAAAAGTCGATGCCGCCGGCGACCAGGTCTTTCCATCCCAGTTTGAAATCGAAATAGGGCCCGACCGGCCAGTCACTGGACTGCTGCAGAACGATCTTGCCCGGATACGGCTGCGGTTCGTAACGGCTGAACGCGGGATGGACGATGGAATCCGTATTACGCAGGCGTTCTTCGCCAGTATGGTCTGAGGTAAGCCGCCACGCTACGCGCTCGATCTTTCTCCTGGCCTCATCCAACCGCTCCAGCAGATAAGCTGAAGTCTCATTGGCGTCTAACTTCAGCAGATTCGAGAGGTGATACTTGATGCGCGAGGAATAGCGGCCGTCCTTGAAGGGATTCTTGTAGTACGCCTGATTGTGGGCATCCAGCATGGCGAGCAGCGCAACTTCTTCGCCGTCCCGAACCAGTTGCTGCGCGATTTCGTAAGCGATCACGGCGTTCACGCATAAACCACCCAGATAATAGGGCCCGCTTGGCTGCACTTCCCGCATCACCTTGATCAGCAACCCGGCAATGTCTTCAAACCGGTAAGGGACGGGCAGTTTGTTGCCATCGGTAAAGGGCAAATCGAGTCCGAGGAAAGGCTGATCGGGACCCAGTTTCTGCGCCAGCAAACGAAAGCGCGGACCGCCGCGAACCCAAAACAGAGGCGACAGTGATCCTTTCGGCTGGATGGGGATAATAGCTCGCTCTCGGAGCGTTTGCCCCGCGCTGAGCAGCGATTCCGCCATCTGCTCGACGGTAGGCGATTGAAACACAAAGGCCAGCGATAAGGAACGGCCAAACTCCTTCTCGATCCGCGCCAGCAGCTTGGCCGCAAGCAAGGAGTGTCCGCCGAGCTCAAAAAAATCTTGAGTGACTTCGTCGCTTGCGGTGCCGAGGACGCTCTGCCAGATCACCAGCAATCGCTTCTCGATATCGGTACGCGGATGGGCGTGTTCATGCGTTGTAGTCTCCACGGTTCCGATTTCGGCCATCAGTTTTTGGCGGTCAACCTTCCCATTCGGCGTGCGCGGAAAGTTGTGCAGGAAATGGAACGCCGTGGGCACCATGGAACCTGGCAGACTGTTCTTCAGGAAAGCGCGCAATTCGTTGCTGGAGGTCGCATGATCCCCATGGGCCACAACAAAAGCAGTGAGCTTGGGATCGCCCGACCCATTGCGTTGCGCGATCACCGCCGCTTCACGAATGTCCGGATAGGCAGTGAGCACCGCTTCGATCTCACCCAGCTCAATTCGCACGCCGCGTATCTTCACTTGCCGATCCGCGCGCCCCAGGAATTCCAGATTTCCATCCGCCAGATGCCGCACCAAGTCTCCCGTGCGATAGAGTGTGGCGCCGGGCTTTTCCGCAAAAGGATTGGAAACGAAATGCAACTCGGTAAGCTCGGGACGGTTTAGATAACCCCGAGCTACTCCGTCGCCGCCAATGTAAAGCTCGCCTGCCACTCCGAATGGTACAGGCTGTAGATTGCGATCCAGAACGTAGAGTTGAGTGTTGGCAATGGGACGGCCGATTGGCACTGTAGGCGCGGTCTCTCCCGGTTCGCACTCATACACGCTGCTCCACACCGTCGCTTCCGTCGGACCGTATTCGTTGAAAAGCGACGCCTGGGGCAGTGCGCGGTAGTGAGCATCTACCAATTGGCGAGGACAAGCCTCACCAGCCACAATTACGCAGCGGAGCGAAGCCAATTGCGCGGCACTCGCGTGCTCCAGCAAGTCACTATAGAGGCTGGGAAAAGTTAGAACGTGGGAGACTTTGTTTTCTGCGATCAACGCGGCAAGTTGCTCAGGCACCCAACCGGAATCGCCTGCTGGAGGAATATCGAGAGTCCCGCCGCTGGTAAGCGCATGAAAAAATCCGGCGATGGAGCTGTCAAAAGCATAGGACGAGAGCAGCAGAAAACTCTCTACCGGATCCTTATAATAGTTCAGCCGCGCCTGATTAGAGTGCGCTAGATTGCGATGAGTAATCGGCACTCCCTTGGGCCCGCCGGTAGAGCCTGACGTGTAGATGATGTACGCCAGATTATCCAGGCTCGCTGAAACCTTCGGCTCACGCTGCGACTCGAGCGAGACCTGCCACTCGTCAGAATCCAGCAAGACGGTTCGCATCCCGCGAAACGCGCTCGAAGTCCGCGCTGCAATATTCGTCGTGGTCAGCAACACACCGGCGCCGCAATCCGCGCTCATGAATTCGATCCGGTCCGCGGGATATGTGGGATCGAGCGGCACGTAAGCGCCACCGGCCTTCAGGATGCCGAGGATACCCACGATCATTTCCACTGAGCGATCCACGCATATTGCTACCGCAGCGCCGGGGACAACGCCGAGCGTGCGCAGATGATCGGCGAGTTGATCGGCACGCTGGTTGAGTTCGCGGAAAGTCAGAACATCGGCTCCGCACCTGATCGCGGTTGCGTTCGGTTTGCTTTGTGCTTGCGCTTCGAACAATTCGTGCACTGGCCGCGGAGAATACGGCTCAGCGGTATCGTTCCAGTCCACAAGAATCTTGCGTCGTTCCGTATCCGTCAGCAACGTCAGTTTGCCGATCTGTTGTTCCGGCTCGGCGACGATCGACTCCAGCAATGTTTCCCAATGGCTGCCCATGCGCGATATCGCATCGTCATCGAATAAGCCGGTGTTGTAAATAAAACGGCAGAGCAATCCGTCAGGACGATCGTCCAGCACTAAACACAACTCAAACTTCGTCGTTCCCGTCTCGACGTCTATACATGTGACATCCCACCCGGGCTCGGCATTTGTGACGGGAGGTTCCAGAGAGAACAGCACCTGAAACAAAGGGTTCCGTTTAACGTCGCGCTGCGGATGAAGCTCCGCAACCAGACGATCGAGAGGCGCTTCGTCGTTCGAGAGTGCGTCCAGAGTTGTGCGCCGCACCCGATCCAGCACCTGGCGAAAGGTCGGGCTTCCGGCCGCGGTTCCAGAAAGATCTGCGCGTAACACAATGGTGTTCAGGAAATAACCCAGCAGTTTTTCGCTCCCAGGATAATTCCGTCCCGCCGTATTGCTTCCGATCAGAATGTCTTCCTGTCCGCTGTAACGGTGCAGAAGAACGTTGAACGCCGCGAGCAGCGTCATGTACAGGGTCACGCCCTCCTGCCTGCTCAGTTGGCGGACCGCATCGCTCAACGACGCCGGCAAAGAGAACGTACGCATGGCGCCGCCAAAAGTCTGGATTGCGGGTCGCGTTCTTGAAATCGGCAACTGCAGGGAGGGCAATTCGCCTGCCAGCTGTCGCCTCCAGTAATCCATCTGCCGCGCCAGAGGTTCGCCATCCCTCCATTCCCGCTGGCGAAGGGCGTAGTCCGCAAACTGGAGCGGCAACAGAGGCAACGGTGAAGGGTTGCCCTGGGAAAACGCATTGTACAAAGCCACCAACTCGGTGAGAAAAACGCGATAGCCCGAGAAGCCGTCGAATATCAGGTGATGCAAAGTCACAAACAGGCGATACTCTTCGTCATCGAGGCAAACCAACTTAGTCCGAAGCAGCGGGCCTCGCGCCAGGTTGAAGGGGAAGCGCGCATCCTCGGCGGCTATACGGAGAGCTTCGCCCTCCCGCTCCTCCCGAGGCATGCGGCGCAGGTCGATCAACGGCAGCTTGATTTCAAACGGAGCCTCGACCCGCTGCACCGGTTCGCCTGCAACCAGGTGGAATGTGGTTCGCCAGGCCTCATGACGGCGGATGATTTCCGTGAAACTGCGCTCGATAGCGGAAACGTCCAAAGGTCCATTGCGGCGCACCGTGAGCGGTTCGTTATACAGCGACGTATCCGGCGCAAGTTGCGCATGCAGCCAAAGCTGCTGCTGCGCGAACGTAAGCGGAAGCGCGGAGTTGTCCCGGCGCGGCGCGGTTGCAGACGCCGTGGCCGGAAAACTCACCGGCCGCATCTGCAGATACGCTTCCAGCAACTGCTTCCGCTTCGCTTCTGTGAGGACAGTGTCGGGCATGTATTGATACGTGTTTGATCGGACCCCGCGCGGTTTGGATTCACCAGCAACTGCGCAACGGACACCCTATGCAGGCAGGGTCTGCGGCTCGGCTACTTGCGCGGTCTTGTTCCGTGCAGCCATGGCGAATTTATAAATCTCCTCCAGCATTTCAATGTTGCGCGCGCCGGTATATTTTGTTTCGAACTCCCTCCGCGCCAGGCGGCCCATTGCATCCATCTCTTCGGGATTCTCCCACGCCCACTGGACTTTCTTCGCCAGATCTTCCGCATCGCCCGCCTGGAAGTGCAACCCGGTCAGGCCATCGGTGACGATTTCCTGCATCGATCCCAGACGCGAACAAATTACCGGAGTTCCGCACGCGAACGATTCGGCGATAGTCACCGGGAATCCCTCGTACCATTCGCTGGGAAAGATCAGGAACCGCGCCTTCTTCATCGTTGCCAAGGTGTCGGGTCGCGACAGCCTGCCCAGGTAGGTAACCGAGGGCAGCTTTCCAGTTTTCAGTGCCGATTCTATTTGCTCGCGGCAGGGGCCATCCCCGGCAATCATTAGCGGGATGCTCGGCATCTGTTCCCAGGCCTTCAACATGGAAAGCACGCCTTTCGCTTGCACCAATCGCCCAACGAATAGCGCGAACCCGCTGCTTTCTTTTGAGCCTGTTGCTCGTGAACCTGTCTCGCGTGCACCAGGATCGGGAAGCACGAAGTTCGGCTTCACTCGAATGCGATCTGCCGGCAATCCCCCCTCGATCATTTTACGGCGGGCGAACTCGGTGAGCGCGATGTAGCAGTCGACCATGTTGTTCCAGGTTCGCAAGCGCCGATGCACTCCCAGCATTAGCGCGAGTACCGCCGTCCCCAGCTTCGATCCTTGATAACAGCCATAACTCACACCACGCAGAAGCCCGTGGTGCAGGCATTCCTCGCAAACTTTGCCGTCGCGATAAAACTCCGCCGATGAACAGAGCAGCCGGTAATTGTGCAGCGTTTGCACCACCGGAACACCTTCCCGGCGGCAGGCGTAATAAACGGACGGCGAAATCAGCGGAAAGAAATTATGGATGTGCACCACGTCGGGCCGCAACGTTTGCAGCATCTGCCGGAACTCGCGATGCCAGCGCCTCGACCAAATGCAATCCACCGCGACCCCGAGCTTCTTCACCACGCCATCGGGATACGTGGTCTGCTCCTGCACTTGCGTGACTTGATGTCCGCACTCCTTAAGCAGCCGCGCCTCGGACTCGAATACCTGGTCCTCTCCCCCCGGCTGAACGTAGCGATTGTGGACGGAGATGATTTTCAATGACATGAAGGATGGCTCTGCGAACCGCGATTGCCAAGTCTGCTCAGAACGCACTCTCTTCCACCGGCAACGGCATGTGGAACTCCGACTCTGGGACTTTCAACGTCGCGACCTTCCGGCCCAGCATCACGAAGGCAACCAAAACATAAAGAACATTCGCCAGGACCATGCTCCAGATTACGCCACGCAGCCCAAAGAAGCGCGTAGCGGGAATCCCGAAGAGCAAGGCAACAACGCTGGCCGCGCCATTGGCAAAGAACAGAGACCGGGGCGATTCCATGGCACGCAATAGAATGGCCGGCCCCAACGCGGCGCTCCACACAATCGTCTCGGCGGCAAACAGCGGGAGCAAGGAGGCTGCGTCCGTGTATTTCCCGGCGTAGAGCATGCGGAAAAGAGGACCACGCAGCGGAATCAGCACTGCCCAGTAAGCGACGGCACCGGCCACAAACAGCGCGGTAAGTTTCAAAGTCAAGCCGGATGCGCCGCGTTTTCCCTGCGTGCTCTGCACCCGCGCCGCCAACGGCAAGAACAGCATGGAGAGCGCCGCGTAGGTCTGCAGGACTGGACCTCCCAGGTTCATCAATGCCCGGAGTTCGCCGGCCACGGCTAGGCCAGAAAATTTACTCACTAAAGGGATGTAAACGTAGGTCGGAATCCAGCCCACGATGCATGTGGCCAGCGCCCACTTACCGTATTCCCAGTGCTTGCCCCAAGTCGTTCTTAATCGAACCGGGGCCGTAGCGGGTTCCAGCTTCCTGTTCAACTGGAACAGCATGATCACTCCGCCCACTAGAGCAGCCAGCCCCATCACGAGATACGCCGTGAACGCGGAAAGCCAACCCAGCTTGTATACGACGAAGGAGCCCCCGACCACGAACGCGCAGTAGAATGCGGAGCCAAATGCGGCAGGACCGGGAGACAGCTTCAGATAAAAGCTGCGGCGCCCCAGCGCATGAATCAGGATGAAGGGCGCGGCCACGGTCATACCCGCAAAGGCCATGGCGGAAACCGGCGAATGCCACCAAACCTGCGCCGCTACCGCCGTGCCGCCTAATGCCAGGCAGATGACGAACGAAATACCCCAGTGCAACCATACGTTCGATTGCAGATAGCCGCGAAGGTTATTGGGATACGAAGTTCCGGAGAAAACGGAAAGCGGTTCGAGCACCAGCGCCTGGTACAGAAACGTCACCAGGATAAAAATGCTGAAAGCCAGGGCGTAGGCCCCGTACTGTTCCGGAGCCATCCAGCGCGCGAGTAAAATTCCCAGCAGAAAATTTGAGCCGGAAAAGAGGCCGTAGTCGAGAATTGCCAAGCCACCCTTGGTCACCCATGGGATAAATTTGTTGAGGATAAAGTCGCGGCTGAACGGAGAAATCCGTTGCGCTTCTCCGCTCGCTGGCTCGACCGTATCCTCGGTTGGCTTTCGTGAACTGAGCACCGGCACTAAGAATCTCCTGAGTCCCTGACTTGCTTCTTTCCTGCACTGCCCCGCCCAAAACAGCGCTATGCGTTCTGGCGCCTGTAAATTAACCGGCGGTTAACGAGGCAACGGCCTCTTCGGCCGCTTCCGCCTGTGCCTTTTCCAACCGTGCGCGGATCTCCGCCGCCAATTGCTTCACCTGCGGCTCGTTCAGAATGTTACCGTGATCTCCGTCGATTTCGTGAACTTCGACTCCACCGGCGGCATAGTTGCGCCATCCTTCTTGCGGATCGTCCAAACCGCGCAACGCTTTTTCGCCGGCACGAAACAACACCACCCGGCCGCCGTAAACCTGAGGCAGATATTGCTTTTCGGCCACTGCGCAAGCCTTGCGCACAGCTTTGATCGATTGCGGCAGAGAAATCGCATCGATCCTTCTCTTGATTCCACGCGCATACCGGGTCGATCTTTTCTTCAGGTAGGCCAGCTTTTGTTCTGTCGACAGCCCGAAGAATTTCCCTAGCAAAGACTGACCTTTTCTCGCGACCGGAAGATAAGTATCGACTAAAATCAGAGCTCTAACCTCCTCTTGCGTCTCGGCAAGGCGCCGCGCCATTTCGAGCGCTACCAATCCTCCGAAGGAATAGCCACCGAGGAAGTAGGGCCCATGCGGCTGCGCTCCGCGCAAATGCTCCAGATACAATGCCGCCATGTCTTCGATACGGTCGAGGCAAGGCAACTTCCCATCCATCCCCTGCGCCTGAAAGCAATAAAACGGCTGATCGGGAACCATACGCAGCGCAAGCTCGTGGAAGCGCATCACGGTTCCGCCCAGCCCATGAACAAAGAAAAATGTTGGCTTCGATCCGCCGGTCTGGAGCGGAACCAGCGGGGACCACGAGCAATTCTCGTCGCGCAACAGAGAAACCAGGGTCTCCACCGTCGGAGCCTGGAGCAACGCTGTGATTGTGAGTTTTTTTCCGAATTGCTTTTCGATGCGGCTGGTCAGCCGCACCGCCAGAAGAGAATGCCCGCCCAACTCAAAAAAATTGTCGCGCACTCCGATCGGCTTTTTGCCCAACACCTGTTCCCACAGGCTCACCATGCGAGACTCGAATTCATCGCGGGCCGCAACAAAGCCCTCTCGCTCGGCTGGCTCGGCCGGCTCCGGCGCAGGTAGCGCCCGGCGGTCGACTTTGCCATTGGGAGTAAGCGGAAAAGATTTCAGAAAAACAAAATCCGCCGGCAGCATGTATTCCGGCAGCAGTTCCTTCCCGTAGTGGCGCAGTTCGACGGCTGTCACCGCATTCGGCAGTGCAACAATGTATCCCGTCAACCGCTTCTCGCCATTTACCTCCCGCGCTGTCACGACCGCCTGCGCTACTCCGGGATGTTTCTCCAGCACGGCCTCAATCTCTCCCAGTTCAATGCGGAAGCCGCGGATCTTGATCTGAAAATCGATTCGCCCTTGAAACTCGATGTTACCATCGGGCAGGTAGCGCACCATGTCGCCGGTTTTGTATAAGCGCGCATCACTCTCCGTGCTGAACGGGTCGGGAATAAATTTTGCTTCCGTCAGTTCGGGATGGTTCAAATATCCGCGGGCAACTCCAGGGCCGCCAATATGCAATTCCCCCGCCTCACCCACCACGACCGGCTGCAACTCGGTATCGAGAACATACAGGCGAACATTGGCGATCGGACGCCCGATCGGAAGATTATCGGGAAAGGGCTGCGCGGGATCGGGCTCATATGCACTGACGATCACACTGGCTTCCGTTGGCCCATAAGTATTGACCCAGCGAATGCGCGTCCCGCCCGCCTTTAGCCAGGATGCATACGCCGAAGCCGACGCTTTCTCGCCGCCGACGATTACCAGTCGCAGGCGCTCCGGCAACTGCTCGCCGGATTCCGCTACTTCGTGCACCAGTTCATGCCAGTACGCCGTGGGCAGATCGAGCGCCGTAATTCGCTGTTGCCCGATCCAGCGCAGGAAATCCGTGGCCGCCAGCGACATTTGGTCACTGCGCAGAACTACGGTGGCTCCGGCAAACCAGGTGGGAAAGATTTCTTCCACCGCGATGTCAAATCCGATCGAAGAAAACTGCAACATCCGGTCGCTGCGCTCAATGCCGTAAAGATCAATCGACGCGATCCCATGGTTGACCAGTCCACGATGCATCAGCAGCACGCCGCGTGGTTTCCCGGTCGAGCCCGAAGTGTAAATAATGTAAGCGAGATTTTCCGGCTTTGTGATCGAAGAAAGATTGCCGGGGCCGTGGCCAGAAAGAGTCTTCCAGCCATTCTCCAGATACAAAACCTCCGCCTGAACATTGCCCAGAGAGGAATGCAGTCCGGGCTGCGTGATTAACACGGGCGCGCGCGAGTCTTCCAGAATGTACGCCAGGCGATCCTTGGGATAGTCCGGATCGAGCGGCACACAAGCTCCGCCCGCTTTCAACACCGCCAGCAGCGCGACCGGCAACTCCAGCGACCGTTTCAGGCAAATTGCCACCGGGACGTCCGGGCCTACGCCTTTTTGCCGCAGAAGGCACGCTAACTGGTTGGCGTGCGCGTTCAGTTCTGCGTAGCTGAGCTGAAGCCCTTCCTGGACCACGGCCAACGCATCGGGATTCCCCTCCGCCTGCGCCTCAACCAGTTCGTGCACGCACTTGTCCGAGGGAAACGGCTTACTGGTGTTGTTCCATTCCACCAGAATGCGCTGCCGTTCCGCGTCCGTCATCCGGAGGGAACTGTGCTGACCGGTGGATTCCTGATGGCCTGCACTCATCGTGAGAGATTCTCCTGCGTACGGCTCGACGAAGCCGGCTTGGAAACTTCGAAGTCCACTTTGAGCGAGGTAAGCCCGCGCAAGCCCAGATTCGTGCGCCAGACCAGATCCTGCGGCGCAAGCTGGAGGTTCTCAAATCGCCGCAGCAAGGCTGCGAAAGCGACTTGACCTTCCATGCGGGCCAGCGGCGCTCCAAAACAAAAATGCGCCGCATAACCGAACGCGAGATGGCGATTGTCGGTGCGCGCCACATCGAAGCGGTCGGGCTCGGGAAATCTTTCCGGATCACGGTTCGCCGCCGCCATTACCGCAATCACCGCCTGCCGCTTGCGAATCTGCTTGCCGCCCAACTGGCGGTCGGTGGGAGCCAGCCGCGCGGTATGCTGGCTGGGACTTTCAAAGCGCAACATCTCTTCTACGGCGGACGCGGTCAGCGACGAGTCCGCGCGCAGTTTTTTCATTTGCTCGGGATTCCGCAACAAGGTGAGCACGCCGTTTCCGATTAAATTCGTGGTTGTCTCTTGTCCGCCGACCATCGTGATAATCGTGTTGGCTACTACTTCTTCTTCGGTCAAACGGTCGCCTTCCATCTCGGCGGAAAGCAGCGAGTTTATCAAACCTTCCCTGGGATGCCGTTTGGTTTCTTGTACGGCGTCGCGAAAGTAGGCGGTCATCTCCTCCACGGTTTGCAGCATGCGGCCGGAATGATCGGGATTGTGCTGGAAGTTTCCTAACATCTCCGCGAAGTTCGCAGACCAGGCCTTCAGGCGATGCCGATCTTCTACGGGAAGGCCCAGCATTTCGGCCGTAACAATCGCCGGCAGTGGTTCCGCCAGGTCCGCAATTACCTCCATCGATCCGCGATCCTGCACCGCATCGAGCAACTGCTCGACGATTTCCTGAATGTGGGCGCGGAGAATTTCAATGCGGGCGGGAGTAAACGCTTGCGATGCCAAGCCGCGCAAACGGGTGTGAGCGGATGCATCCATGAATAGCATCTGCTTCACCATCAACTGCGCCAGAGGAGCCATTTGCGGCAGTCCCATGGACTCGAGTTGTTCTGGCGTAGGGGTTCGATCGGCGGCGAAGGTGTGCAGAACTTCAAGAACATCGGCGTAGCGGGTCACCACCCAAGCGTGCAAGAACGGATCCCAGTGAACGGGATCTTCCCGGCGAAGGCGTTGAAACAGAGGATAAGGATTGGCGAGAACTACAGGATCGAGCAGATGGTAGAGACTTAGCGCCGCGTCGTCACTTTCGACGCGGGCAACAGGTTCAGCTCCGGGAGACACTAACGCTTCCCCTCAAACGCAAACTGCGACAGCGCGCGCCGGTCCTCCGCGCTCATGGCTTCCACTTTGGCGAGAATGAGCTTTTCCACTTCCAATGACATATCCTCGAGGGTGGGATGATCGAACAAGCTGAGAAGGCTGAGTTCCACACCGAAGGACTCGCTGATCCTCGAAATCAACTGTGTGCCCAGCAGCGAGTGGCCGCCCAGCAGGAAGAAATTATCTTTCACGCTCACCCGGTCGACGTGCAGCAAAGGCCTTAGAATGGCTGCCATGCGCTCTTCCACCATGGTGCGGGGCGCCACAAATTTATCGTCGGCCAGCGCGTTCGCGGAACTGGGAGCCGGAAGCGCGGCATAATCCACCTTGCCGTTCGGAGTCAGTGGCAACGCGTCGACGCGCACCAGGATTGCAGGAACCATATAGTCGGGCAATTGGCGGGAGAGCATTTGGCGTAATCCGGTGGGGTCAATCTTGGCTCCCGAAGCCGGCACCACATAGGCCACGAGGCGCTTTTCTCCGCGCTCTGCCCCGGCCGCAACAGCGCTGGCCTGCACTCCCGGATAGGTGTTCAAGGCAGCGATGATTTCATTGGGCTCCACGCGGTAGCCACGAATCTTTATCTGATCGTCCATCCGTCCCAGGAAGTCGATCTCGCCATTGGGCAAGAATCGGGCGCGATCGCCGGTTCGGTACAGACGGCCAGATCCAGCGAACGGATTGCGCACAAATCGCTCCGCTGTCAGGACGGGATTGTTGCGGTATCCACGGGCCACGCCTGCGCCGCCAATGTAAATCTCTCCTGTGCCGCCCTGTGCCACCGGCTGCATCGTCTCATCCAGAAGGTAGATTTGTGTGTTGTCGATGGCGCGTCCAATCGAAGGCATGCGCCCGTCATCTTCAGACGCAACCCGCCCAGAGGTCGCAACCACGGTGCCCTCTGTCGGTCCATAATTATTGACCAATGCAAACGGCAGCCCGGGCGCAGGCCGTCGCCGCAGAGTATCGGCGCCGGTCAGCAGAATTCGGAGAGCGGCATCGATAGGCCACTCCAGCAGAAGCATCTGCTCCGCCAACGCTGTCGGCAAGAATGCGATGCTGATCTTCTGGCTCAGCAGCCATTCGCGAATCGCTTTCGGATCGCTGCGGACCGATTCTCGCGGAATGTGTACGCTAGCTCCGGCCACCAGATAGGGCCACAGTTCCCACACGGCAGCGTCAAAGCCGACCACCGCCTGCAGGCTGGCGCGATCCGCCGGCGTTACTTTGAACCCGTCATTGTGCCAGTCGATCAGGTTGCGCAGGCCACCATGCGTGGCCTCAACTCCCTTGGGCTGGCCCGTTGAGCCTGAAGTATAAATTACATACGCCAGACTCTCGGGGGTAACCGCGCTGTGCGGGCAATCCGAAGGATAGCCGTCCAGCAGAGGATGCAGTTGCTGCCAATCCAGCACCGACCACGTGTCCTTCGGCAGCCGTTCGGCGTTCGCGCCCTGGCTCATCACTACGGACACATGGGAGTCCGTCAGCATGTAGCGCAGGCGCTCGGCTGGCAACAATGGATCAAGCGGCAAGTAAGCTGCACCCGCCTTGAGCACCGCCAGCGCCCCAATGATTGACGCAGGCGATCGCTCCAGATGCAATCCAACCACATGCTCTTCGCCCACACCAATAGCTCGCAAATAATGGGCGAGTTGATTGGCCTGCCGGTCCAGTTCCCCGTAGGTCAATCGTTCGGAGGTTGCAACTACAGCCACAGCCTCAGGATTGGCAGCCGCCTGTTGCGCTACCAAGTCCGGGACGCTGATCCACGGCGGCATCGCAGTAGGGTCTCCTGCGGGGAGTTCAGCCGGATGTGTCTCTGTTTTCAAAGGGCACTCTCGTTGGCAAGTAAGATTTAACAGGGCCCAGGGCCACGCCGGATAACAACGCTACCGGCATGGCTTGCGTGCGGAAGTCTGCTTGCTTCCTTATTGCAGCGCGGAGGCTGGGGGAGTGGCCTGTCCTCGCCAAACGACTAAGTCGAGTCGCTACTTCCTTTTGCTTAAAACCAGCTGTTCGATCGAGTTTACACTCTGGAGCGTCTCAGCATTGATCTCTTCATCGCTGACACGCACTCGCAAATCCTCTTCCAGAAAAGAAACGATCCGGAAAATGCCCAGCGAATCGACGACGCCGCTCTCCATCAGATTTTCATCGTCGGTAAACGAGGTAATCCCTTTGGCATGCGCGAGATTCTCCATGATGAATGCGCGGATTTGATCCTTGAGAACTGGGGCCTGCGTTGCGGGTGTTTGGTTTACAGTGGACATTGCGAGCGGTTCCTCCTGGTGTCTATGATCGTGTGAAATTGAAAAACCTTATTGCGAAACTACTTCCGACGCGGGCTGGTTGGCCGCGCGAATGCTTTCCTGCGTAAGTTGCACCCGGTCTATTTTCCCGGTTGACGTCTTCGGCAAACTATCGCGAAACTCGATCAGTTCCGGGATCATGTACTTCGGAATGCGGCTGCCACAGTGCTGTTGCAGCTCCGAGGGCTTGATGGTTCTGCCGTCATGCGCCGCGATCACGGCCACGATGCGGTTGCTGACGATGTCATCCGGGATGGCGATGGCCACCGCTTCCTTCACCGCCTCGTGACTGAGCAGGGCGCTTTCGATCTCGCCCAGTTCAATCCGGTAGCCGCGGCTCTTGATCATGCTGTCGCGGCGACCCAGAAAATAATAGTTGCCGTCCTCGGCCAGTTGCACGAGGTCTCCGGTGCGGTAAATTTTCTCCTCGAAGTTTTTCTGAAACCGGTTGGGAAGAACCATCTTCGCGGTCTTCTCCGCATCGGCCCAGTAGCCATAAGTTACCGCCGGCCCCCGGACGTACAGTTCTCCGGTGCCGCCGGGCTGGGTGACGATTTCATCCTGATCGTTGACCGCGAATACTTCCGTATTCTCGCAGGCGATGCCGATCGGCAACTTCTCCAGGCTGGCCAGCCGGTTGCGCTCGACTTCATAGTATGTACAAACGTTGGTCTCCGTGGGACCGTACAAATTCTGCAGTTCCACATGCCGCAGCAGGTCGGCCAGTTGGCGCAAATACTTCATGGGGAAAACTTCGCCCGCAAACAAAATGAGCCGAAGCTGTGACAGTTTTTCCGCATTCAAATTCGCATGAAGAAGCAGCAGCGTCAACGCCGAGGGAACCGAATACCAAACCGTGATCGCTTGTTTTTCAATGAAGTCGGCCAGCCGCGACGGGAACAGAGCCAGATCCTCCGTGATCAGATATACCGTTGCGCCCGCTTCCAGTGCGTTGTAAACATCGAATACGGAAAGATCGAAGTGCAGCGGCGCATGATTGGACAGCCTGTCTTCGCTGGTAATCGCAAACGTAGCGGCGCACCACTCGATAAAAGTCAGCGCATTCTGGTGCGACAGCATCACTCCCTTGGGCCGTCCCGTGGAGCCGGACGTATAAAGAATGTAGGCCAGATCAGTCTCGGTCAGAACGACTTTCGGAGCCTGCTCGGCGGGAAATTCGCCCAACATCGACCACGGAATCACTTTGATTCCATTGCTGGACTTCACGGCTTCGTCCGTCATCACGCAGAACTCAAGCGATGCTAGAGTAGCTGCATCCAGGCCACGCCGCTTGTCTTCTCTTGTGATCAAAGCGCGAACGCCGCAGTTGCCAATGATGTAGCCCACGCGATCAGCCGGCGCCTGCGGATCGAGCGGCACATACACCGCACCCGCTTTCACCACCCCGAGCATTGAAATCACCGACTCGACGCACTTGGGAAAATAGATTCCGACGCGATCGCCCTTCTTGATTCCCTGCTGCCTCAATAAGTGCGCGAGCTGGTTGGAACGCTCGTCGAGTTCCCGGTAGGTGATGCTTCGCCCACGCGCCCACACCGCGGTCTTCTCGGGATATCGTTCCGCGCTCTTGGTCAAAAGCTGTTGCAGTATGTATGCCATGTCCGTCCTAGTCACAAGGATTCGGGGGATATTGCAAAATTTTCAAAGGCCGTGAAACCCGGCAATGATCACTCGTTGAATCTCGGAAGTTCCCGAGTAAAGTTTGCCGGAAATTGCGTCCCGCAGATCGCGCTCCATCTCGTATTCGGTCATGTAGCCGTAGCCGCCGTGAATCTGTATCGCGTCGAGGCAGGTTTGCACGCACGCTTCACTCACATAAAGCTTGGCCATCGAAGCCTCGCGCAGCGCATGCCGCCCCTGGCTCTTCAGCCAGGCAGCTTTGTAGACCAGCAGCCGCCCAGTTTCGAGGCGGACTGCCATATCGGCGATCTTATTGCCAATGGCGGAATATTTTCCGATCGACTCGCCAAACTGTTTCCGGTCCCGCGCATAAGCCACGCAGGTTTCCTGCAGCCGTTGCATCATGCCAAGATGGCTGGCCAGAATGCAGGTTCGTTCCCACTCCATCGAATGCGTGAAGATAGCCTGGCCACTGCCCTCTTTGCCCAGAATATTTTCCGCCGGCACTTCGCAATCCACCAGTGCCACTTCCGACATGGGCGAGGTGCGCAGCCCCATCTTGTGCAACTTCTGGCCTACTACTAAACCCGGCGTGCCCTTCTCGATCAGAAATCCGGTAACCCCGTTCGCGCCCTTCGCCGGATCGACATTCGCGAACACGATGAAAAGATCGCCGTAAATCGTATTGGTGATGAATGTCTTGCTGCCGTTAATTACGTAGCGGTCGCCCTTGCGTTCCGCCCGCGTCTTCAGGCTGTAGGCGTCCGAACCGGAACCCGGTTCGGTCATGCAGTGGAGTCCGATCCACTCTCCGCTAATCAATTTCGGCAAGTAGCGGCGCTTCTGTTCTTCCGTACCGAACGCCATCAACGGAATCTCCGTTGTCCACATGTGCGCGTTCAAGGAGAACAGAAACCCGTTGTCTTTGCAGCCGTATCCCAGAGCTTCCAAAGCGCAGACCGTAGTCAGCGTGTCGGCGCCTCCGCCGCCGTATTCCGGCGGAACCGGCAATCCCTGAATTCCAAACGCCGCGCACTTCTTCCAGAAGTCGAACGGAAATTCCTCGTCGCGGTCCCGCTTGGCGACGTCATCGTTTAATTCTTCCTTCGCGAACCGGATCACTTCCTTGCGAAACGCCGCTTGCTCTTCACTCCACGAAAAATCCAATGTTCTTTCTCTCTTTCCGCTTACGCGCGAGCTTTCGGACCCGGAGTTTGCTGGTCCGCAGCTTCACTCTTGCTTTCTTTCAGTGACCCGTTACTCTGCGCCCCGTTGCCCTGCCCGTTGGTTTGATCGCCGGTTTTTTCTCCCGGCTTGATGGCTCTCCAGGCAAATTTCTTGGGCTTGCCTCCGGGCAGCTTGATTCTGGCCGGGACACCCATGATCGTAGTGTTGTCCGGCACATCGGTCAGCACCACGCTGTTGGCAACGATGACTACATTGTTGCCGATCTTCGCGTCGCCAATAATCTTGCAGCCCGCCCCAAAATAAACGTTGTCCCCCACGCTGCGGCAGCCGGAACCGATCAGCACCCCCGAGGTAAACGTGCAGTTGGCGCCAATCTTCACCGGCGGGATAAATATTCCGTACGGGGTATGAATGATCATGCCTGGCCCAATTTGCGCATCCGGAGAAATAAAGATGCCAAAAAACATCTGGTTGAAGCGCTGCCAAAACAGGGCCGGAATCAAAAGCAATTGGCGGATCACCGGAATATTCACATGCAACACCCAGTGCGAATAGCGGTAACACACAATGGCCGGAGTTTCGATGCGCAGAAGCACACGCCACAGACCCTTCTCCAGTCTTCGGTGGCCCATGGCCGCTTGAAAGTCTGCGCGAAGATTGTCAAACATTTTATTAGTCCCTTGCACCTTCGAAACGACTATTCAGAAACATTTATGAATGAGACGCCCTTGCGCCCCGTAGAACCAGACTGAAACCTAAAGTTTGTCGTAAATAGATTGAGGAATAGGGAAGGTTCGCTGATTTAAAATCGCGCCCAGCACTTTCACCTTGGCCGCGCGCAGATCGTGAACCGCCCCGCGGGCGCTCTCCCGCCGCGAGCTGTTTGCTTTCAATACCAGCACTAACCCGTCGGTAGCGGCTCCCACCACGGTTGCGTCATTGCTCGATGCGATCGCCGGCGTGTCGATCAAAACGTAGTCAAATTCCGTCCTAAGTTCCGCCAGCCTCTGCCGCATGCGCTCCGACGACAGCAAGCTTTGACCGTCTTCCGCGGGCGACCCCGAGCTGACCAGCCACAACCTCGGGCACGACAAGGGCTGCGCGAAGCTTCGAATCGGTTCCCGCTTACGGAGCGCGTCGGTCAGCCCGTACACATTTTCCACCGCAAACTGCCCGTGCAATCCAGGATTTCGCAAGTTCGCATCGACCAGGCAAACCGTGCCGGACACCTGCTCCGCCAGCACTTCCGCCACCCGGGCACATACCCAACTGCAACCGTTCCCCGACTCCGCGCCGGAGAACACGACGGTTCGCGGCGCATCGTTTCCCGACAGCAGGAATACCCTTTGTACGGCTTTTGTTATTTCCTCGAGCTCGGCGCTTTCAATCTCTAAACGCGAGCCAACGGGAACTACAATTGGAGGAGCTTCAACCTCCCGGATCGGTTCCTCGGCAGTGGTAGCGTAGAGGGATTGTTCCCTGCCGATTTTTTGTAACAGCTCGAAATTACGACTCATGAAGTGTTTCCCCCAAGTTACTCCCCTGTTGACCCTTGTGCCCAGCGCTTCCGCACGTCATCGCATCCGGTCGTTTCTGGATTCTCGCCCGCCAATAGCGTTCCGCGGCAAGTTGCGATTTATGCGCAGCAACGGCCCCCTGGCGACTCGATCGTCGCCGCTCCACTAATCTTTGCTGGGAGTCCCGCCCCCGGCCACGGCCAGACTGGAAGACTCCCATTTCAGAGTATCCGCCATCTTAGCCCGTTTGGGAACTCCCGATAAAGATTGGTCCTTGGTAATGTTGTGCTGCCGAATTTTGTAGAGCAAGCCCCGGTAGCTGATGCTCAGCAATTGCGCTGCCCGCTTGCGGTTCCATCCGGTTTGCTCCAGCGCATGGCTGATGGCTTGCATTTCAGTTTCAGCGCGGAGCGTGCGCAGGGTAACTCTCACAACCGAGGGTGCCGGTTCCGGGCTCGTTCCCGCAACCGATCCTTCGGAATGACCCGCCGTAGCCGGCGCTTCGTTCCCTGCTTCAATGCCGCTGTTCTTCATTTGTATATCATTCATAGTTTTGCCCTCAGACAGCCCACCAAAAAATTGACGATCAATCAATAACGGTCAAATGAGCCCGGAACCGTTGCTGTTCCACTTTCATGACTCACTGCGTTAGGGGAGAAAATCTCAGAACTGCATCTGCCGGAACGGACGGCAAGCCTTACACCGCTTCCACTTCATATCCCTGCAGCCGAATCGAGAGGGATCGCTGAATCAGCTCCACCGAAATCACCAGCATTCGATCCACGTCCTGCCGCACCAGGATTCCTTCGGTTCCATTCAATGCTCCGCCACGGATTCGTACCCGCTGGCCAGCCTTCAGAAAGGGATGACTCTCGAAGGGAACTTTGCTGGCCAGGAGGGTCTGTACGTGCTCGATCTGTTTTTCGGGAATCGCCGTTCCCTGGCCGGCCGTTCCCACAAAATTGACCACGCCTTCCGTGCGCAGCACCCTGAGCCGCTCTTCCGGGCCATAAACCAGCCGGACAAACGCGTAACCAGGAAACAGCGGAAATTCCACCACTTTCTGCCGGTCGCTCCACTCCCGCACCTGGCTCGAAAGCGGCAGAAACGTGACAATACCCTGATTCTGCAGTTGCTGGACCACCATCTTTTCGTGCCGGGAGCGGGTTTGGATGGCGTACCAATCCATCTGCATCGTGGCGTCGCCAAAGCTGGCTTCCGTATCGTCCAAAATCTGAGCGCCCGTCGTAGCTCCGCCCTCTGAGTCACATATTTGTGACCCGTTAGAATTTTCTAACCGGAACCCCAGATAAAGCTCCGCCTCCCGTAGCCGTTTCCGGATACGCGGTTCAGGACGACGCCCACTGACGTCGTTTAGCAATTGGGGGGAGTTACAGCCAACTTATTTGTTGCGGTCTGGGCAACACCACGAGGTGCTGCCGATGTAGCTAGAGAGTACGGAACATTGCAAATTACTGCAAGAGGCCGAAAGCCCTAGTGACGAAAGTCTCCATTTGCCCTCCTGCGGCTGCGCCAAGAGCCTTAGCTCATCCTTACATGGTAGCCGACGTGCCACTCATTCGCGCAGGGCCCGAGCGGGGTCGGTCCGGGCTGCGCGCCACGCCGGGGTGATGCACGCCGCTATGGAGATTGTCACCATCACCACCGATGCGACCAAAAAAGCCATCGGGCTCCGTGGATTCACCTGATAGAGCAGGGTTCCCACGGCAATGAGGCGGGTCAAAAACATAGCTATGATAGTGCCGAGCACCACGCCTCCCACCGCCAGCGCCAGGCCATGCGTCATGACAACCCGAAAGAGGTGGGTCGCGCCCAGGGCCATGCGCAAGCCCAGCTCACGCTTGCTCTGCGAAACCGCATAGGACATGACGCCGTAAAGCCCCACGGCAGCGAGCAGCAGCGCGATCCCGCCAAAAATAAACAAGAGAGCCACGACAATCTTCTGCGCCGACAGCGCACTACGATTCATGTGCTCGCGCAGGGTGATGACTTCCTGCAAACCAAGCCCCGCATCCATCGCATGGACTTCATGGGCCAAGGCAGAAGACATCGCTCTTGGTGATTGAGAGATGCGGATCAACAGGAAGCTATTGACCACCGGGAACTGATCCATGCAGACATAAAGAAACGGTTGAGGTAATTCGGCGAAAGACCCATACTTCGAGGTTTGGGCGACTCCCACCACCCGCATCCATTTGTCGTTCACCTGAATACGTTTATCCACCGGATCTACGCCATGCCAGTATTTAGCCGCCATTTGCTGGTTCACGAGCACGGCGGGAAAGCTGTTTTCGTTATCGTTGCGGGTGAACTCCCTTCCGGACACGATGGGAATTCGCATAGTGGCAAAATAGCCGGGGCTCACCTGGTTGTATTCCACCGTTGGCCTTTCCTCCGGGCCTGGTTCATAGCCCTCTACGGTGATAGGCGCCGAAAGATAACCTTGGTAGCTGAATGGCCTGATTCTGACGAATGAAGCCGATTCGACTCCGGGGTTGGCCTTGACACGATCCTCAAGATCGTCGCGAAAACGCTGCGCCCGCGCGGCGTTGTAACTCGCCCCCTGCAGGTCAAAAGTTGTCGTAACCAGATGATCGGGGGAAAAACCGGGGTCGGCTGATCGCAACCGTTGAAGGCTCTGCACCAGCAGAACTCCACCCACCACGAGGATGAAACTGAGCGCTACCTGGACCAGGACCATGGCAGAGCGGATGCGGGATTTTGCCCGGTTTCCGAAAGAAGTTGCGGACTCGGCTTTGAGCGCTCCGGCAATATCCAACTTGCTGCTCTGAAGCGCCGGAATGAGCGCAAACATCAGGGTCGAAACCAGGCAAACTCCGCCGCTGAATGCCACCACCCTCCAGTCGATGTTTCCTGACAAATTTGTAGCGAGAACAGATGACGCGGGGAAGAAGACTGCCATCAGATTTCGGCATAAATAAGCAAGTACGAGCCCGCAGGTACCCGCAATCACGGAAAGAATCAGTCCTTCAGTGATAAGTTGCCGCAACAATCTTCCACGCCGGGAGCCAAGCGCGAGGCGCACGGTGATCTCGTGCTGGCGCGCCAGCGACCGGACCAGCAGCAGGCTGCCCACGTTGGAGCAGGCGATCACAAGCACCAGAAATACAGCCACGAGCGAGATTTCAAGGGTCGGCGCCAGAGTGCCAGCCTGATTGAATGGCGTCTTCCACAATGGGAAAAGCTTCACCCCGCGTCCGCGGTTTGTGTTGGGATACTGATTTTCAAGACGTTTGGCTACAGCCGAAATCCCAGCTTGCGCCTGTGCCATGGTGACGCCGGCCTTGAGGCGGGCATAACCTTCAATCCAGCCGTCGCCACGATCTTCCAGCTTGTAGTTGCCTCCGACGAAATTTTCCTGCATGGAAGCCGGAACCCAGAATTGCATGGGATAGCCGACGAAGGTGCCGTAAAAGCCTGCCGGCGCTACGCCAATAATGGTGTGGGGAACAGTACGCAGGAGCAGTTTCTTGCCCACGATATCGGGATCGCTGTGGAACCGTTCTTTCCACAACCAGTAGCTGATTACGGTGACGGGATGACCATTGCGGCCCCAGTCCTCTTCCGGCCGGAATCCGCGCCCGAGAATGGGATGGATTCCGAGGGCATCGAAATAGTTCGACGAAACCACGCTGCCGGTTGCGTTTTCGGCCCGCTCGCCAATGTTGAATGTAGCGCTGGTAATGTGGTCGGCGATAAACCAGTCGAACAGGCTGCCGTTTCTCTGGAAGTCAAGAAAGTCAGGCCAGGAAACATCATCGTAGCCCAGGTTCCCTTCGCCTTTGTCGTAACGCTCCGGTACCGTTGCCGTAAAGGACACCATTCTCTCCTGGTGGTCTACAGCAGGAAAGGGCCGGAGCAGGATCCCTTCAATCCAACTGAAAACAGCGGCGTTGGCGCCGGTACCCAGCGTGAGGCAAAGAATCGCCAGAAAAGAAAAGCCGGGATTGCGGCGCAGCATGCGGAATCCAAAGCGCAGGTCCTGGAGAAGATTTTCGATGAAATTGAGGTTGCGCATTTCGCGGCATTCCTCCTTAGTCTGTTCCAATTCGCCCAACGCACAGGGTGGCGGCACAGCGTTTCCGGCTCATTCCCGAGCAATGCAGCGATCCATCTGGCGTTGAGATGAAACTGCATCTCGGCATCGAGTTCTTGGTCGCCTTGTTCCGGAGGAGGATGGAACGCAACCGGAGCGGCACTTTATCGTCACAATAGTCGATCACGGTCGCCTCTCCAATTCCATCCTGATATCCCTCCTATTTCGCCGTTGGATTGGCCCCACCGCTTGCAGGCGCCGCGGCCAGCCCAGTTCCGAAATAGGCGTCGTTGACCTCGGTCGAGAACGGCCCCTGAATCTTACTCATCAGGTCCCTCATGCGCTGGCCTTGCAGCTTATTGTGGATTTCCTCCTTCACTTCGGCAAGACTTTCGGTAGCGACGCTATCCACTTTATAGATGTAATGTCCCCCCGAATCGTTTAATACCTGTGAGATTTCCCCAATCTTCAGGCTAAATACGGCGTCATGTCCCGGGGGCAGACCGTTTTTCCGCATGCGCCCCATGCTCGCGTTCGGCGGATTGCTCTTCATCCCGGCCGATTGATATGCCTCTTTTTGTAGCGCCTCGAAGGATTCGCCGCCACCCGCCCGCACCCGTAATCTCTCCGCCAGTTTGGCCATTTCCGCTTCCTCATTTTTCGCTCGCTCTTTTTCGGCTTCCTCGCCGAGCTTCGCCGGAGGTGGGGGTTCCTGCTTCATGCGTGGGATGTAAATGCGCTCGAGGGTATATTCCTTGAAGTCGTCCGGATTCTTCTCGTAATAGTCGGCAATGTCCTTTTCCGGAACCTTCCCCGCCTCTTCATGCAAGCGATGGGTGAGCTGCTGAGTCAGAATTTGCATGCGGGCATACGCGAACATCTCCTGGAAATACTCTTCCTTATCCAGGCCACGGGCCTCCGCTTCGTGCGTCATAATCAGCAGTCGAGGATATAAACTCAGCAACTGCTTCTTAACGACCGGCGACAGGCTCGGCTGAATGGCGCGGGCAACTTTCTCAAAGTCGGCTCGAGTGATTATGGTTTGACATGCGGCGCCAGAAGCTCCGCCTGGCTTCGCGGGATCTCCCGGGCATAGCCCTTTAATCGTCAATACCGGCGCGTCGGGAGCCACCGCGGCGGCGGAGGGCGGCGGCGGTACTGGCTTATCGTCGTCATCCGCAGGGGAAGATGGAATGGTTGTGGAGGACGGAGTCGCCGGCATCGCCTGCCCCCAAGCCAGAACGCCAAACAGAAAACAGATCGTTAAGAAAGGAACTAACCAACCAAAGCGCATGTCTGGACGCCTCCGAGACTCTTCAGAAAATTTGGTGTGCCAGTTGCAATGGTAGCATCGGAGGCGAGTCTATTTCCCGTTAGTCCGTGAGCCCGCGCCAGCGCCGCGATCCCTAGGAGTAGGGTTGGAGCGGACCTGATTCCGGGGGCAGTTTAATGGGCCGTCTTGGTTGCGACTCCAATCACAAACACATTTGTCCCACCGCCGGCGGCGTTGTCGCTGATGGCGATGTCCACAATTTGGGGTACCTTCGGAACCGTTGAGGTGAAGGTAATGGTGATGGTGCACGATGTGCCGGACGCCAGCGATGCGCCGCAGTTATTGGTTTCAGTGAATTCGGTTGGATTGTAGCCCGTGAGCGCGATGCTGTTGATAATCAGGTTGCCCGGCCCCAGATTGCTCAAGATCGTACTGGCCGGAGGACTTTTCTTGCCCACGGTTTGCGCGGCAAAGTTAATGCAAGGCGCTGAAATCGTGGCTACCGGAGTGGTTTGCGTTGCCGGCAGAATGCCGTAGGCGTCCAACTCATTCTGCGTTCCCAAATAGACCTTGCCGTTCGCGACGGTGGGAGTAATAAATTTGTTGGCGCAGCCGGGCTGATCGCGCAGCAGTTTAGCTTGAGCGCTATTGTAAAGCTCCTTGGAAACATTCCCGGCTTCATACGCGTAAAGGACTGCCGGATGAGTCCCCGGCGAAGCCGAAAGTATGTCTTTACGTTCTACTGTCCACAAAATCCCGTTGCTGGTCCCATTGGCGGAAATCGATGGAGTGCTGCCGACGGGAAATAGATTCGGAGTCTGTTCAATAGGAGTTGACGACACCACTCCACTGGTTATGCTGTATTGCTTGAGGTAGTCTCCGCTTCCGCTCTCGGTGGTCATTCCTGAGTAATAGACATATTGCGCCGTGGGCCCCTCCCAATACGCGGGACTGCTCCAATAGCCGTGAACCGTACCCTCGATCGTCTGAATATCCTGATCTTGATTGGGATTGTATTCGCCCATCGCGTCACGGTTCACAAGATAGATGGGAACGGCGTACGTGCTGCCGAACAAGTCGCAAGGCGATCCGCCTTTGCCGGATTCGATAATCTCGTCTGGATAAGAACCGCCTTGAGAAGGAAAAATCAGCGGACCTCCCGATCCCAGATCCAGATCGTTCGGCAGAAGACGGCACGCCTGATCCATGGGAGTGAAATAGTCCAGCACATGGAGGTTCGCGTCCAGTTTCAGCAAAGTATCGCCGTAATCGACCCCGCCAGTATTAGCGTCGAACGTTCCGTCTCCAGTGGCGAAATAAATGTTGCCCAATGAATCCAGCGCGGGACCGTTGCCCGCCTGCCAAACACCGCCGAGAGTTCCATTCGGGGTCGTGTTCATCACCGCGACTTGCGCCAGAGTCGTGGCGCTATAGGCCATGATCCAGCCGTGCGCCTGGCCCGCCCATCCGATGTAAATGTTGCCGTTCGCCAGCATCAACCCCGTGCGCTGGTTGTCGTGCAGTGCGTCAAACTGAACTTTACCGCGCGAGGTACCGGTGCCGGTGCCGTTAACAACTGCGGCGATCACCACCGGGCCGCCGAATTTCTCGGCCCCTGTCGTGATGTCCAAGGCGTGCAGCCTCTGCACTGAGTTATTGCTTTCCTGGGTGCGCACCAGAACATACATCGTATTGCTGGTGGGATCAATCACGGGCGTAGATGTAATACCGGTCAGGGGATAAACGTTGCAGACGATTCCCGTCGTGATGCAATTAATGGGGATGATTCCATTCGAAGGATTAATAAAACTCAGATGCCAAAGGATGTTCGGGGTCAATCCGTCGGCGTCAAAGGCATACAAGCTGTCGTTCTCCGTTCCCACGTAGAGGACGTTATGCACTCCCTGTCCGGGAATCGATACATTGGGCACGTAAAGCGGCTGTGCGTAAATCTGCCCGTCCACCGGATAGGAGAATATCCTGCCGAACTTGCTTGCGTTCACATTCGTTGTAGTCAAAACGGTCTCGTTCAGGTTTTGGCCGGTGCGAGCGTTGTCATTATGCTGCGTAAACACGCCGGTGAAACCCTGGCCTTGCGCAGCTGGCAGCAGCAGAGTGAAGGACACAAATATTGAAGTTACGATCGATAACAGGAAGGATTTTTTGCGCATGATATTCCCCTGAGTAATAAAAGGCGGACTCCAACGAGAGTCCGCCTTCGTCAATGCGATCAACTACTGCGCGCTCTGCGATAACGCTCGGCTCTCATACTATTGCACCGTGAGCGTAATCGTGGTTGGGTTGGACAACGGAGCATAGGCGCCCGTAACCGTCAGCGTATAAGTTCCTGCCGCCGTCGACGCAGTCGTCTGAATCGTCAGCGTCGAGGTCTGCGCCGACCCTCCGTGCAACACAACATTTGGCGGATTCAGCGTGCAAGTCGAATTCGCCGGCGCGCCGGTGCAGCTTACCGCGACCGTTTGCGCGAACTTCGCTTGCGGCGTCAGCGTGATGGTTGAAGTTCCCGCCGCCCCGGGAGCCACGCTCAACGTGTTGGGCGAGGCCGAAATGCTGAAGTTCGGGCCTGATCCCGTCAACGTCACCGTCTGCGCTCCGCCGGTCGCGTTATCGTTAATGCTCATGGTCGCCGATTCCGGACCATACACGCTCGGAGTCAGACTCACGCTGATGGTGCAAGTATCATCCGGGGAGACTGTCGCCGGAAAGCTTGTTCCGCAGGTATTGGTCTGCGAGAAATCACCGCTATTCGTGCCGGTGAAGGTGATCCCGGTTATGCTGAGATCCTCACCACCGGTGCTGCTCAACGTCGCCGGCTGCGATCCGCCCTTCACTCCCAGCGCCCACTGGCCAAGAGCCAGCGCGGTCGGAGTCGACGTCGCCGCAGGTGCCAAAGGCACGTAGCGAATCCGGTTGTTGCCGCCATCGGCAACGTACAGATTGCTGCTCGCGTCTACCCAAGCTCCCAGGTTCGCCATCTTGGCACTGATTGCCGGGCCTTTGTCTCCGCCGTAGCCGCCCTGAATGGAATTCGTGGCGCTACCCGCGACGTTGCTGAAGATGCCGGTCACGGCACTAATCCGCTGCACAACGTTGTTGTTCCCGCCAGAAATGTAAACGTTGTTCGAAGGATCGATCGCCAGCTCCAGCGGATTCCACATACTGGCCTGCCCAGCAGGGAGCCCGTCCCCAGCCAGCTTCGCGTCTCCATTCAACGCCCAATCGTTGATGATGCCGCTGGTGTTCACCTGGCGGACCTCGTTGTTGTACTGGTCAGAGATATAAATGTTTCCGGAGCTGTCCACCACCAAACCCGCCGGATGATTCAGATTCGCGCTGGTAGCGGCTCCGCCATTTCCTTTGGAGCCGGAAACGCCGGTCCCTGCAACCGTGGAGATGGTTCCCGTCGCGACGTTGCCGCCGGAAGGAACAACCTTACGAACCTTGTAACCTTGCCAATCGCTGATATAAAAGTTGCCCGAAAGGTCGAAGGTGATGTTCAGCGGGAACGAGAAGCTCGCTGATGTTGCCACTCCGCCATCTCCGCAAGTCGCGGTTGTCGGGTAACAAGAGCTACCGTTGCCAACTACGGTGCTGATGATGCCGGTGCTCGCGTTCACTTCGCGGATCACCACATTGTCGGAATCGGCAATGTACAGATTGCCGCTGGCATCGAATGCCACGGAACTCGGAGCATTCAAAGTAGCCGCCGTAGCCAGGCCGCCATCGCCGCTATAACCAGCGCTGCCGTTGCCCGCCACCGTGGTAATCGTCGGCGAGCTGCTCAGAGGGTTGACGACTTCCCGGATCTTGTTGTTGCCCTGATCCACGATATAAATGTTGCCCGCGTGTTCCACTACATCCCAGGGTAAAGCGAGAGTTGCTTTAGTCGGAGATCCGCCGTCGCCGGCGTTGCCGCCGCCAGCGATGGTCTGGATATCGCCGGACTGAATTGTAGTTCCACCGACCGTAATCGCGCTGGTCTGGTTATTCACCACGCGAATGATCGCGTTTCCGCTATCGGCAACGAAGTAGTTGCCGGTTGAATCCTCCCAGATGCCGCCCGGCAAGTCGAGTTGCGCACTTGCCGCTGGACCGCCGTTTCCGGACAATCCCGCGGTGCCCGCAGAATTTACGACGGTGCTGATCAGGTTGGTTGTGGAGCTAACCTCGCGAATGCGGCTGTCCCCAGTATCCGCAACCAGAATATTTGACGATGCATCCACAAAAATGCCTTGCGGCCGGGTCACTTCGGCAGACGTCGGAGCCTTACCATCTCCGCAACCGCTCACCGGATTCGTACAGGCAATGCCGTTGCCGATGACGGTCTGAATATCTCCCGGCGCAATCGAAACGCCGGCGATCGTGATGGTCGTAGCCTGCGTATTCACGACGCGAATTTTCTGGTCGAGCGTGTCCGCGATATAAATGTTGCCAAGATGGTCCAAGGCCACACCATAAGGCAAGTTCAGATATGCCTTGTTCGCCGGACCGCCATCGCCGCAAGCGGTTTGGGAATTGCTGCATCCCGTGATGTCATTTTCCAGGCCGGCTACGCTTTGAATATCCCCGGCCGGGATGCTCACGCCCGCAATGGTAATGGTGGTCTTCTGCGTGTTCACCACTCGAATGCGGTTATTGAAAGAATCCGCAATATAAATATTGCCACTCGCGTCGAGGACCACGGACTCCGGAAGATTCAGATTGGCCGAGGTCGCCACGGCGCCATCGCCGCAAACCTGGGCGTGATCGCACTTGACGCCGTTTCCGGCCACGGTCGAAATAACTCCCGTAGGTGAAACTTTTCGGATGCGCGAACCGTCTGCATCGGCAAAGTAAACGTTCCCCTTGCTGTCCATCGCCAGCCCCGTCACCGCGTATATGAGCGACTTGCTGGCCTGATTTCCATCCGCACTGTGGCCGCCGTAGCCCAACCCCGCGTACGTGCTCAACACCCCGGCAGAGGTCAACTTAAAAACATAGGCCGAGTCCGGCGCGGCGATATAGATGTTGCCCGAAGAATCTTCAATGGCTGCGCTCGCTCCCGGCAGGGAAGCCGTCAGCGGCGTGGACGGAGGAAGCCCGCCGCCAACAATGGTGTAAATGTCGTTAGCCGTATAAGTTTGGGCTTGTGCCGCGACCGGCAAAAACGCCAGGCAGAGCGCGAATATAGCTACCACGCTCAAGCAGAACTGAGAATGCGCCTTGGATTGGCCGCTTCGATTCAATTTCACAAAACTACCTCCGCACATGATTTTTGGGGATTGGACTGACCGCGTGCCGGTGATAGGCCCGCTTGCTCGACGAGGGTGGCAACGATTCATGATTGTTTCTTGTGCTTCGCCCGTACCTGCTTGTATCTCGAACCTGTGATGTTCTTCTGTAGACCGAACCTGTACACAAACCACCGGAACCAAGGCCAACCTAGAAGTTCTTGCGTTCGCGCATAGCCGCATGCTGTAACTGCCGCATGGCAGCCGTAAAATGTTGGGCCTCTATTTTAGGGGGGGAGATACCGGTTAAAAGCCACTCGTCCGAAACACGCCATCCCGTTTCGACGCCCCTTCGGAGTGAAAGCGATATTACCCGCGCCTCCAAATCCTGTGCAAGTGGACAAAAGCACCCATAACCAAAGACTCTATCCTCCCGCACTACGGCAGTAGACCGTAAACATCTAACTCGCTGGCGGTCGGAACGTACACTTTCCCGTTCGCCACGGTGGGCGGCGTGAACTTAATCGCCGGTCCGGCAGTATCGCGAGTTCCCGCCTGCGTGCTGTTATAAAGCTGCGCCGCGGTGAGCGCATTCAGCGCGTACAATATCGCCGGTGCGCCGGTTGCATAACCAGCCGGTTGGATGGCCCAAACAATCCCACTCGATCCGTTGTTAGAGGAGACTACCGTCGTCGCGCCGGGAGAGCCAAACGTGATCGTTCCGGTGGCGACCGGCGTCGCCGTGACCAGACCGTCCACTATTTGGAAAATCCTCAGCACGTCATTCGGCGCCCAGAAATACAGATATCCCTGCCAGTAAGCCGGGGTGCTATACATGCCATGTCCGGCAAAGGCATTCGAAATCGTCTGTACGATTTGCGTGTTTCCCGAAGCATTGAAATGGCCCATGTTGCTCCGGTTCACCACATACATGTTTCCGTCTTTGCCGGCCCCGATGGCGAGATACGGGTACTTGGCTCCGTTCAAATAAGGAAGCAACAGCGCTCCGCCCGATCCCAAATCGAGATCCTCGGAACTTTCTTCCGATTCGTTATACGGGGTGAAGTAGTCCGCCACGCTCAAACCCTTCTTGGTGGAGAGTTTGACGTAACTCATGCCGTAGTCTTCGCCGCCGGTATTCGCATCGAATGTGCCATTCCCGCTCATGAAGTAAATATTGCCGAGGGTGTCGGCTGCGAGCCCGTCGCCGCTCTCCCACACTCCGCCCTGATCCCCGTTCGCCGTCAGGCAGTACGCCGCTGTCTGCTTCAAGGTGGTTTCGCTATATCCGATCACCCAGCCGTGATACGTAAATTCGTTTTCCAGTCCGTGCGAGGACCAGGCAATATAAATCCCGCCGTTCAATAACAGCAGAGCCGGCCTTTGATTCGATCGAAAGGGATCGAAGGAAAGGTTGCCGCCCGAGGAACCCGACCCAGTTCCCTTCACCGTCACCGCGATCACCACCGGCCCGCCGAATTTCTCCGCGCCCGTGGTCACACTCAGCGCGTGCAGGCGTTGCACATACGTTCCGTTCTCTTTAGTCGCCGCAACCACATAGAGCGTTTGGTTGTTTGGATCGATCACCGGCGTTCCCGTGATCCCGATCTGCGGATAGATCGCGTCCGTTCCAAGGTCCGAACTGGGGACTGTCGTAATGCCCTTGGCCGGATTAATGAAGCTCACCTGCCACAGCGGAGTGGAATTGCTCCCCGTATTATTATTTCCGTCGAAAGCAAACACGCTGTCATTTTCCGTGGCCACATAAACCACTGTGTGCAGTCCTTTGCCGGGAATTTCCAGATTGGCCAGCACCAGCGGCTCGCCGTAAATCTGGCCATCCACCGGCTGCGAAAACAATTTCCCAAAAGTGTTGACCTGCACCAGCGCGGGTGTGAGCACAGTTTCGTGCAGATTCTGGCCGCTGCGCAAAACATCGCTGTGATAGGTCGTGACGTTCGCCCCACTCTGCGCGTGCGCGTTTATCGAAAGCGAAAGCAGCGCTCCACAGAGCATGGCACTGACGATTTGGAATCGACGAAGGTTGACGTGAGCGGCGTACGGACACACCAAAAGCATTAAGTTCTCCCCGGTTTTTTACTGCTTTGGAGGCGGTCGCTACGCGGGGCAAACGCGCGCGAAAAAGTAAATTTCTGGCAGAGTTTGTAGCACGTCCCCGCCTTGTGAACCCTATCATTACCCGATTGTCGTGGTTGTGCGCAACATTATTTTTTGGTTACAAAATCTATGCAGATTCTTGCAACGTCGCTCCGCTTGATGATCATCGGAATGTATTTGCAAGAATTTGCGATGTGACGGCCAACCGGATGAGCAGTTAACTTGGAGGAAGAGTGAAGTTCAGAGTAATCAGGGTCTCCATCGCAACCGGCCGCCCGTCCACCGTACGCGGCTTGAACCGCCATTGCCGAACGGCTGCAACCGCTGCCTCCGCCAGCAGTGGAGGTCCGTTCACCACTTTGATTTCCTGCACCGTACCTGCTTCGCCGATGTGCACATCCAGCAGCACCGGTCCCTGAATGCGCTGCGACAAAGCTGGCTCGGGATAGTCTGGCTCGACACGCCGGATCAGGTTGCCCTCGGCCGCCTCGGAGGATAACTCCACAATTTTCGCCGGGCGCAGTGCTGCGCCGGCTTCGGACGGCGGCATACGGAAAATCTCTTTGCCATTCTCGTAGACCCGCAGACTGCCTTCAGGAATCCGCGTATTCTGCCGCGATTCAGCTTCCCCGGTTGTGGATTTGACTTCCGTGTTGGCCGCGGTCGTCGATCCCGGCGGATTGGCATTCGCAGTCGTCGGCTCGGTCGCGGGTTTCGCCGGGCTGGGTGACGATGCAGTGGCCTCGGCTCGGGGCGAACGCCGCGAGCCGTTCGCTTTCAGCCATCCCATGCGCATCGCGAATACCGCTCCCATTAAGAGCGCTACGGCAACGAGGATCCCGCCCATTAACGTCGTGAGCCAGTCAAAGCGCGGAACCGTTGCGCCTGCCGCTGCTATCGTGTCCGATTCGGCTTGCGCCGCCAGCGAATCGTAGCCCGAACTGCCCTCCCCAGCGGCCTCGAACGCTGCCGGCGGTGATTCCTGGTTGCGCGAAAGCAGGGAGGACTGGAGGGCCTGCGCGTTCTTGAGGACGCGCTCGGACAGCAACTCGAGCGTGTGCCCATCGCGTTCGCCAAACGCAGCCGGACGCGCGGAAAAAATTTCGAAAATGCCGATCAGTTGTACGTCCTGCAATAGTGGCAAGACCACCACCGATCGCACTCCCAACTGCCGCGAAACCTCGGCGTCGGCTCTCGGATCGGCCAGCGCGTCATCGCAACGCTGCATTTGCCGGCTGCGCACACATGCGCCCGAAAGGCCCGAATCCATGTCCAGGCGCGTTCCCAGCTCCGGAGCGCTGCCTCCGCTGCTGGCCCGGCACACCATTTCCGCGCCGCGCGCCAAAGCAATCGCCGCCCCGGTGGCGCCGGTGGCTGCGCACGCCTGCTCGACAATTTCGTTCAAAACGACATCTAGCGCGAGTTCTCCCGAGATCTCCGGAGGAATCTTGCCGCCTCCGTGCGCCGCGAACTTCGCAGCCAATTCCGCAAAGTCGGATTCCTGTTTCACTGACGCAGAGTTTTCAAGTCCTCGGAAAGACGGATTGGGCGCGAGAGGAGCTTTTTCCAGCACGGCTTCATTCGGAGCAGGATCGGACGGCGCGAACTTTTCGGAATCAGGCCGCCACATGGGGTGATGAGCCATACCAATGCCTACAAATGATTTTAGGGAAGATCAGCTTCTGTAGCGGAGTTTCGCCCTAAACGGAAACCTTGTCAACAACCATTGGCACTTCTATCCACAACTTTGTTTATTCGTGCTTGACAGAATGTTTAACCATTGTCATTATTCAAGCTTAAGCTTTCTCTCCCCCCTGGTACGATCTCCGCTAATTCATGTTCGAGGTGGCTCAATTGGCCAAGCCTTCGCAACGCCCTTCTCCGAATGCTGATGTTCCTTCCGCGCCGGTTCCGTTCGCGGCTCGCCTGGAATTCTGCCGCCACTCCCGGCAGGCTCTAGCCATCGGCATCGTGCTTATCTTCGGCCTGGGGAGCGCGAGCAATGCGGTAGCGCAAGTCAGCGTCACCACCTACCACAATGACAACTCACGCACCGGCCAGAATCTCAGCGAGACTCTGCTGACCCCAAACAACGTGAACGTGAACCAGTTCGGAAAGCTCTATTCCGGCAGTGCGAATTTGGATAGCTGGGCCGCCGCGCAACCGCTCTACGTCGCCAACGTCACCATCGGCGGAGCTACGCACAACGTCGTCTATATCGCGACGATTGCAAACAGCATTTATGCCTTCGATGCCGACAGCGGGCAGGAACTTTGGTATGCCAACTATGGACCGGCCACGCCCTTCGACAATGTTTGTTTAGATTCTAATTATGCGATCTCGCCTTCGGCTGGCGCGGGAATCGTGGGTACTCCAGTCATCGATCCGGTTGGCGGCATTATTTACTTCGTCACTAAAACGGGCAATGGCAGTTCCACCCCTTGGGCTCTCTACCTGCACGCGGCGGATTTCACCACAGGTATTGACGAGGCCGGCAGCCCCGTCTTGATCTCTCCCCCGTCCGGTCCCACATTCATGCCCCAATACCAGATGAATCGTCCCGCACTTCTTCTTAATAATGGAACTGTCTATGTTGCATTGGGCTCGACTGGATGCAAAGGCCTGAAGAGCTTTCCGAAGATTAACAATCACGGATGGGTTCTGGGTTACAACACACTCAGCCTTACCGCTATTCCTTCCGTCTTCGTCACTTCACCAACCACGAACAATGCGGGAATCTGGCAATCCGGCGCCGGCCCTGCTAGCGACAGCAGTGGCGACGTCTATTTCGAAACGGCCGATGGTGTTTTCGATCAGGATCTGGGAGGGGCAGACTTTGGCCTGAGCGTTCTAAAGCTCGACCCGAACCTGAGCTTCCTTGATTTTTTCACTCCCTACAATTGGGAAACCGAACTGGAGCCCAACGACCTCGATCTCAGTTCCGTGGGTCCTCTTCTGCTGCCAGATCCCCAGCCCGGACAGTTCCCGCACCTCATGGTGGCCACCGGCAAGAACGAAGAAATTTTCCTGTTGAATCGCGACGCCATGGGCGAATTCTGCAGCGACTGCACTGCCACCACATCGAATTCCAATATCGTGCAGGACATTGCTCCGCCTCCGTTTCTCACCGGTTGCCTGGGAACTCCGCCGGAGCTTACCTGCCGTTACGGCGGTCCCAGCTACTGGAACAACAACCTTTATTTTTCTGAGGTCCCGGGCCCGCTAACGGCCTATTCTCTGACCGGTTCGTCGAATGGCGTTACCATTAGTACCCTGCCGACAAGCCAGTCGCCCCTGACCTACCAGGGTTCCGGCAGCCCGTCCATTTCGGCAAATGGCACCAGCAACGCAATCCTTTGGACCATCACCTGGGCCAATGGCCCTCCGGGACAATACCCCGGAACGCTCCGCGCCTTCGATGCCACCAACTTACAGACCCAGTTTTACGCCAGCAGCCTCGCCGCCGCTAAACGCGATGCGTTGGGCACCGTTACAAGTTTTGTGACCCCGATGGTCGCCAACGGAAAAGTGTTCGTCGCCAGCGAAACTCAGTTCCTGGTCTATGGCCTGCTTTCACCTTTGAGTGTTACCGCGGGAAACAATCAGTCCGGATACGTAGGCACGACTTTGCCGACAGCGCTCTCTGTCCAGGCGATCAGCGCATACACCGGCCAACCCGTCTCTGGCGTGACGATTACCTTTAGCGCCCTGCCCGCGGGTGGCACATTTAGCAATCCGACCGCGGTCACGAACAGTGCCGGCATCGCCACCACTACTTACACTTTGCCCACCAAACCAGGAGCTGTCACTATTACCGCTTCCGGTCCTTCGACCTCGACCGCCAATTTCGAAGAAACCGCCAATGCAGGTCCCGCTTCCTCACTCGTGCTGGTTTCCGGTGGACATCAGAAGGGCGCTGTGGCCACCACTCTGCCCGCCCCCATCGTGGTTTCCTCAACCGATCATTACAACAACCCCGTCTCCGGCGTTCCTGTCACTTTCACCGACAACAGCATCGGCGGGGTTTTCAACCCGGCAAGCGTCAACACCAATTCACTCGGCCAGGCTTCTTCCTATTACACCTTGCCGACGAAGGCTTCTTCCCTCACCGTCTATGCGATGACCGGCAGCCTGAGCGCAGGAATCACGGAGCAATCCGTGGCCGGCGCGCCTGCATCGGTCAATTACGTATCCGGTAATCATCAATCGGCGCCGCCCAACACTCTGCTTGCCGCACCACTCGTAGTCGCCGTCAAGGACCAGTACGGAAACCTGGTGGCCGGCGCCACGGTCAGCTTCACCGACAACGGTGCGGGAGGCACACTGTCCGGTTCCAGCGTGGTCTCCGGCGGCAATGGACGGGCCAGCGTAACTTACATCACTGGGTCGCAAGCGGGAACCGTTACCATCACCGCCAGCATTTCAGGTCTGACTCCGGTCAACTTCACGGAGACGGTGCAGTAAGGTTTGCCGACGATTCGGCTTGGAAACAGATTCAGCGCGAAGAAGATATGGCACGAAGGTGGTACACAAATAGGTTGCAAAAACCTTCATCTTGACAGTCGGCTCTGGGTCGGTCAAACTGGCTTCCTTACTCGGTCGCGGCCATCCCCAAGCCTTATCCCGAGCACTTTTCGCAACATTTCAAAACACGACGTTAGCCGCGGGCACAACCGTGCGTGGAATCAGCTATTCAGTTCCTGAGGGGGGCCTTTACATGGCATTTGGCAAGAAGTCTTTAGCAATCCTGGCGGTTTTGGCGATTTGCGCCACTCTACTCATCCACACGCAAGCCAACCAGCAGTCGGCACAACTTGTTGCGCCACCGGCGGCGAAACTCACGCCTGCTGCTCTCGCCGGACCCGCGACGGCCTTCGCTCCCGCGCCTTCGGTAGATGATGCCACCAAGTCGAAAATGCGCGAGTCGCTGGCCAAGGTTCCCATGAGCTTCGAGCTCAATCGCGGTCAGACCGCAAAGCAGGTGCAATTCCTCTCGCGCGGTTCAGGCTACACGCTGTTCCTCACCCGCGACTCCGCCGTGCTGGCTCTGCCCGTGCCCGCCAGCCAGCCAACACAAGTTCAGCAGCAGGCGTCATCTTCCGCGCCGTATCCATTGCCACATGTCGCCTCCACGCAACCGGCCAGCCCGCAACATCAGCGCACCGCGCGCAACGAGTACGTACTCGACATGCACATTGTGGGCGCCAATCCTCAGGCTCAGATTAGCGGCATCGGCAAACAACTTGCCCGCAGCAACTACTACATCGGCAACGTTCCCTCCGAGTGGCACACCGATGTGCCCAATTATGAAAAGGTTCGTTATGCCGCCGTTTATCCCGGAGTCGATCTGGTTTATTACGGCAATCAGAAACAGTTGGAATATGACTTCGTCGTCAGCCCCGGCGCCGATCCCGGAGCAATCGGACTCGCCTTCGGCGGCGGTCCCGATGGCGGCAAGAAAATTCCATTAAGCGTTAACCGCGACGGCGATCTCGTAGTCAATCTGAAAGGCGGCGAGGTCAGCTTCCACAAACCCATCGTCTATCAAACCACTGGCTCCGACAAGACTTCCGTCGACGGCCGCTATCTGCTGAAGGCCGATGGCCACGTTGGCTTCGAACTCGGCGCCTATGATCGAAGCAAACAGCTAGTCATCGATCCTGTGTTGAGCTACTCCACCTATCTAGGCGGAAGCAGCGATGACGTCTCCTACGGTTTCTCCTACGGTGTCGACCACGGTGAGCCAATCCTCGTCGGCACCACTCGGTCCGCGGATTTTCCGGAACTGAAAGCGCTCTATCCCTTCGGCGGAGGAACCTGCGGCACTGAACCCTGTCGCGATATCTTCGTAGCCAAATACAATCCCACGCTCACCGAATTGGTTTTTGCCACCTTCATCGGCGGCAGCAACGATGAGGGTGTCTCCAAGGTCACGCAGGATATTTACGGTGACGTTTTCCTGGTTGGTTACAGTCTCTCCACCAACTTTCCCGTCCGCGGTCCCGTGTTTCAGAAGACGTTTAAGGGTGGCAGCGTGACCGGCGACGCGGTCGTAGTCGAAGTCGAATCCGCCGGCTTCTATCTTGAGTGGTCGTCTTATCTCGGCGGCAGCGGCGACGATCAGGCCTTCGGCGTGGCCGTCGATACTCCTGGCAATGTTTATGTCTCCGGCCACACGACCTCGACCGACTTCCCAGTCACCGCAGGCGCTTATCAAACCACCTGCCCGGTCGACGCCTCAGGGGGTTGCTCCACCGCTTTCGTGACCACCGTGAATCCCAAGGGCACCGGCCTGGTCTACTCCACCTATCTCGGCGGCTCCAACGGCTTGGGAGAAACCGCCTACGACATTGGCCTCGACGCCAACAATGATGCCTACCTGACCGGCATTACCGGCTCTCCCAACTTTCCCACTACTCCCGGCGCATACCAAACTCAGTGCGGCACCGATGGCCTTTGCAATGGCACATTCGATGGTTTTGTGGCCGAACTTAATTCCACCGGGACGAAATTGCTGGCCTCCACTTTCTTAGGTGGCAGCGATTACGATTACACTGCCGGTGTCGCGGTGAAACCTTCTGCAATCTACGTTTCGGGCAGCACCGTCTCACCGGATTTTCCCGTCACCTCCAATGCGGTGCAACATACTTACGGCGGCGGTTCCACTGGCTGCGTCGTGAGCACCGGCACCTGCGGCGACGTCACCGTCAGCAAGCTCAACACGGGCCTCACGGCCTTGCAATATTCCACTTACCTTGGCGGCTCCGGCGATGAGAATCCCGGGCTCTCCATCGCGGTAGATCCCAACGGCTACATCTACGTGACCGGCCAAACTGACTCGCCCAACTTCCCGCTGGTAGACCCGCTCCAGGCGGCTTACGGCGGCGGATCCAGCGATGCTTTCATCACCCAAATCACTCCCACCGGTACGTTCGGGTACTCCAGCTACTTCGGTGGCAACGGCGAGGACTACGCCTATCGCGTCGCCCTCGACCCTTCGAACAACGTCTACATCACCGGCGGAACGCTTTCGACGAACTTGCCGGTCACGGTGCATGCCGTCCAGAAAACCTGTGGCACCGACGGCAATTGCAACGGCGGATTCTTTGACGCCTGGTGGGCGAAGATCATCCTCTCCTCCGATCTTTCGATGACCGTGAAGACCTCGACCACCATAAAGAGCGGTGCGAACCTCCCTTATGCCTTGACCGCAAAGAACAATGGCCCCGATACGGCGCAGGCCGTTTCTGTCACGGATGTCACTCCGACAGGCACGACCTTTGTCAGCGTAACTCCGAACACGGGAAGCTGCACTGCCCCACCGGTTGGAGGCACAGGCACAGTCACCTGCACGGTCGGTACCATGGCCAGTGGCGTCACTTTCAAGATAACTCTGGTGGTCAACGTCAACGCGTCGTCGGGAAGCACGATCACCGACACAGCAACCGTGACTTCAACCACCTCGGACCCCAACACCAAGAACAACTCGTCCACTGCGACCACGACAGTGGACTAAAGTCACCGGAAGGAATGAATCGAGCTTTCAATCGAGGCCCGGCGGCAACATCGACCGGGCCTCCAGCTTTGTGGCGGATGGTTTCTTGCGGCCGGTTCCAGCCGTCCCGAAATGGCAGGAAAAACTTTAGAACTATCGTGCTGGAGTCTTTCGGGTACTCCCCATCGTGAACAGAAATGTTAAAATCCACCCATACTCGGGGCGCTGAACTGGCTCCTCAGGATTTGGTTTTCTCCCCTTTATTTTCCGTGAAAACATCTGAGAACGTTCAATTCCAGGGAGTTTGAAACATGCGGATCGCTGTCGTTGGTTCCGGATATGTGGGATTGGTCGCGGGCGCCTGCTTCGCCGACCTCGGTCACGACGTCATTCTTGTCGATAATGATGAGCGTAAATTAAACGCCCTCAAGAACGGCCAAGTCCCCATCCACGAAAATTTTCTGCCCGAACTGCTCAGCCGCCACCGCGGAAACCGGCTCACTTTTTCCGACAACCTCCATGAGGCCGTCCGCGCCAGCGCCGCCATCTTCATCGCCGTGGGCACGCCGCCCACCGAGCGCGGCGACGCCGATCTTTCTTACGTCGAATCCGTAGCCCGCGAAATCACCGGCGCCGTCGACGATTACAAAGTCATCGTCGAGAAGAGCACCGTCCCTGTCTACACCAGCGAGTGGGTTCGCAAGATCATTCTGCGCAACGGCGCTGACCCCGAGTCTTTTGACGTCGCTTCGAACCCGGAATTCCTTCGCGAAGGCACCGCCGTCACCGACTTCCTGTTTCCCGATCGCATCGTCGTCGGCTGCGACAATGACCGTTGCGCAGAGGTTCTCCGCCAGATCTATGCCCCGCTCACCAGCGGCAGTTATTACGAGACGGCCGGCGCCATCCCGCAGCCCGATCGCACTTCCATTCCCGCGCCCATCATCGTCACCAGCACCAAGAGCGCGGAACTCATCAAGCACGCCTCCAACGCATTTCTTGCCATGAAGATTTCTTTCATCAACGCAGTCGCAAGCATGTGCGAATCCGTCGGAGCCAACGTCAACCAAGTTTGCCACGGCATCGGCACCGATTCCCGCATCGGCCCGCGCTTCCTGAATCCCGGCATCGGCTACGGCGGCTCTTGCTTCCCGAAAGATGTCATGGCCTTCCGCGCCGTCGCCCGCGAGTGCGGCTACGACTTCCGCCTGCTCGATGAAGTCATGCGCATCAACGAAGATCAGCGCGACCGCTTCCTGAAGAAAGTCCGCAGCGCCCTCTGGACCCTCCGCGGCAAGCATCTCGGCGTCCTCGGCCTCGCCTTCAAAGGCGGCACCGACGACATTCGCGAATCGCCAGCTATTTTGATCGTCCAGGCGCTCCTGCAGGAGGGCTGCAAGATTACCGCCTACGATCCCGCTGCCATGGACCGCACTCAGGAAGTGATGAGCTCCGGCCTCAAGTTCGCCAACTCCTCCTACGAAGCCGCCACCGGTGCCGACGCCTTGCTCATCCTCACCGAGTGGGAGGAGTTTGCCAACCTCGATCTCCACCGCTTGAACAGCGAACTCAAATACCCCATCGTGATCGACGGCCGCAACCTGTATGATCCCGAAGTGATGGCAGCCAACGGCTTCACTTATTATTCCGTGGGACGCGCCGCTTCTCATCCCGAGGGCGTTCCCGCCGACACCATGAAGGCCGGAATAACGAAGAACGGCGTCAAGAAAGCATGAGCTGGGGTAAATGAATAAGCTACGCGCTCTGGTCACCGGCGGCGCCGGTTTTCTGGGATCTCATCTGTGCGATGCCCTGCTCGGCGAAGGTTACCGCGTGGTTGTCGTCGACAACCTGCTCACCGGCCGCCGCGGCAACATCGCCCATCTCGCCAACGACTCCCGCTTTGAATTTATTGAAAAAGACATTTGCGAACCCTTCGACGTCGGCAAAGTCGATTACGTCTTCCACTTCGCCAGCCCGGCCAGCCCCGTCGATTACACCATCCACGGCATCCCCACGCTGAGAGTCGGCAGCCTCGGAACTTTTCACGCCCTCGATGTCGCCCACAAATACGGCGCAAAATATCTCGTCTCGTCCACATCCGAGTGCTACGGCGATCCGCTCGAGCATCCTCAGAAAGAAACTTACTGGGGCAACGTCAACACCATCGGCCCGCGCTCCGTCTACGACGAAGCCAAGCGCTTCACCGAAGCCGTCACCATGGCCTACCACCGCTACCACAAAGTCGATACACGCATCGTCCGCATCTTCAACACCTACGGCCCGCGCCTGCAATTGAACGACGGCCGCGTGGTCTCGAATTTCATGAAGCAAGCCCTGCGCGGCGAACCGCTCACCGTCTACGGCAGCGGCAATCAAACCCGCAGCTTCTGTTACGTCAGCGACGAAATCGACGGCTTCCTTCGCCTCTCGAAATCCTCCGAACATCTGCCCGTCAACATCGGCAACCCGAACGAATTCACCATCCTCGAATGCGCCCAGCACGTCCTCAAAGTGACCGGATCGAAAAGTAAAATCGCCTACGAACCCCTGCCCCAGGACGACCCCAAACAGCGCCAGCCCGACATCACCAAAGCCCGCACGCTGCTCGGCTGGGAACCGAAGATTCAACTAGAAGAAGGATTAAGCCTGTCGCTGGACTATTTCAAGCAAGCCGTAGAAGAAGAGACCGCGAAGAAATAACCCTCACGCATGCGGGGACAGGCACCTCCAGCCGTTAAGCATCGCCCCGACAGCCAATCGGTGAACCTCTGATACCCGGCATGAAAAAACCGCAGGGCAGGCGCTGGTTTTCGCCTGTTCCCTGCGATTTTTAAGGAATGACCTCGGATTTGAAAGGGCCGAAAACTGATGACCCGCTCGTTCGATCCTTACTACGGGTTCCAAGTCAGGGAGGCGACGCCCTCCCCGAGCGGGAGTGTGCAGAACAGCGTGATGGTGTTGGTGGTGTCGGGGATCAGCACGGCCGTGGAGCTCAGAGTTTGAGCGCCGTTGGGATTGAAGTAAATGTACGTCCCCTGCGCGTCGTCACCGTCACCATCATAGGTCCAGGTATTGCAATTGGCCCCAACCGTTCCGGTGCCGCCCACATAGTTCTGGACGCTGACCGTATGTACGATCCCCTGTTTATCAATGGGTAGGTCAAACGCAAGTATGAGTTGGTACTTGCAGTTGTTTATCACGGCTCCCTTGCTTTCGTTGAGGCAATTCAAGGCAGCCGCGGCCTTTGTGCTGGGCGACCAGACGTGGAAAGATTCGAATGCTGGCACAGACCGTGTGCTCTGCGCGGAAGCGGGACTGGCTGCGACGGCCATAATAGCCACGCAGAGTCCCAGGACGAGTGATGTTGCTTTCAGCTTCATTATAGTTCCCCTTGTTGTGTGTATGTTCCCCGAACTCGGATTGGGTTTTCGGTTTGGTGTCCTCGCCGATTGCCGAGCCCGCTGAACTGATCGCAGTTCTCGCACGCCGTCGCAAATCGCACAACCATCTGGCCCTGTTCCGTTCTGCTTCTTTTTCTATCCCGCTAGGTACTTCACAAAGGTACTACTTAGCCTGCACTCTATTCCCGCTTTGAGGCTATGGTAGACTCCGGGAGAAATGGGGTTTGTAGGTTGCCAGCAGTTCAGCCATCCGACCGTCTTTACCGCTTCGGCGTGTTCGAGCTAAACTCTCGTTCGGGAGAGTTGCGTAAGCAAGGCGTCAAGGTAAAGCTCCAGGATCAACCCTTCCAAATTCTGCAAGTTTTGCTGGAGCGCCCGGGCGAGATTGTAACCCGGGAGGACCTCCAGACGCGTATCTGGGGTGCCGATACCTTCGTCGATTTCGAAAAGGGCTTGTACAACGCGGTCAAGAAGCTGCGCGAAGCCCTGGGCGACGATCCCGCCACACCACGCTACGTCGAAACCGTTCCCAAACGCGGCTACCGCTTCATCGCTCCATTAAAAGGGAATTATATACTTAACTCCCTAAGCACAAATTAAACAAAACAATGCCCAGAAGCACATCCAAACAACGCGAATTGGTCGGAAGGCCCGGTAATCGGCACCGTAAAATCAATCTCGCCCAAAGGGATGCAGCGGGCATTGAGCCAGAAATGGGCATCGCGTTGCCGAATTTCCAACTCAAGGGCGCACGCTTGGGCGAAGTCGTGAGGCCAGTTCACTTTCATATCCAGCCACTCGGCATCTCCCATGTTCGGGCACATCCAGCAGCAGGAATGGGGTGGCTCAGGCCAACCCATGCTCAACGCCAAAAGTCGACACTCTGGCCGCGTCATCTGAACAGCAAAAATGAGCGGATACCACAGTTCAAGCCATTGAAGGCGCTGGGTGCGGACGCGGCGCATCTCATCCAGAGAAATACCAATCCACAGCCTTGCCTGTTCTACGCCTACATCGCGCAGATAGCGGCTTGTGACCTCCCGCTTCCATTTGTCAGAGCAAAAATTGGAAAGTTTTCCGACCCCGCCGGACTGGGTAGAAAATCCTGGAAGCAGGATGCCATCGGCGTGGGAGTAGAGATCGTATCCGGCGTATTTCTCTTTGCTTATGATGCAGAGATCAACGCCAACCTCTCGGAGAGACGGCTTGATCCAAGAATTAAGGAAGCTCCAAGTAGATTCGCGCTCACGGCCAGTATCGACCATGAGAGCAATGTCCGGCTTCGGCAGTCGGCCCTGAATAATCAGAGCGGCAATCGCGGCAGACTGAGTTCCACCGCCGCAACTCCAAACCTGAGTCCTCTCAGCCACGATTCCTCCGCTTTGCCTTCTTCCGCTTCTTCGGCTTTGGTTGCTTCGACTTCGGGCGGTAGGCCAGCACCACATCGGCAATCGCGTCGAGAACGGGCGGGGCTTTCTTCATGCCGTCAACCCCGCAAACGTCAGGCGCTTGCCGACTATCGCTGTGACCATCGAATCCAGCCGCTCAAGGCTATGCCGCTTTACGTTGCCTTCATTCAGCCGGAAAGTGAACTCGTTGACGTACTTCGCCAGATGCTTCTTGCTGATCTGGTGGTAAACGCCGTACACGCCGCGTTTCAGGACGGCCCAGACACTCTCAATTCCGTTCGTGGTGACCTGCCCTGCCGCGAACTCGCCAGCCATGTGATTGACGCTCTGGTGACGGAAGAACAAACCATCCAACCCGAGATAGCCGGATGCCTCATCGGTAAAGAGAGTCGAGCCTACTTCGACGTTCGCGTGGATCGCGTTTTGCAGGGTTTCGGCGGTCGTATCGGCCAGCGGCATAGCGATCGTCTTTCCGCCGCGCTCCCGCATTCCCACAACGACAGTCTTGCCCACGGTGCCACGGCCAGCCTTGAGCTTCTTGTGTTCGTGCTTATTGCGCTCCTTGCCGCCGATGAAACATTCGTCCACTTCGACGATGCCGCGCAACTTGTCAAGGTCATCGCCAGAGCCGCACGCCTCGCGGAGACGTTGGAGCATGAACCATGCCGACTTCTGGGTAACGCCGATCTCTTTCGCCAGTTGCATCGAAGAGATTCCCTTTCGCGCCGTCACCAGCAAGTACATGGCGTAGAGCCACTTGTGCAACGGAACGTGGCTGCGCTCGAAGATCGTGCCAGTTCGGATCGTGAAATCCAGTTGGCAGGGATTGCAGCGGTAGAATCCGCCCTTGCGCGTCGTGATGTTCTCCTTCGCCTTGCAGGACGGGCAGCTAACGCCATTCTCCCAGAGCCGCGATTCGAGATAGAGCCGCGCCGATTCCGCGTCGGGGAACATGGCGAACAGTTGAAACGTGCTGATCGTGCTTTTGCTCATGCGTTAAATATACTTGACTCCCGCACGTTTGTCAAGGGAGTTAACTATATAATTCCCCATTAAAAGGGGACAGCGACGCCGGGCCCACATTGGTAATGCCAATGCCGGTCGATCAAGCCGCGCCAAGCCACGACGCTAAAGAAAAAATCAAGTGGTTTAGAAACCGTCGGGCGCTCATATTGTCGCCCGCCGCCGCGCTTCTGCTTATCGGCCTTTTCTTTGCAATAGAGTTCCCTCGGCTCGGGAAAATCTCCGAGGGCGAAACGTCCGTGCCCGCTGCCCATGCGGAATATTTGAAAGGTAAGGGCTACCTGGCGCGCTACGACGTGAGCGGTAACATCGACCGTGCCGTGGATAGCCTGACGGAAGCGACGCGCCTCGATCCCCAATATGCGCTAGCCCTTGCGGCGCTGGGCCGAGCGCAATGGCTAAAGGCTTATAACGACAACAGTCCGCAGGAAAAGCAGAAGGCTATTGACGCCACTCTCGAATCGATCCGCCTAGCCCCCCGGCTGGCTGACGGCCACGTAAGTCTGGGCGAAATCTACTCCGAAACCGGACGCGCGTCAGAGGCGGTTCAGGAGGAACGGAGTGCGCTTCGACTATCGCCCGGAAAAGCACAAGCCTACAGGGCGTTGGGTGACGCCTATTCCCACAGCGGCCAATACGACCAAGCGGAGGCTGCGTATCAAGAAGCCATTCGGCGCCAACCCGACGATTGGTATGCATATTTCATGCTGGGCTGGTTTTGCCTCAATCGCGGGCGCTACACGGAAGCACGTTCGGCGTATGAGTCCGCGCTCAAGCTTACTCCCAATAACGAGGTGGTATACCGCAACCTGGCCGTATTAGACATGCGTCAAGGAAGATTTCGCGAAGCTTCCGACCTGATCGCAAAGACCCTGGATTTTGAGCCAAACCCACGGACGTACGTGAGCCTGGGAACGGCCTATTACTATCAGCGTCGCTATTCGGAAGCGGCTTCGGCCTTCCACTCCGGCATCGCACTCAATCCCGACCTCTACTCGCTTTGGGGAGGCCTCGGCGTAGTCTGTCGGCAAATCCCTGGCGATGAAGTCAAGGCCCGTGAGGCGTTGCGCAAAGCGATCTCATTCGCCGAAAAACACCTAACAACAGTGCAATCGGATGACAACGCGCGTGCGGATCTAGCCCAATACCGGGCTAGCCTTGGCCAGCGCGACAAAGCGATCGCGGAGATTGCCAAAATCTCGGAACTCTCCCGCCTCCAATACGCTGACCGACTCATCCCGGCTTACGAGCTTATCGGGGATCGTCGCCACGCAGTGGAAATGATTCGAAAGCTCCCACCCGACAGTCCAGTGCGCGCCTACGTCGGGAACCATCCAGACCTGGAATCACTGTGGCGCGAGCCCGCACTCCAACAGTTCCACTAGACGCGTCCCCCGCTTCAGAGGGCGCGCATGTTTCAGGGTTGGGGTCCGGGGTAGGGTCCGGTGTGGGGTCCGCCGCCGTCGTCGCCGTGTACATTCTGAAGTCTTCTTTCCGCCTCACCGATGTATTCTAGTGCGACCTTCTTGTTTCCTCGCTCAGCTGACTCAATCGCATTCAGCAGATCCCTAATTGCTCTAATCACCTCGACCGAAAAGCTTCCACCTTCTGGCGTGGCTCCTGGGTCTTGCCTTGCTGCCATAGTTTCCACTTTTTGCGCCTTTGGCATAGTTTCCTCCTGTGTGGTTACAGGGCAGTCATTATATACACACTCGGCCGCGACACAAGTTAAAGATTTGCGACTAAGCCGGCGAAGCGCCCGCTAAGGCCGGGCGCGCTCTGGATCTTGTTCGCGCGCGGCCCATCCTTTGCGCCCTTTGCAAAGGGCAGGACATTCCCAGTTGCGAACCGGCCTCTTTAGAGTTCCACAAACCTCACTGTGACATCCGACCTTGTGCACAGCCCACCACCTGCGCAATCATGGTCGAGGCAGTGACGGTCGATAGCCTCGTGGCGTGAAGTCACGAAGCAAATCCGCACGCCTCTAAATCCTTTGTTTCATGTACTTTGATACTTAAGCTCTTTGAAAAACGTACTTTGCAAGGAATTTTCCGCTAACTCCATGATTCCAGTAGCGGACGCGGGGGGTAGGCCCCCCTTTCACACCGCGCTATTAGAATCATAACGTTAGCAGGGTAATAATATCCTTGACTAATCATGATTAGTCTTCTACAATTACCACATTATGCAAGAGCCGAAGACATTTCAAGAGGCAATTTTGTACTTCGCCGACCGCAACCGCTGCATTGATTATTTGGCGCTTCGACGCTGGCCGGACGGTTGTCCTGTGTGCCCGGTATGTGGTCGCAACGATGCCAAGTTCCTAGCGACTCAAGGCCGCTGGCAGTGCAAGGCGGTCCATCATCATCGCCAGTTCTCCGTGAAGGTTGGCACCGTCATGGAAGACTCGGCTATCCCGCTTGAGAAGTGGTTACCCGCTATCTGGTCGATTGTGAACGACAAGAACGGTATCTCTAGCTGGGAACTCCATCGCGCTCTGGGAGTCACTCAGAAAACCGCTTGGTTTATGCTGCATCGCATCCGGCTTGGGATGTCTCTACAGATGAAAGGGTTCGGCAGCGCGGCACGCAAGAAGATGGGAGACGGAGGCAAGGGTGGGACCGCCGTTGAAGTGGACGAGACTTTCATCGGCGGACAGAAAAAGAACATGCACAGGGACAAGAAGGTTCGCTATGAGGCACGCGGCGGCGCATTCGGAAAAACCATTGTGCAGGGAATGCTAGACCGCGATGCGCGCGAAGTACGGGCCAAGGTCGTGCCGGATGTTCGGCGGGAAACGCTGCAAAATGAAATCCTCAAGAACGTGAAGTACGGCACAAAGATTTATACCGACAGCGCCGTTGCATACGAGCAAGGGATGCAATGGAGGTTTGTTCACGAAATGGTGGACAAGTCCGAGACGTATGTACGCGGACAGGTCCACGTCAATGGCATGGAAAACTTTTGGAGCTTGCTTAAGCGGACGCTGAAAGGCACCTATGTTGCCGTGGAGCCGTTCCACTTGGATCGCTACCTAGATGAACAGATTTTTCGTTTCAATAATATCGCGCTACAAAGGAGAACCCACTGACCGACGCAGACCGATTCAGTCTCGCGCTAACGCAGATCGCCAACAAGCGATTGACCTATGCGGAGTTGACTGGAAAGACTGCCGAGGGAGCCTCTGCTACGCCAGAGCCGTTCTAGCCCTCGCCGCCTGAAACGCGGTCGGAAGTCGAAGAAGGAGCGGGCCGTTTCTTAGCCCGTTTTTTTCGTGCCTTCTCGCGCTTCTCTTTATCTAGGGCTTTCTTAATTTCGGAGTGTGGAACGCGCATCAAGCCATCCATTGCCTCGGTAAACTTCCCGAATGGCGTCTGTGGTTTTGAACTCATGGAAGCATCATAACGCACTCACAGCCTTCGATTGCTCCAACAACGCTTTATCGGCTTCCATGCGTTCGCGCATCTCTTTCAAAATCTCTTTGTTGAAGGATTTTGCGTGTATTCCGAATGAATACATTTGCGTTAGAGCATCGAACGATTTTCTAGAATCGCGGTCTGCTACTCTCGCCTGCGCTTCCTTCATCCATTCAAATGCCACAAGATCAGCAGGCTGTAACGCAATACAATCTTCCCACCCCAACGGTGGGGGCTGGCCCAGTCTAATTCAAGACTTACTCTCGAGGGTGCCCCGTCCAAGCTTCGCTTGGGCGGGGCTTTTCTGTTGATGCCCGTACTTTCAGCGTAGGAAAAATCCCAGACCGCTCGCGCATCCGCGCCGTCCACTGCGACTCAATCTCTACCACCCCGACCTCGCCACTTGCATAATGACGAAAGCTGCTCCACAGCCAATCCTCCGGCTTCTCAACCAGCCCGCGCTTCACCGGGTTCCGATGAATGTAACGCAGCTTCTCGACAAACTTGCCCTCGCTCCATACATTGAAATCGTAATAGCGGGCCTGCCACAACGAATCCTTCGCCCGCAACGCCAGACGCCGCGCCACGCCCTGCTTCAACGCCTTGATCGCCTGCGCGAACGTGTTCCGCTCCGGCTCGTTCAACAGAAGATGAACGTGCTCCGGCATAACGACGTAGCCGTATACGCACACCCCGTAGTCCCGGCGAACGCGCTCCAGGGCTGCCACGAATGTGGCGCAGGCCTCGTCCCGCCGCAGATTCGGACGCCTTCGGTAACAACTGAACGTTATGTAGTGAACTTGCCCGGTTTCCTGGAAGCGCTTCAATCCCCACGGCATTCCGAGATGTTATTTCGAGGGAGGTGACGTGTCTGTGACTGCTGAACTTATGTCCAAGACTTTGCAGGAATACTTATCCTATTCTGGGATTTCCGGAGACACCGTCGACAGAAAAACCCCGCCCAAGCGAAGCTTGGACGGGGCACCCGCTCGGAATCTCGTGACAACCGCATAGAGAAAAAGGGCGTGCCGGTTAGCACGCCCTTCTCGCCTCTGACCTTCACTTTGTTTACAGCACTCTGCCTCACCACAAGCCATGCTCTTCAGCGAACGTTTTTAGAAGCCATCTCATAATGAACCGAGGGAGTAAACTGTCGAATCCCTCAGGGGCTAAAGCCCGGGTCTTTATTGGCCCCTAACGGCACGGCTGAAGCCGTGCCCTACCCAAAACCATTTATGAGATAGCCTCTAGCGATGACCTCCGCCTCCAGAATGCCCGCCTCCGCCGCTGGAATGAACACCCCCAGAACTGGGTGCGCTGTGCGATCCGCCGCTATAACCGCCGCGGGAACCTCCGTAGCTTCCCGAAGACCTGGGTTGCGCGATGGGCTGCCTCATGTTCAACTGCGGACGCGAACTCTCGCTGCGACCATAGCTGCTGCTGGAAGTCGAACTTCGCGAGTAGCTTGAACTCGGAGCCGTACGATTCCAGTAGCTGCCGCTCGATCCCCGGCTGGAAGTCTCGGCGCTACTGCCGCCTCGACTCGCCGATTCGCTGCTGTGCGACGGTGGCGTAAAGGTCTTCCAGTCGCTGCGATTTGGCTCTCCATTGCTGGCTGAAGCACGGCTGGCGGAAGATTGTTCGCCGCGATTCGCGGATTCCGATTCGCTCTCAGTTCGGGCAGAATCGTTCATCTCTCTGCCGAAAGCAGATGCGCTCGTATTCGGCCTGCCTGCGGACGCCGAATTGCCGCGAGAATCGGATGGTCCGCGAGATGCCAGGGTGCCGCTGCGCCCGCCAGCCGTTACTGCGCTGACATGGCTCTCCTGCATCGATTGCTGCAGGTGCGCCGTCTGTTGCTCGAACGAAGCCGGATGCGACGCGCTCTGCGTTCCAAAGAAATGCTGCGAGGCATTGTTATGAACCGTCGAAGCCGCCGCAGCACGCCCGCTCGCCGACAAACTGGATCGAGAAGGCACCACCGGCAAATTGCCGGTCATCATGCGGGCACTGCTCAGCTGCGCGTGAGTCGCCGCTACAGCCGCGGTTCGTCCTGCGCCAAACTTGCTCGCACCCACCGTCGAAAGCGCACCTCCGATATGCGGGTCGCTGATGTGAGCTAAGTTCGAGAATTGGGTTCCAGCATGCAGAGGCTCAGATCCTCCAAACCGGCCAAGCCCGCCGAATCGGTTGAAGCCCACTACGCCGAACCGGCCGTAATATCCGCCCCACCAAGGGAAGAAGCGGTCACAGGGACCAATCGGCAACCAGCCGAAGCCACCCCATCCAAATCCGAAGCCGAAGCCAAATCCGCCGCCGAAGCCAAAGAACGATACATACGCCGGCGCCCAGAAGGGACGATAGAAGCCCGGACCCCACACCGGTCCCGGCCACCACGCCCAGGAATTGCCGTAATACATCCAGCGCCCGTAGTGATACGGCGCCCAGCCCCACGGCTCGTAGCCCACCCACGTCCAACCGTAATACGGCTCGTATACCCAGCTGCCATCGCGATACGGAGCCCAGCCATCCGGCTCATTGGGAACCCAGACCTGACCGTAGTCCGGAGCGTTTTCCCATTGTCCGTTGGCGTCCAGGTCCTCCGACCCCACGTAATACTTGTTGGTGTGGTGCCAAGCGTCCGCAGCGTGAATCATGCGGTCGCGGTCGCTATTCCAGCGATCCCAATCGTCGCGGTCCGGAGCCGCGGTAATCTTGTACCGCGCATCGGCGCCAGACCCGCGTACCGTCGCCATATCGCCTGCCTTGATGTTGGCGATGCCCTGCGGAGTGGCGAGCTGCGCCTCACCCTTGCGAACGATAATGATGCTGTCGCCATCGGGCCGCACTTCAATGCGGTACACGCCATCCTGGTGCGCAGGATGCAAAGCCACGTTCGGCGTATCGATTTCCGGTTCGGTTTCGCTCTCGCCGAACACCGAGTAGTTAATCAAGCCTTGTCCAACTTGAACCTGGATGTACTTCTTAGTGAAGTTCGCAAGATTTACCTGTGCGCTCGATCCCAAACGCAGAATGTTTGCGAAATCGAGCTGCACCTCAGCGCGTCCCCCCGGACCGGTTGAGACCTTGTCACCATTCACGACTGGCTGGTTCAGCACCGCAGCCGACGAGGTACCCGAATCGCCGCGCTGCGTCGATACGTCGCCATGTACCATGCTGACGCGACCCACACCTTGATCGACCTTAGCCGGACCTTCGCCAGACGGCCCGCCGGGCTGGGCCTCCGGCATATTCGGCTGACCTTCGGGCTGCATCTGCGGCCCTTGTCCGGGCCCAGCTTGTCCCGGGCCAGCCTGACCCGGCCCCGAGGGCTGCCCAGGCTGCGCTGCCTGGCCGGGAGGAGGCGGAGCCTGCGGCTGCCCGATCTCCATGGGCGCGCTAGGCTGCTCCGAAGGGCCGCTGCCCTCCTCTGTGGTCTGCGCCTGCATGCTGACCGTGAAAACGCCAGCAAGCGCCAGAGCCATGACTGCCAGACTCCCTGTGAACTTGTTTTTCATGACCAACCCTCTCCCGAACCCATTCCACAATTATTCGAACCCAGAAAACGGAGAATGATGCGCTAGGTACGAAGCATGTACCATGCCAAAACGGCCTAGATAGAACGTCAGATAAACACTTTGTTTTCATGAAGGAAGGAGGAGGGTTCCACAGGCTGGAATCAGCGCAATTCGAGCCAGTGGCCGCCTTAAGCCAAGGTGGTGGTTTTCGGCCAATGTGGGCTATCTGATCTGCGCCCCGTGCCAAATCGTCGTAATCGTGACACGCTTCGCCCGAACGCGATAGAAAATCAGATACGGTGTGCCACCTACTACCAATTCCCGCACTCCCGGCTCGCTTCCCGCACGGCCCAAGTAAGGATGCGCTCGCAAAGCCTCAACCAAGGCAACGATCCGCGTCGCCAGCCGAGCGGCCGCGTCGGGCTTGTCCCGGGCAACGTAGTCTCGTATCTCTCGCAAACGCGCCAGCGCCCGGGGAGACCAGACAATCTCTACTTGCACAACGTCCCGTCATCGTGCTGTTTGCCGCAGGCGCACTTGGGAGGCGGAAGCTCGCGATCCGTCCCCCAGGAAAGCAGCCAAGCCTTCATGTCCTCATGCGTGACGTAATGCCCGGATTTAACTTGGCGCTCGGCCTGACGGATCTCGGCCAGCATTCGCTCTTGATCCGCCACGTACGATTCGACCGCATTGGAGATCAAAAAATTCGAACTACGCCCGGAAATCTTGGCCAGCTTGGCGAGGCGCTTCTTGACCGTCGGCTTTAGGCGGATACTCAGAGTTGCGCTTCGTGTGTTCGCCATGAACACATGGTAGCACGGGGTGGAAAATCTTCCCGCCCAAAAACACCAAAAGCCCCGATAGTCAGTCGGGGCTTGCATCAACGAATTGACACTGGACGCTGTCTTTCAAACACCTAAGCATAATGCCGACAGCGACAATGTCAATCAATTTTATTGAATTATGCCTTCGACAAACCCAGCCCAAGCTGCTAACGTCGGAATTGCAATAAAAAACTTAAAAGGAGCCAGAAGTGAGGTAACTCTCATGTCTGGCGCGACGATTGAGCAGTACGTTGGCTTGGCAGAACGGGTCATCTGGCAAGGGGTGGTGTTCTACTTCATGCTGCGTGACTATATCCGAAACCACAAGAAGTAAGAACAGCCCCCCGGCAACGGGGGCTTTTGTTAAATAGCATGGTTGACTGCGAGACTTGCGGACTTGAAACCGGACGAAGAACGAAATGCACCCGTTGTGGGTGATTGGTGTGCGGACGATGTCTGCATAATAGCTCGGTGCACGGGCATCACCCATGCAAGTTGTGTCTTAAGGCCTTAGTGCAGGCGAAATCCCGCTAGTTCCGGTTCACGAGGACTTGTGCTTCGTAGGGTCGTATGGGAATCTCAGATGCAATGATAGATGCGTTTTATGAGTTGCTAGTGGAAAACGTGACAATGAAGCGGCTCTTGCTAGACTCGCCCGGTCTGAAAGATCAGCTTGAGCGCGCAAAACGAAACCCCTCCAACAAACAGTTATTTGGCGAGTATCTTGAACCACTCCGGACGGCAATTGAAGATGAGGTGGATAACGAAAGGCTAATCCGGGAGATATTCGCCCGCATTCCTCCGGACAGCAAAAGCCATTAGGGTTTCACTACGCCTACAGTTTCGACAGACTAAGCTACGTCAACCGAGAGGCTGGGAATCATCAAGGCTCCCTCTCCCCCTCATCCGCAATCCCAATTTTCGACAACCGGTACCGCAGCGCATTGCGCGACAACCCTAACAACCGCGCCGCCTGACTTTTATTCCCATTCGCCCGCCGCAGCGATTCCCGAATCATTTCATCTTCCCACTGCTCCAGCGTCATCCCTTCGGGAAGAAAATTGCCCGGCCCATTCGCGGCCCGCGCGGGACGCACATCCAGATGAATGTCATCCACCTTCAGCACCGTGCCCTTCGCCAGCGCACACGCTCGCTCGATAATGTTCTGCAACTCCCGCACATTTCCCGGCCAGTGGTAATTCACCAGAATTTGCATCGCCTCCGGAGTGATGCTCTCCACCGGCTTGCCGGAATCTCCCGCAAAGCGCGAAATGAAAAGATTCACCAGATCCGGAATGTCTTCCTTGCGCTGCCGCAACGGCGCAATGTCGATGGGCACGACGTTCAAACGATAGTAAAGATCCTCGCGAAAGGTGCCTTGCTCCAGCGCCTCACGCAGATCGCGATTGGTGGCCGCGATCAGCCGTACGTCCACTTTCACGGTCCGCGTGCCGCCCAGGCGCTCGAATTCCCGCTCCTGTAGCACCCGCAGAAGTTTTACTTGCATCAGCGGAGGCACGTCCCCGATCTCATCGAGGAACAGCGTCCCTTTATCCGCCAACTCGAACTTTCCCGGTTTGCTCGCGTTCGCGCCGGTAAACGCACCCTTCTCGTAGCCGAACAGTTCGCTTTCCAGCAGATTCTCCGGAATCGCCGTACTGTTAATTTTGATAAACGGCCCCGCGGCACGCCGCGATTTCTCATGAATCGCGCGCGCGATCAAATCTTTCCCCACGCCGCTCTCGCCGCCCAGCAGCACCGTCGAATTCGTCGGCGCCACGCGGTCCACTGTGGCCAGCACTTCCTGCATCTTCGCGCTGCGCGCCACCACATTCGGATGCGTATACCGTTTGCCCAACGCCTCGCGCAGCGACCGATTCTCTTCGCGCAGATTGTGTACGTCGAGTTCCTTGCGGATCACCATTCTCATCTCGCTCAACGAGAATGGTTTCAGCACATAATCGCTGGCCCCGGCCTTCATGGCTTCTACCGCAGTCTCAACCGTGCCAAAGGCCGTCATCACCACGACCGGAATCGCCGCATTTTGCCGCTTGACGCTCTGCAGGAATTCCAGACCATTCATCCCCGGCAGCTTGAGATCGGTCACCACCAGGTCGACAGTATTTTCGCGCAGAAGCTTCAATCCAGACTCCGCGTCTCCCGCGGAGAGCGTGGCGAAGCCGTCCTCCCCGAGATTCAATTCGAGTAGGCGCCGCATCTTGGCTTCATCTTCGACAATTAAAATTGTAGGCATGTGTGGCCGTCGTTCTTAATCCGCTCTGATTCAATGCTTCTTAAGATGCGGTATTTTCCGCAACCTCATCACTCCCCGGGAAAAACATTACAAAACCAGCCCCTTTGGCCCGGTTCTCATGCTCTCCACTTTCCACTCGAATCGTTCCATGGTGGCCGTCGATAATACGGGACACGATGGACAAACCTAACCCCACTCCCGTTTTCTTGGTGGTCACAAAGGGATTGAAAATCTGTTCCCGCAGTTCCGGCGCAATTCCCGGCCCTGTATCTTCAATCCGCACTTCGACACCCTCGCGGTTGGCATTGCTGGACCTCGCCGCCTTAACGCGCAGTATCCCGCCCTCGCTCCCCATTGCATCGTAAGCATTCTGGATTAGATTCACGAACGCCTGCTCGGCGAGAGCTTCGTCCACCGGCACTAACGGCAAGTCCGGCTGATAGTGCTTCTCCACCCGAACCGAATCACTATTATCTCTGTGCGTCAACGCCACATCTTGTACGGCCCGATCCAACACGCTCGAGATATTTTGCGGAGTCAACTCGGCGTGCAGCGGCCGCGCGAAATCGAGAAAGCGGGTAACCAGGGCGCTTAAACGATTGGTCTCACTGGATATGTATCCCGCCAATTCACTGGCCAGGGGATTCGTTTCTCCCAGCTTCTGATGCAACATCTCCGCCGACCCTTTGATCACCCCCAGCGGATTGCGAATTTCATGCGCCAACCCCGCCGACATCTGCCCCAATGCCGCCAGCCGTTCCGATCGCTGCGCCTCTTCCTGCGCCTGCTGCAACTTCCGATTGGTTTCCGCCAGCCGTTCCGCCAACTCCTGATATCGCTTGATCTGCCGTCGATTCTCCACTACAAAACGGTTCACCACCATTGCCGCCAGAAAGAAGAAGAGAATGCGGATGGCGAGCAGTCCATAACTTTCCGCGTTAATCTCATATTCCTGCAGGGCAGGATAAAGATAGGAGCAGTAGGCCGCCGAGGCCAGAGCCGTCCACAACAAGGTAGCCAGGGGGCTGAAGTATTCCGCCGCCGTGACCGCCGGCAGAAAATAGATGGGCCAGTAGCTGCTATTGATGCTCAGTTCACCCGTGTGATCGATCAGCAGTGTAGCCAGAGCGATCTTCAGCAGGACAATGTATGCGGCCCCGCGCTCCGGCGTCCTTCTCAGTACCCAGCCTTCACTGAACTGCACAACACCAAACGCCAACAACACAAGCTGCTTGTGAATCTCGCCCACCGGCGGCAGCACCGCCAGTCCAGCCAGGAACAGCAGCCAGAGAACATCCATCCAATTCATCGCCGGACGCTTTTGTTCATTCATGCGCAGTTAAAAACAAACGCGCCGGTAACGGAGGCGTTCCCGTTTCCCGGCGCTGTCTTTCTCCTGGGTTTCCTGCGGTCTGTGCGGATCGTATGTCATCCGAACCCTATCAGACCGCAGGCAGGTAGTTCGCGTCAATGTCACTTCTTCGGAGTAGGAGGACTCGCTGGACTCTGCGCTGCTGGATGCGAACTCTGCGCCTTCTGCGCCGAAGTGGCGGCGGGTGTCTGCTGGTGCCAGGAGCTGTACTTCTCCTCCGGGTTCCGCTGTTGCTGAACGTTGCTCTGCTGCGTAGGGGCCGCCGGCTTAACCACTGCACGCGACGATTGGCGTGCCGGCTGCACACTTCGATTCTGGGATTGAGATGGCGCACTCCTTTGCGGCTCCGGAGTTCCTTGAGCTTCCCAAACGCGAGGCTGGGCCTTCGTCTGGCCGTTTCCATCGTTGGTTGAACCGAACGAACGGAAGCCTTCGTCCGGCTGCGATTGCCGCGCCGCAGGAGCGGTCACGACCGGCCGGCCTGGCGCTTCCTGCCGCACTAACGACGAAGACTGCGGCATCGCAGCCGGCGTCCTCAGCGCCACCACCGGACGGCTCATCACCGCCGCTGGCGGCCTGTTTGCCGCAGGGCTTCCGGTGCCCAACACGCTAGCGCGTACCGGTTCGACCTCCGCCATACGAGCTACCGGCGCCATAGCAAGTTCTCTCGCAGGCACCGAAACCACATTCCCCGCCACTGGCCGGGCATTCACGAAAGTGTCACGCGAAACTACTGTCACACCGCCATTCACATTCCGGTTCGCATAGGTAACGTCGTTCACGTTCCGATTAATGACGACGCTGTTGTAGACGGTTGTGACTCTCGTAATATTCACAGCCGTATTGGTAACGTTCACTCGGTTCACGTAAGCGCGGCTCACGCGGTAGCCCGGAACAAAGACCTCTCCCGGAGCCAGCGGGAACCATCCCACGCCCACTCCCGCCGAGAAGCGGAATCCTGGCCCTCCACCAACCCACCCCACCAGCGCCGGCGCATACACCGGACGCACCATGCGCGGTCCAGGCACCCACAACCACGCACCGCCCGCGAAGGCCCAGCGGCCATAGTGGAATGGAGCGAAGCCCCAAGGCTCAGCTTCCACCCAAGTCCATCCCCACGGACCCACCCAGGCCCAGTGGCCGAAGCGATAGGGCGCCCATCCCACCGCTAATCCCGCAGGGCGCCAGCTCATGCCATAGCCGGCCACGTAACTCCAGTTGCCGTATGCGTCGAGGTCTTCGTATCCGGTCATCTCGCGCGAAACATAGTTCGCGGAATCGGATTGATCTTCAGCTCGATCCCGGCCGAGCGCCCATGTATCGAATCCATCTTCCGCCTGAACCTGGCCAAGCTCGTAGTCCAGGTGATCGGAACCGGTGAAGCTCGCATACTGGTTCGCCACGACTGTGTACGAAGAACCTCCACCGGTAACTTCGCCGCGTCCGCGCCATACGGTCACATCCGTCCGGCTGCCGTCTTCATTCACATCAATGCGGTAGTCCCCGGGTTGCATCACAACGAAGGCCACGTTCGGCGTGTCGATCTCATACGAGTCTTCGTCATCCACGTGCCTGATCTTCACAATCAGCGACCCCTGCGCCAAACGAATCTGCGCCGCCCGATCGCTTATTTCGAGCAAGGTAATTCCGGTCTTGGCGCCGAGCCGCAGTGCGGCCGATCCAATATGCACTTCAGCCTTTGAATTTTCGTCTGCCCAGAGATTGTCGCCAGTCACCAACGGGCGGTTCATGACCGCATCGACCCAGTCGTTCTCACCGCCTGGCTGGAACGATACCGATCCCTCCATAAAATTCAGCCGCGCCACGCGACTGGAAGGATCCTGCGTATTCGCATCCGGCGAATCCTGAGTAGCCTGATTCTGCGCATCCGGAGCACCTTGCGGGTATTGCACCGCCTGCGCGTCCTGCGCCATTACCATGAGCGGAGCCTGCAGCATGAATGCCAAGCCCGCAACGACTACTGCCCAGCTCCACCACTGCTTATGTGTGTTCATATCTTTCTCCATGCGGATTGACACACCTCGGGGGCGAGAAGCGCCATCCTAGAAATCCTATCCACATCTCTATAAACACCAAAGAGCACTTTAGTTTCTTCTCAAGAGATGGCTGCTTTCGGCCAGGGTGGCCGAAAGCGGTCAGGAGGGACCACAAGACGGTGAAAATACTTAGTGATTCGTTGGCTTCGGCGAGATCTCATTCAACGTAAGGTTCAACTCCAGCACGTTGACGCGCGGTTCGCCCAGAAGTCCAAACTGCCGCGCTTCCGTGTGCTGGTGGACGGCCTCGCGCACCACATCTTCGCTCAGGCCGCGCTCGCGCGCGATGCGCGGCACCTGAAACTCGGCAGCCTCGGGAGAGATGTGCGGATCGAGCCCCGATCCGGAAGTGGTCAGCAAATCCATCGGAATGGCTGCGCCGGGATTTTCCGCCTGTAAGCGATCCGCGTCTGCCTGCACGCGCGCCACAAGAGACTGATTGGTTGGCCCCAGATTCGATCCGCTCGAATTCGCCGCATCGTAGCCCGTTCCGGCACTTGAGGGCCGCGAGTGAAAGTAACCCGCCGAAGCGAATGATTGTCCGATCAATCGTGAACCCACAATCTTGCCATTCCGCGTTAACAGTTCTCCGTTAGCCTGCTTCGGAAATAAAACCTGCGCCAGCCCTGTAATCACGAGCGGAAACAGTACTCCGAACAACACGGTCGTTACCAGAGTCATCAATACAGCCGTAATTAGATTCTTCTTCATAGTCGCCCTTACGCCAGTCGTTCCTACGCCAGTCTTCCTACGCCAACCCCGCCCGCACAATCAGCAAGTCGATAATCTTGATTCCGATAAACGGGACAATCACTCCCCCCAGGCCATACACCAGCAGATTTCGCCGCAGCAGAATAGCCGCTCCCTGCGGAACATATTTCACGCCGCGCAGCGCCAGCGGAATCAGCGCTACGATAATCAGCGCATTAAAAATAACTGCCGACAAGATCGCCGACTGTGGTGTCGCCAGCCGCATTACGTTAAGCGCTTGCAGAACCGGAAAGGTCCCGGCAAACATCGCCGGAATGATGGCGAAATATTTCGCTACATCGTTTGAAATTGAGAATGTCGTCAGCGCGCCGCGCGTCATCAGCAACTGTTTGCCAATCTCCACAATTTCAATAAGTTTCGTCGGATTCGAATCCAGGTCCACCATGTTGCCGGCTTCCTTTGCGGCCTGCGTGCCGGTATTCATGGCGACGCCTACATCCGCCTGGGCCAGCGCCGGCGCGTCATTCGTGCCGTCGCCCGTCATGGCGACCAGCTTGCCCTGCGCTTGTTCTTTGCGAATCAAGTCGAGCTTATCTTTCGGTGTGGCCTGCGCCAGAAAATCGTCGACTCCGGCCTCCGATGCGATGGCCGCCGCCGTCAACGGATTATCTCCCGTAATCATGACCGTCTTAATCCCCATGGCTCGCAACTGATCGAACCGCTGCCGCATGCCGCCTTTCACGATGTCTTTGAGATGAATCACTCCCAGCGCACGCCCATTTTCCGCTACCACCAGCGGTGTTCCCCCGGAGCGCGAAATCACCTCGACCGCGGCTCGCACTTCCGCCGGCAGCGCGCTTCCCTGCTCCTCCAGATATTTTGCAATGGCATCGGTCGCGCCCTTTCGAACGGCGCGTCCGTCCAGATTCACTCCTGACATGCGAGTCAGCGCACTGAACGGAATAAATTCCGCATCATGCGAACTCATCTCTCGTCCGCGCAACCCGTACTTTTCTTTCGCCAACACTACAATCGACCGGCCCTCGGGAGTTTCGTCGGCCAGCGACGAAAGCTGCGCCGAATCCGCCAGCATCGCCTCGGTCACGCCGGGGGCTGTCACAAACTCTGTAGCTTCGCGATTGCCCAGCGTGATGGTTCCCGTCTTGTCGAGCAGCAGCGTATTCACATCGCCGGCGGCTTCCACTGCGCGCCCTGACATCGCTAGTACATTGTGCTGCACCAGTCGATCCATGCCAGCAATGCCAATGGCCGAAAGCAATCCGCCTATCGTTGTAGGAATCAAGCACACTAGCAGCGACACGAGCACAAAGACCGTCTGCGGCGCACCCGCATAAATCGCAAACGGTTGTAGCGTGACCACAGCAAGCAGAAATACAATCGTCAGCCCAGCCAACAAAATATTCAGCGCAATTTCATTCGGAGTCTTCTGCCGTTCGGCACCCTCCACCAGCGCGATCATGCGATCCAGAAATGTTTCGCCGGGATTGGAAGTGATCTTCACTTTCACCCAATCCGACAGCACGCGCGTTCCACCCGTCACCGCCGAGCGGTCGCCGCCCGCTTCGCGAATGACTGGAGCGGACTCACCCGTGATCGCCGACTCGTCCACCGACGCAACTCCCTCTACAATCTCGCCGTCTCCCGGAACGAACTCGCCCGCCTCGACCAGCACCATGTCCCCCGACCGCAACTTCGATCCCGGCACGGTCTCTGTTTTTCCGTCGGGAAGCAGACGATTGGCCATCGTCTCCGCCTTCGCGCGGCGCAACGCATCGGCTTGCGCCTTGCCGCGCCCTTCCGCCATAGCCTCGGCGAAGTTGGCAAACAACACTGTAAACCACAGCCACAGCGTGATCTGCAAGTTGAATCCAAAGCCCGGCTGCCCCTGCATCCGCTCCACGATGAGCAGTACCGTGGTCACTACGCTGCCCACTTCCACCACGAACATCACCGGATTGCGCATCATGGTCACGGGATGCAGCTTCACCAGCGAATCCCAGGATGCACGGCGCACAATCTTCATGTCCCACAAACTGCGTTTTGCTTTCGCCATATCCCCTTGTCATCCCGAGCGGAGGTTGTGCTTCGCGAACGCGAAGCAGAGCCGCAGTCGAAGGATCCCTTGTCTGCCCGCGCTACTAACAGCCTCGCAAGGCGCTTCTATCAGTACAGTGCGGTTCTATTGCTTCCCGCTTCTAAAATGTTTTGCCCGCCTGCATCAGCAGGTGTTCGAGAATCGGCCCCAGACTCAGCGCCGGGAAAAATGTCAGCGCCCCCACAATCATGACGACGCCGACCAGCAGCACGGTGAACAACGGTCCCGTCACCGGAAATGTGCCGAGCGTCGCCGCCGTCTGTTTTTTCCCCGCAAGATTGCCGGCAATCGCCAGCATCGGAAGAATCATCATGAAACGCCCCAGCAACATGGCGATTCCGAGCGACGTGTTGTACCACGGCGTATTTCCACTAAATCCCCCAAAAGCCGAGCCATTGTTGGCCACGGAGGAGGTAAAGGCATAAAGAATCTGGGTGAACCCATGCGGTCCCGCATTTGAAATCGCGGAGGTGCCAAAGCTATACAAAACCGAAATCGCCGTGAACACCAGGATCACCAACGGAAAAATCAGAATCACCAGCATGGCCATCTTTACGTCGTAGGCTTCGATCTTCTTGCCAAGATATTCCGGCGTGCGCCCTACCATCAGTCCCGCAATGAAGACGGAGAGAATGACGAAGACCAGCATTCCGTACATCCCCGCGCCGACACCGCCAAAGATGACTTCGCTCAGCATCAGGTTGATCAGCGGAACCATTCCACCCAGCGGCGTAAACGAATCGTGCATCGAGTTCACCGCTCCGCAGCTGGTGTCCGTGGTCACAGTGGCAAACAACGCCGAGTTCGCCACCCCGAAGCGAACTTCTTTCCCTTCAAGGTTGCCGACGGTTTGCTGAGGAGCAGACGAATGCAGCGGACCACGCTGTGCCGCAGCCGTAACCAGAGGATTTCCGCGCGCCTCCGCCCAATATGCGGTCATCACGCCAGCCAGAAACAACAATGCCATCGCTGCCCACACGGCCCACCCATGTCGCGGAGAGCCAGTCATTTTCCCCAGCGTGTAAGTAAAGGCGGAAGGAATCGCCAGAATGCAGAACATCTCCAGAAAATTCGTGAACGGCGTGGGATTCTCGAAGGGATGTGCACTGTTGGCATTGAAGAATCCGCCACCGTTCGTCCCCAGTTCTTTGATGATTTCCTGCGAAGCGGTCGGCCCCTGCGCTATCACTTGCTGGGTCACCGTTTGCATGAGCAGTCTGCCGTCGGGCCCATTCACCGGCTTACCATCGGACCCAAGTTGCGGCGTCTGATACGGATCGACCACCTGCACCGTGTCATACGGCTTCAGGTTCTGCACCACCCCCTGCGACACCAGCAGCAACGCTCCCACCAGGCACAGCGGCGCCAGAATCCACAACGTGCCGCGAACCAGGTCCACCCAGAAATTTCCAATCGTCTTTTGCTCGCGCCGCGCAATCCCGCGAATGAATGCAATCGCCAGCGCCATGCCCGCCGCCGCCGAAACCCAGTTGTGATAGGCCAGACCCACCATTTGCGTCAGATAGCTCATGGTGGTCTCGGGCACATAATTCTGCCAGTTCGTGTTCGTGGTAAACGAAGCCGCAGTATTAAACGCCAGCGCCGGAGGCACGCCGGCCAGCTTCTGCGGATTCCACGGCAGCCACGCCCATTGCTGCATCCGCTGCAGCGCATAAAGCAGAATCATGGAAATGCCGCTGAACAAAATCAGCGCGAGTGCGTATTCCTTCCAATCCATCTCGTGGCTCTCATCCACGCCAGTGAGCTTGTAAAGAATCCGTTCGCAGGGACGCATCACCGGATCAAGCCAGGTCTTCTCCCGGCTGAAAACCCGCGCCATGAAGGTCCCCAGCGGCTTGGTCGCCAGCAACACCACCACCAAAAGAAAAAATATTTGCAGCCATCCATTTGCTGTCATCAGAATTTCTCCGGACGCAACATGGCGTACACCAGATACACCAGCAGTCCCGCGCAAATGATCAACATAATGATCGGTCCAGCGTTCATATAGGCCTCAACGCACTCGCTCGCAGAAATATACATAAGCCAGCGAAATCACGAAAAATAGAATCGTCACCACAAGAAAGATCGCGTCCTGCATCACAAGTTCCTCCCCGGCCTAAAACTTGACCATGATCGCCATGTCGATGAACTGTTCGTCTCGCCGCAAGTCGGGAAACCACACGCTGCCGGGTCCGCCCCCACAAGCCGTTTCCGCAGCGCTGAGGCTCGTTTGCCCAGACGTCGCTCCGCTGCTGCAGGCATAGTATTGCGGAGATCCGTTGTTGCTGCCCGGAGGCGGCGTGATTCCACCCGCGCCTGACCAGTACGGCACGCTCGCATGGCGATAGTCGTATTCCCAGCGAAACGTGATGTACTGCCGGGGCATGTAGTCAAAGGTGGCCGACGTGTCCCACGCCTTGAACGGATCTCCCGGATTTCCCGTAAAGTATGGCGAATTAATCGCCGCCGACGGCGCCGTCTCTCCGTTGATGGGAGGGATCAGAACCAGATAGCGTCCGGGATTGTTGATCTGGCCGCCGCCGATCGTCAATCCATATCGGTCTTTCTTGAACCACGTGCGGTTGTAGAGCATGTAGCCGACAAAGCTCTGCTTGGGGGTAGGATTAGCGGTACCCTTGCCACCGGTGTTGTGGCAACTCACTCCGCCGCCAAATTCGCAACCCAAATCGCCGGTGAACGACAAGGCCATCTTGTCGAGAAGCTTTTCCGGTTTGTCATAGTACTTGACCTCGATGCTGTCGTCGGTGTGAATCCGCCCGCGGTTCGGTATGTAAAGGTCGTCGTGGCCGAGCCCGTAGTTGTTGGAAATGATATTCACCCAGGGTCGTGGAGTCCACTTGATCTGTCCGCCTACTCCTTTGCGCGAGTTCGCTGAACCGTACGATTGCCACCCATTGATCAACCACGGCTCAATCTTCAGATGAGGGTTGGGAAAAACCTGAACTCTCAAACCATTGAAAAACCAGGGCGTGTTGGAGGAAACATACGAAGGTTGGTAGGCCCAGTTATCGAAGTTGTAATAGCTGAACAGGCCAATGTAAGAGAGGAAAATGCCAGCGTCCACGTTGATCCCATTCAACGCGTTAATGTGGTAGCCACCGTATGCCTCAGCCAGGTAGCGATAGGCATCGCTCAGGTCCCATTGGCCCTTCGCCGGGCTCGGGTCATTGCGCGGCGTCGTTGTGGAATACATGCCGAACTGCGTCATGAATCTAGCGCGAACGTTGTCATAGTGGAAATCGCCGCCTAGGCCGAGCTGCTCCAACTGAATTTCGTTCGAGCGAAACAGTTCGCTCGACCCGCCCATCGAGTTGTCTTTCGGTTTGTTGAAATCGTAGGTGTAGGTGACGTCGGCGCGGATTTCCGGAGTGAAGAATTTCGAATCGAAAGCCAGGTCTTTGGTGCGCGGGCTGCCGTTCAGCCAGGTCCAGTCCCAGTCGGAAAATGGATCGATCTTCGGCTTCTTTGCCGGCAGGGTTTCGGACGTCGCAACGCCGGTTGCCAGCACTGCGGACTGCCCGGTTGCAACAACAGCCGGCGAATTGCCCAGGTTCGCCACTGTCACCGGTGGAATACTTGGACCGCCTGTAGTTGCTGGCGCCGGAATGCCGCGCCCATCGGCAGAAGTTGTTTTGCGCTGTTCCACTTCCGCGCGCAAGCGTTCAACTTCCTCTCGCAGCGCTTTCAACTCATCCCGCATTTCCTGTTGTTCTGTTCGCTCACTCGAACTAACGGCGCCGTTCGGTGAGGATGTAGTTCCGTTGGGACTGGATTGCGCGCCAGCCCAGCCGGCCAGAAATAGTACGCACGTCGAGAGTAATAAGACCTGAACCGAATTTGCGCTTCTCATGATTTTGGTTCTCCAATAAGTTCACGCGATAATCGCTGCGGCCGTCTGTGGTCTCACAGAAACTTCGGTCCTCGTACCTGGCGTCCAATATCCGGAAGGTCTCTCTCTTTTTTCGCAAGACCGGCACCGCCCAGTAACTGACCGAAGGCGCGCCCTCACGCAGCAAGGCGAAAAGAAACCACAGCATGAACACGGCCGCGCCAACTCCGATAGCTGCAACTATTGCGGGCGCGCCCATAATCGGGCCTCCTGCACGAGAGCGCGGACCACCCGCGCAAACATTCCAGTGAACCATTTCATGTGTAAGTATGGCTTAAGGAATTCGTAAAGAATTCGTAAAGATTCAAAGACGGAATTTCCCGATGGCGAATTTGGCGATTCGTTAAACCAACAGCCAGATGGCTTAGCAGCCCCATTCCGCTTCGTCTGGCTGGGCAAAATACTGCCGCGACTTCGCGCGCTCGTTGGTCATCGATTCCAACTCGAGCAGCGCCAGACGCGCCGCCGCCACCAGGCGGCTCTTTTCCTGTTGCGGTACTTCCCTCCACGCGCCCCGCCCTTCGCTGCCCTTACCCGACACTTCCGGCGTCAGTGCCTGATGATAGTGATGGAAGAGCTCTGCTAACCGTTCCGGTGCTACTTCATTGATCCACATGACCCTTGATCTCCGTGATTCGTAATCGTCTGTTCGGGCCGCTTTTTCAGGCCCACGACTATTGGACACGGAGTCGCACAAGGTCCGAATAAAGGGTTCATAAAATGTTTGTAAAGACGAGGAGGCCAACGAAAGGCGGGAATTTATGACCCCGGTTCAAACCGGTACCCTACCCAGGGTTCGGTGAGAAGGTATTTTGGCGAGGAGGAATCGCTTTCAATCTTCTTACGCAACTGCCCAATGAATACGCGCAGGTATTCGGGCTGCTCGGTACTATTCGCGCCCCAGATAGCGGCCAGCAGAGTTCGATGCGTCACCACTTTGCTGGGACGCCGCGCCAAATAGACCAGCAAGTCGAATTCTTTGGGCGTGAGATGAACTTCATGTCCCCGCACCTTAACCGAGCGCACATCCAAATCGATGGAAAAATCTCCGGCGGTAATCGCGCTGGCTTGTTCCTCGGCCGCCGGTGTCCGGCGCAGCTGCGCCCGAATCCGCGCCAACAATTCGTTCATGCTGAACGGCTTCGTAACATAATCGTCGGCGCCCGCATCCAGAGCTTCGACTTTCGAGCGATCCTGTCCACGCACCGACAGCACAATGATCGGTACCTGCGACAACAGCCGCACCTGCCGGCACAGCCCCACGCCATCCAAATTCGGCATCGTCAGGTCCGTGATTAAGACATGCGGAGTCCAGTTCTTCATCAACTCCAGCGCCATCTCTCCGTCATTTGCGACGCGAATGTCGTAACCCTGGGCGGAAAGCGTTGTGCGCAGCACGCGCGTGATCTGGGCCTCGTCATCCACCACCAGGATTCTCCGATGTTCCTCCCCCATCCCGCTCACCGCATTTCCTGGGTCACAATGTGCACATCCACCGCGGGCGTGTCGCGCAGAAACTTATGGATCGCAGACAGATAGAAATATCTTTTCCATCCCTTGGTCGCCGAGCGCCCGAAGACGACCTGCGTAATGTGATTCTCCCGCACGAATTCCGCAACCTTTTCCGCAACCACCTTGCCCTCGGCCTTCACCACCTTCGCGCCCACGCTTTCCGCAAAGCGCACGTTATCCGCCAAAGTTCGCTGGTTCTCATCGTTCTCATCGGCGCCCGTGTCCACGTACAACACCAGGAAATCCCCGTCCAAAGCCTGCGCCATGCGCGCTCCGCGCGCGATCAAATACTGCGCCGCCGGATTCGAACTGATACACACCGCAATCCGCTCCCGCACCTGCAACAGTTGACCGTCCTCGGTCTTCAACTCGGAAAGCGTGCGGTCGACCGCTTGCGTCACCTGCCGGAGCGCCAGCTCCCGCAATGCGACCAGATTCGTATTCCGAAAGAAATTCGCCAGCGCCCGCTCCACCCGCTCCAGCGGATAAATATCTCCGCGCCGCATTCGTGTCTGTAGCGCCTGCGGCGTCAAATCCGCCATCACAATTTCGCCCGCCCGCCGGATCACCCAATCCGGAACGGTCTCCCGCACCTGAACGCCGGTGAGACCACGGATCGTCGGTGCCAGACTCTCGATGTGCTGCACGTTCAGTGTGGAAACGACATCGATCCCCGTATCCAGCAACTCGAACACATCTTCATACCGCTTGGCGTGCTTGCTGCCTTCGATGTTGGTATGCGCCAGTTCATCCACCAGCACGACGCACGGCTTGCGCGCCAGAATGGCGTCTACATCCATCTCTTCGAAGATGGTCGATTTGTATTCCAGTTTTTTCCGCGGGACGGTTTCCAGGCGCGAGGACAGTTCCACGATCGGTTTGCGCCCGTGCGTTTCCACCACGCCGATCACAACTTCTTCGCCGCGACTGGCCCGCCGCACCCCTTCGCTGAGCATGGCGTAGGTTTTTCCCACGCCTGGGGCATAGCCTAGAAACAGCTTGAACACTGCCGGCCGCTGGGCTGTATCGCATTCCTTAAGCCACTCTTCGGGACTTTTGCTCATCGCCGCTATTCTCCACGTCCGCGCAGAAATTGTCGAATGTATTCACCGCTGAGTCCCGGAGAGGGCAGAAAACAAAATAAAGATTAAGCATTTTCTCCGTGCCTCCGCGCCTCCGTGGTGAAAAGCCCCTCATCGGTTACAATCGTGCCCGTGAAAACCCGCTGGCCACAACACATGTTCCGCTACGCCGCTTGTCTTGCGGCCGCCGAGCTCGTGGCTCAGATTTACCGCCGCATCGTGCACGTAAACCCAACCACCGTGGCATTAACATTCTTGTTGATGGTGTTGTGGGTGGCCGCGTACTGGGGGTTTCGATTCTCAGTTTTTCTGGCGATTATCGCCACGCTGGCATTCAACTATTATTTTCTTCCCCCGATCGGAACCTTTACTGTCGCAGATCCTCAGAACTGGGTTGCTCTTTTCGCCTTCCTTGTAACCGCCGGAATCGCCAGCCAGCTCGCGGATCGTGCCCGCCGTCAAACGGCCGACGCCGTTCAGCGCCGCCGCGATGTAGAACGCCTTTACGCCTTCAGCCAGCGCCTCCTTGCGACTGACAACGTCGCGGAATTACTGAATGCCATTCCCGCCTATATTTGTGACGGATTCGCTGCCAAAGCCGCAGCCATCTATTTGCTCAGTTCTCAACAGGTTTATCGCACCGATCCCAAAGAGACGTATTTTCCGCTGCACGATCTTCAGATGGTAAGTTCGCGCGGCGAGCCCGTCATCGACGCAAAGAACGGAATCTCTCTGACTCCCTTGCACCTGGGAACGCGCACCACTGGAGCCGCTGGCATTGCCGGGCCGGCGCTTTCCCGCGCCACTCTCGAGGCCCTGGGCAGCATGATCGGCATCGCCATCGAGCGCGCCGGAGCCATGGAAAAGCTTTCTCAAACCGAGGCGGCTCATCAAAGCGAAAATCTGCGCGCGGTTCTCCTCGATTCCGTCACCCACGAACTGCGCACCCCGCTCACCGGTATCAAGGCCGCAGTCACCGGTCTGCTCTCCGATTACAACCTCGACGAAGCCCAGCGCAAGGAATTGCTAACCGTCATCAACGAGGAAACCGACCGCCTCGACCGCTTGGTTGGCGAGGCCACCGAGATGGCTCAACTCGATGCCCACAAAGTCGAATTACATATCGCTCCCGTGGATATTGCCACTGTAATCGAATCCGCCGTGGAAGAATCCAGAACCGTTCTCGCACAGCATCCTGTGGACGTGCACGTGCCCGCTACACTGCCCCAGGTGCGCGTGGATTCCGACCGCATCGCCGAAGTGCTCAAGCAGTTGCTGGAGAACGCCGCAAAATATTCGCCGCCCGCCGCGCCCATTGCGATTACCGCCGAGCGCCGCGGAGACCGCATCATCACCAGCGTAACCGATCACGGTTCCGGCATTGACGATTTCGAGCAGTCGCTGGTCTTCGACAAGTTCTACCGGGGACGCGATCAGCGCTACAGCGTGCAGGGCACCGGCATGGGATTAGCCATCGCCAAAGCTATCGTCGAGGCGCACAACGGGACCGTGAGTGTTACCAGCCAACTCGGCCGCGGCTCGGTCTTCTCATTCGAGCTCCCCATAGCCTGAGTCATCAGCGAGGACCAACTTCATGACACTAACGCGAAGCCGCACCAAGTCTCGGGAATGGTTTGAACGCGGGCAGCGTTCGCTGGTCGAAGGGGTAAACTCGCCTTCGCGCGGAGCTGCGGTGTACACGCCCGGACCGATCATGCTGGAACGCGGCCAGGGATCGCGCGTTTGGGATATCGATGGCAATGAATATATCGACTTCATGATGTCGTTTGGCGCGCTCATTCAGGGGCACGCCAACCCGACGATTGTGAAGACGGCCTGCAACGCGATGGAGGAAGGGTCACACTTCGCAACTGCTACGTCCGCCGAGATAGAGGCTGCGGAGCGATTTTGCCGCATGGTCCCCTCAGCCGAGGTGGTACGGTTTGCGAATACTGGAAGTGAAGCGACCATGCTGGCATTGCGCCTGGCTCGCGCCCACACTGGACGGCGGAAGTTCTTGAAATTCGAGGGGCACTATCACGGCTGGTACGATCCGTATTTGCTGAACGCGCACGGTCATCCGCCAGAGGAGTTGGGGACGGTGGAGCATCCGGCGCGGATTCCGGACTCGGAAGGCATTCCGCTTTCGACGTTTGACGACGTGGTGCTGGCGCCGTGGAACGATATGGCGGCGCTCGAACGTTTGCTCCAGCAGCATGGAAGCGAGTTGGCCGCGGTGATCACCGAGCCCGTCATGGCGAACATGGGTTGCATTCTTCCGCGAGATGGATATTTGCAGCGCCTGCGCGAGCTCACGCGCGAGTGTGGCGCGCTACTGATTCTGGACGAGGTGGTCACCGGCTTTCGTTATGCGTCAGGCGGCTGCCAGGAATATTACGGCATCAAGCCGGACATCAGCACGTTCGGAAAAGCGTTGGGCGCGGGTTTTCCGGTGGGCGCGGTGGCGGGGCCGCGTTCGATTCTAGAGCGCATGCGGTGGAGCGACAAGATGGTTCTGCATTATGGAACTTTTAATGGACATCGGTTAACCATGAAGGTGGTTGCGGCCAACCTGGACTTGCTGAGTGGCAAGAATATTTATAAGAAGCTTCATGCCGTTGGCGATGGCGCGATTGCGGGTCTGCGCGAGATTTTCCGCAGGCGCGGAGTGCAGGCGATCGTGCAGGGGCTCGGGCCCATGTTCCAGATTTACTTCACCGCGCGTGAAGCGATCCACGATTATCGCGATTATTGTACGTATGTGGATTCGAAACTTTATTCGCGGTTCGTTCACGAACTGTTGCAGCGCGGGATTTATATGACGCCTTCGAACGGGCTGCACTGGATTATCTCGACGGCGCACACGGAGGCCGATGTGCAGGTGCTGCTGAATACGGCCGACGAGGCCTGTGCGGGTCTGGCGTGAAGGCCACGGTATTTCTTGGAGGCGGGCGCATTACGAACGCCCTGGTGGCGGGATTGCGGTTGGCGGGGTATGCGAAGCCGATTGTTGTCCATGATCGAAATGCCCTCAAGCTGAATGACCTGAAGCGGCACTACGGCGTAGAGATTGAGCCGGATTTGCATCGCGCCGTGGATGCGGCTCGTGTATTGACAATCGCGGTGCGGCCGGACTCGGTGCCAGCGTTGCTGAAAGAGATTGGGACGGAGAAAATCCGGCGGAGCTTGACGGTGGTGAGTTTGGCTGCGGGGGTTCCGCTCTCAAAGCTGGGCAGTTACCTGCGGCGTCCGGTGAAGTGGGCGCGGGCGATGCCGAGCCCGGTGTGCCGCACTGGGCGCGGGCTGACGGCGCTGACTTTCGGGCGAGGCTTCCACGCCGGCTCGCGCGCCGAGGTGCGGGAGTTATTTTCTCTGGTCGGCGCGGTGGTGGAGATTCCGGAAAATCAATTCGACGCATTTACCGTTACGTTTTCCAGCAGTCATGGATACCACGCGCTGGCGGCGCTGATTTCTGCGGCTGAGAATATCGGACTGGACCGCAAGACGGCGCGTTTAGCTGCCGCTCACGCGCTGGCGGATGGGATTGCGGCATGGTGCGAAAGCGAGTCTTCACTCGAAGAGTTGCTGCAGGAGGCGGCTACGCCCGGCGGGACGGCGGCTGCGGTGATGGATGAGTTCGATTGTTCAGGCTACGGGAAGACAATCGTGCGCGGGTTGCGAGCGGGGATGAAGCAGGCTGCAAGAAATGCAAGAGGGTGAATCGTAAACAGCTCCGTTAAAAATGGAAGATCAGATCGCTGGCTACAGTGAGCTGATTTTGATGTTGACCGTTGTCGTAGGCCTTGCGGTCCCAGGCGCGCTCGAAGCGCAGTTCCGGACGCAGTTGCACTGTGCTGCCGAACCAGTGACACCACATAATTGTGTTCTCTGAGTACTTGGTGGCATAGCCGGTGCGCTGGCCTTTTTTGTCGTCGAGAAAGTCACTGCGGAGGGACAGAAAATTGTGGACTGAGAGCTCTTTTTGCAGGAAATTCACGGCGGCGTATTCGGGAGCCGTGCAACGCTGATCTCCGGGCAAGCAGTAGGCAGGGTTGGCGCCGGTTTCGGGCGGGATGGTTCCTCCCAGCGCCGGGACTTCGCGTTCGTACATATACCAGGATTCGGTTGCCATGTGCACCGTTCTTGAGAACTTGTGATACCAGGTAGCGTCATACTGTTGCAGATTGTTGTAGGCGTACCTACCGTTGTTGATTCCGTTGGCACAGAGGTAGAGATTGTCGTTGACTGACTTGGCGGTGTAGCTCGCGCAGGCGGTGCCGGAAGCCTTGGCATCGGTAGTCCACGGGGCAACATCGTGTCCACTGGTAATTCCGATTTGGACTAACCACTGGTCGTTCAGCTTTACCGTTGCGATCAGGCCCGTGTCGGTGAATGGATCGATGGCGTACAGCAGCGAGTGGCTGAAGATGTAGTTGTTGGGCGCGAGTTGAGCTTCGATGCCGGGGATGGAGATGAAGCGGCCTAGCCTGAGATTCATTCCTTGCGCAACCTGGGGAATGTAGATATCGATGTATTCGAGTGTGGGATCGAAGCCGTATTCGTGGTGATCGCTTAGCAACTGGCTGGCGCCGTAGCCTTTCGCTGTGGTGAAGCGGTAGTCGGTACCGTAGAGGGCGGTGAGGTGGTAGCCCCAGTCGATGTGATCGCGCTGCACGGAATCGGGGAGGCGCTCGGCATAGAGAACGATCTGGTTCATTTCCAGGCGATTCGCGTAGACATCGTTGGCTTCGGGCGCGTTGCTGTGGGCAGAGGTGCTGAAGTTTAGCGTGGGGTCGATCCAGCCGTAAAGTTTGCTGCGGCAGCGGGCCTGGTTGATGGCAGTCATCAGCGGATAGCTGTTGGTATCGGGCTCGCCGATTACGGGTGAGCCGCCGTAGGACCAATCGGAATTTGGAAATGGCGGAGAGTCGAGCGGGGATGGAAGCCCGCGGCGCGCGGGAGCGGGTGAGGATGTGGCTGTGGGCGGAGACCAGTCCTGGCGGTAGAAGTCGCCCCAGCGGGCGAAGAGGTTTTTCTTCTCTGGTGTGGCTTGAGCGGGAGCGTTGAGTGGGACGGGGGCGTTATCTGGTTGTTGTGCCTGAGTGAGATTGCACAATAAGGAGGCGAGGTATAGGAACAGGAAAGGTTGAGAGCGAGACCAGTTATTTTGTGGACGCATGAATATGGAGAGCTACTTCAGTCTACAGGGTGAATTTGGGATGATTGTTGCGAGAGGAGTGTTCGATCAAGATTACGAAGCGCTTTGTGGATCGTCTATTTTCTGTAGTCGGGGCGGCTTGGAGCGTCGCCAATGCCCAGGCCGATAGTAGCGGAGGTAACTGTTCGCTCAAGGTCATTGTCACCGCCGCCTGGACGCCGCCCTATTTCGTCGCTGCATTCCCCTTCGGCTTCAATCCCAGGATCACTAGTTCCTTATACGAAGCCACGAAGACTTTCCCGTTGGCGACCACCGGAACCAGATTCGTGTTCGAGCCATCGGTTGGCCAGGTGCCGGCAGTTCCCAGGAAAACTTGCTTCATGGCTGTCCCTCCCAGGTCGGGATCGAAGGCGTAGAGCGAGACCGTCGTCTGGGTCGGAGAGGGCCGCGATAGTGCCCAGATGATGGGGTTGGCGGTGCCATTCGAGGACACGCTCGTGAAGAAGCCAGACCCCGCCGATTTCAGCGGCGCGCTAGTCACCTGGATCAGCGACGGAGTCGGCGAAGTCAAGACCTTCCAGACCCTGACGGAGCTTCCGCCGCTGCTCACCACTCTGCCAGCGCCATCCTTGGGATCGACGAAGTAGGACGGCCCACACCAGCAGTCATTGATGGTATATGTACCCAGCACGTTGTTGCTTTCCGTCGAGTATCCGCCGAGGTCGTCTTCATTCATGAAGAACATCGACCCCACCTTGCCTGCGGCCACTGCCAGATGCGGAATCGAACCCGGCAGGTCGGGAAGAACCATCACTCCGCCCGATCCGAAATCGAGATCGTGTTCGTCCATGTCTCCCACATTATCGGGCGTGAACAAATCCAGCACTGTGGTCAAATCCGAAGATACTTTGACCACGCTCTCCTGAATATCGGTAACGCCGTCATAGGTGGTTCCCGAATGATCCGAGTTTCCAGTGACGAACAGGATGTTGCCGGAGTCGTCCGCCGCCGGGCCGTAACCCGACATCCAAACCGAGGAAAGAAAATAGTCGTCGGTGTCGGTGGCTTGGGTGTCCAGCAATTGGTTTCCGGCTAGAGGTGCCAGGGTTCCGGTCTGCCATCCCAGGACCCAGCCGCGCGATAGATTCGGCGCGAGGTCGCAGAAGCTGCCGAAGGCGGCGTACACGTTACCATTTGCCAACAGCAGAGCGGGCCGCTGCCGCTGATACTTGGCATTGAATGTGAACGTAGTTCCGTTCGTGAGCGTGTGGGAACCGGTTACCAGTTGAGGCGCTACTTTGTCGGTCAGACTGCCCAAATCGAGCGCGTGAACAAAATACGCCGGGCCCGTCGATTGCTGAGTGTAGCTCACCGCGTACAAAGTATTGCTGCTCAGGTCGATGACAGGAGTCGAGTTGATACCCACGTCCGGGGTATTCTTCCCGCAGTTGAGTGGATGGACCACCGGCGGCCCTAAATTCGGATTCAAAAGCACCGTGCCGCTCGTAGTATCGATGGCATAGATAGAGTTATTCTCGGTGGCCACATACACGACCGTGTGAATTCCCTGGTAGTTGCCGGCTGTTATATTCACGTTGGCCACCACCAGAGGCTGCGCCTCCGCTTGGTCGTCAAGCGTAATCGTGTGCAGCACTCCGAACGACGGGCTGTGGACGGCGGTCGGTGTGAGCACTGTTTCGTGGGAATTCCAGCCCGTGCGGTAGCTGTCGTTGTGATAGGTGGCCACCGAAACCTGCGCGGCAGCCAGAAGGCTGCTGGCTAGAATCAGCGCGATCATGGCAGCACTGCGGTAGACAAGGCGACTCCTGCGGCAGGACAGCATGGGTAGTGCTCCTCGATGTCGTACGGTTAACGCCAGTAAACTGGGGGTAGGACCATAAACCGGAATTTGCTTTTTGGCCTCGAAAACGCCGCGATTGTCCGGAACCTTACCTCTTGCCCCCAAACCGGCTGCTATTGTCCGACCGATCGCTGTTCGCGTCAATATGAAAGAATTTGCATCCAGATCGTCGCCATCATGGCGATGTTTCAGCAGTTGCTTCGGGATTGGCCATTACGAATAGATCGTCGATGAAGAGCTGGCTTCTTTCTGCGTACCGTAGTTCGCCACAACTCTTGCTACCTTGCCCGTTGCTGATAGCTCCATGAACTCCGCCGTGCGCGTTCCCTTTTGGTTTGTGTAGTACAGCACCACACTATTTATGCCGCAGAGTACGTCCGCAAGCTGAAATTGGAGTTCCGGGTAGGCTTCCAGACCTCGTTGAAAGTAGGTGCGGAGGCTGGCCTTGCCGACAACCTTGCCATCGGGTGTCCCCAATAGCTGGGCGGCAACCGGAGAAGTTAACTCGACGGTGTCTTCGTAGTGCGTCATGATCAAATCCAAATCATGAGCGTTCCAGGCTGCGACCCAATGGTCGGCCAGGTTGCGGGCTTCGGCTGTTGTCAACGCTTTTTCTCCGATAGGAAATATGTTCTTCCCGAGCTGATTCTATAGGCGGTGGACGCCGATTTCTCGTTCAACTCCCATGAAATGCTCGACCGCCAATGCAACCGCAATTATGGTGACGTAATTTCGATTGTGTAAAAAGCGAGAGGGTGTAAGTTGGCTTTGGCCTCGCAAGCTAAAGCCATTCCGAAAAGGAGACCTACACCCATGGCGAAGATAATCCCAATCACCGAGCATTACCAACATTTTGTGGAGGAGTTGCAGGAAAGTTTCTGGGGAGATCTGCAAGGGCGGGCGCAGCAAGCGGCCCAGAAATTCTTTCAGCAGGTAAGCGAGCGGCAGCGCGACCGCTACATGGTGAGCGCGCCCTACCAGCGATCGGAGGGGCGGAAGGATTACCGCAACGGCTATTACGAGCGGGATTTCGTGACCAAGTTCGGGGTGCTGCGGTTACGTATTGCGCGCAGCCGGAAGCGGGGGTTTCTGCCGGAGGCGGTGAAGAAGTTTCAGCGGCGCGCCGACGACGTAACGCTGCTGATCCGCGAGGCCTTTCTGCGCGGCATCTCAACTCGGCAAGTGGGGCGGGTGGTGGCCACGCTGACCGGCGAAGTGGTAAGTCCGCAGACGGTGTCGCGGATCACACAGAGTCTCGACCACACGGTGCGCCAATTTCATCAGGCGCGGCTGGCCGACGATTACGCCTATTTGTTTTTGGACGGAGTGAGCCTGCACATGCGGCGTCCAGCGGGGCGCAAGCGGGTGCACATGCTGGTGGCCTACGGGGTGCGCCAGGACGGCACGCGCCATCTGCTGGCGTTTTTGCGCAGCCGGGGCGAGAGCCAGGCCGACTGGGAAGGCCTGCTCACCGATCTCTACCGGCGCGGGCTGGAAGGCAAGAAGCTGCTGCTGATCGTCACCGACGGCTGCGCCGGACTGGCGGCCGCGATCCAGACCGTCTATCCGCGGGTGGGGCATCAGCGCTGCTGGGTGCACAAGATGCGCAACATCTTAGAACACTTGCGCAAGCGCGACTACGACGAAGTGAAACGGGACGCGCAGGCCATCTACGGCGCCGAGAGCCGAACCCAGGCGCAAGCCGCCTTTCGCCGCTTCCGGGCGCGCTGGCTGGGCCAGTACGGTTCCATGGTGCGTCGGCTGGAGCGCGATCTGCCGGAACTGCTGTCGTTCTTCGTCCTGCCCCGGCACCTGTGGAAGAAGGTGCGTACCACCAACGTCATCGAACGCTGCTTCGTGGAGGTTCGCAGAAGAACCCGGCCCATGGTGTGTTTCGTCAACGTGGCCAGCGTGGACCGCATCATCTATTCCATCTTCCAGAGATTCAACCTGGAATGGAAAAACCGCACCCTCAAGCTTTTTACACAAGCCGCTTGACATCACCGCAATTATTTGCAGATTGACAGGTCCTGGACCTAGGAACATAATTCCTGCCGCGTGAATTTGGAGCACATCTTCTTTCTGTTTTCTGTTTGTTGCCCAGGATTCAATCTTCATACCGGCATTGTTACATAAAGCAGTCGGGCCCCATTCCGAGATCCTAAGGAGTGCACGTCCATGAAAAATCAATGGAATATCCTGGTCAGCAGCGTGGCCATTACGGCAGCTATGTTTAGCGGCGCATTGTTAGCAGCCGCACAGATTGAGTCAGCCACTTCGCGCGCAAAGATCCTCCATCAGCAAGAAACAATTCCCGCGAAGCCTCCCAGCCCGGTATTTAAAACGCTGGTGAATTTCAGTGGGAGCAATGGGGCCAACCCTGGCCGTCCGCCAATTCAGGGCCCGAACGGAAATCTTTACGGGACTGCCAACGGCGGAGAGAATGGCCAAGGGTTGCTGTTTGAAATGACTCCAGCCGGAGCCATCACGACACTTTACAGCTTTTGCCCGGAAACAGGATGCCCCGACGGCAGCAGTCCGGGTGCACTCGGGCTGGGTATGGATGGGAACTTTTATGGTGAGGCCGGGGGAGGGGGGACGTTCGGCTATGGGACAATTTTCAAGTTCACGGGAAGCGGCACTCCGATTACGTTGCATGACTTCGATGACACCGACGGGCGCGAACCGGGTGACAGAATGGTGCAGATCGGTGATGGCAACTTTTATGGGACGACGTTTTTTGGCGGGAACATCGGCGAGTGTTTAGGCCTGGGCTGCGGTACAGTTTTTGAAATAACTCCCAGTGGAACCCTGACCACGCTCCACGACTTTTGCAGCCTGCCTGACTGCGCTGACGGCGCTGTACTTTTTGAGTCGCTGGCGTTAGGCCCAGACGGAGACTTTTACGGAGCCACATGGGACGGCGGTCCCAGTGATGCGGGCACCGTCTTCAAGATTACGCCGACCGGTACGCTAACGACCCTATACACTTTTTGCGTCACTACCTATCCCTTCTGCGGTGACGGTGTCAATCCTCTCGGACCGGTGCTGGGCAGGGATGGGAATTTCTACGGGACAACGGCGTTTGGAGGGGCCAACGGCGAAGGATCGATCTTCAAAATGACTCCCAGCGGGACGCTGACCACGATTTACAGTTTTTGCAGTCAGATCGCGTGCACGGATGGTTCCGACGCTCGCAGCGGAATCATCCTGGCAAGCGATGGGAACTTTTACGGAACAACTTACTATGGCGGGGTACATAACGAAGGAACGGTTTTCAAGATCACAGCGGCGGGTGTGCTGACCACGCTGCACAGCTTCGACGGGACGGACGGTTACGATGCGATCGGCGTGATGTTTCAAGCAACCAACGGGACTCTGTACGGGCAAACCACGCTCGGCGGCTCCGGAGGCGATGGCACGATCTTCAGTTTAGCCGCAGGTCTGCCCGCGTTTGCGGAAACCGTTCCCACGTCCGGGGCGGTGGGAACGGACATAATTATACTGGGAAATAATTTGACGGGTACAAGCAGTGTCACGTTCAATGGGACGGCGGCGGTTTTCCACATGGTCTCGAGCTCCGAAATCAAGACCGAGGTACCCAGCGGCGCCACTAGCGGCAAGATCAAGGTGACCACGCCGAGCGGTACGCTGGGCAGCAACGGGAACTTCCAGGTGACGCCATAGAGTACCGCGCTCTGGTCTTCGAACGCATTGCCCGCCGCCGCGACGCGGGCTCGAATTTTGAGCTGATTCTATAGCTGACGAGTGGACGGTTTCCGGGGAATAGGACTCGCCGTTCTTACCCGCATTCCGCCATAAGGTACACGACGAACCGGTCTCCACAGTAGCGGATCTGCTCTGGAAACAACGAGTTGCGCGTCGAGGCGGAGGGCCACTGACGTGCACCTAATCAACGCGAGTGAGAGTCTTCTCCTCTTTCAGGTTTCCTGAAACTAAGTCAGCCCATCTGAAGTTCTCTTCTTCTTAGCGACCACAACCCTTAGGAGGTTGCTTATATGTTTGCACGCAATGTCTCTTTCCATCTAAAGTCGAATATGATGTCCGATTACACGCGCACTTTTGAAAAAGACGTCCTGCCCTTGCTCCGTAAGCAGAATGGCTTCAAGGACGAAATCACTCTCGCCGGTCCCGGCGGAGTCGATGTGACCGCGATCAGTCTGTGGGAAAACAAGAAAGATGCCGACAACTACAACACCAACACCTATCCGCAAGTGTTGAAGACTCTGGCCAGATTTATCGAGGGAACGCCCCAGGTTCACCCCTTTGACGTTGTCACCTCGACCCTCCAGCAGCACGAACTCGTTACTGCGTAAGAAACACTCTGAGTTGGTTAGGCACGAGGAGGCGGAGTTACGTCCGGCTTCTCGTGCCGCCAAACGGAATGCAGGCGAATCCCGCCGGGAAGGCAGCCATGCACCTAGCACTGCAAAACGCAGAAACTATCAATCGCCTGGTAGAACAGGGTGAATTGCTTCTGAAGACATTCTATGTTGAGCACGAGAAAGACCCCGCAGGGTGGAATACTGAGTTTGTGCGCGGCGAACTGATAGGCTGGCGCCGCACGTTACACACCCTGTACCGCGATTACGCGGAAGAGATCGTTACCCGCGTTGTCGCCAGGACAAACTTGACCATTCCCGACGGCGAAGTCCCGGGCGGTGCCGCTCATGGCCTTTGAGGCCGTCCTAAAAGAAGTTGAGCAATTCCATGACCGTCAGCAAGCGTCTTGCGATACTGGCGGCGCAACATCCGCCTGTGTGAGAGCCGCGAAACGCAAGTTTAGGATTGTCAAACGAGAGAACAATATTCCGGTGCTTGGCGTGTGTGAATGTTGCAATGCCGGTTTCGCGGCAGATCCCGAGACTATAGGCCGGCCTAAGGATGCACACGCCCACCTCCAAAAACAGTTCATTGCGCACAAGTGCAAGTGGGTGGAAGCCAGCAAAAGTGCGGTGCGAATCGTGAGCGATGGCGACTGCCGAATCGCACTGAGCACATGGGGACGTCGTCCATAACTGTCCGCAATCAGGCCATCACGCTCACAATCACGGCCTTCGTCAACTCGATGGACGCAATTCCACCTAATATGGCCCGATAATTCCGGCAATCGCGCGGGAAGCGGGCGTGAGCACCCGCTCCACATCTTCCGTATCCAGCACATCCAGATATTTCAATCCAGAGCCGGTGTTGAAGAGGACCACGATGTCTTCCTCACCGAAGAAGTTGCTGGCTAGAAGTTTCTGGTAGGCGACCAGGCTGGCTGCGCCTTCGGGAGCGGCGAAGATGCCTTCTACTTGGGCCCAGCGGCGAGTGGCGGCGAGAATTTCTGCGTCGGTGGCGGCGAGGGCGAGGCCTCCGCTTTGTTTGAGGATGTCGAGGATCAGATAGTCGCCGTAGGGTTTGGGAACGCGCAGGCCCGAGGCCAGGGTTGCGGCGTTGGTCCACATTTCAGAAGTGGTGCGGCCTTCGTCCCAGGCTTTGACGATGGGAGCACAGCCAGAGGATTGGACGCTGATCATATTCGGGCGTTCGGAACCGATGAAGCCCAGCTGTTCGAGTTCGTCGAAGGCTTTCCACATGCCGAGCAGGCCGACGCCTCCGCCGGTGGGATAGATGATGCCTTGCGGAATTTTCCAGCCGAGTTGCTCGGCGACTTCGTAGCCCATGGTCTTTTTGCCCTCGACGCGGTAGGGCTCTTTGGTAGTGGAGACGTCGAACCATTTTTGTTGCGACCACTCCGGTTTTTCTTTCAGTTCGGCGACTTTGCGGGCGCAATCTGAGATGAGGCCATCGACCAGCGTGACGTGCGCGCCGTAGTAATCGCACTCGATGCGGTTGGCCATGGGAACATCTTTGGGCATGAAGATGTGGGCTTCGAGATTGGCCGCGGCGGCGTAGGCGGCGAGCGCTCCGGCGGCATTGCCAGCGGAAGGTATGGCCAGCTTCTTCAGTCCAAAGTGCCGGGCCATGGTGACGGCGGCGGAGAGTCCGCGTGCTTTGAAGGAACCGGTGGGATTCAAGCCCTCATCCTTGACGAAAACGTTGGAATACTCTCGGCTGCGCAGCATGGGAGTGAAACCCTCGCCGAGCGTGACGGGCGTGGCTTCGGGAAGCACGGCGTCGTAACGCCACATGGTGGGAGCGAGCGGCAGCAGCGACGCGGGCGAGAACGTTTTCTTAATCTCGGCGAGATCGTACCGGGCGTAGAGGATGCCGGCGTCTTTCGGGCAAACGGTTTGAGGACGGTCGGCCGGATAATGTTCACCGCAGCGGGTACATTGCAGATTCGTCGGGCGGGGCACGAAGAGAGTTTATCAGGGATAGAAAAATAGGAGGAAGCCGGATGCTCAGTCGCGTCCGCCGCGCGAGGCGATGGAAGTGAGAAGCAGCTCTGCCTGGAGATTTCGGCTGGCAAGATGCTTGGCGACAATTCTCCGCGTCTTCTGAACCGACGCGTGAGGATCAAGAAAAACCACAACCGAGGGCCCAGCGCCGCTCAGTGCGGCACCGAGAATGCCGGGTGCTCCGGTCATTTCCTGCAAGGCGGGAAGCAGCGGGCACAACTTGGCACGGTAAGGCTGGTGGATGCGATCTTCGAGCGCAGCCGTCAGTAATTCGTGACGTCCCTGCGTAAATGCAGCCAGCAGCAACATGGAATTCTGTATGTTGACCACGGCGTCGGCGCGCGAATATTGATCCGGGAGCACTCGTCGGGCTTCCTCGGTTGCCAAAGCCTGGTCGGGGACCGCCAGCAGCAACGGCCACTTCCCTTTCGGCCGGATGCAGGCGACTTGAGCTTCTGCGTTCCCGGACATGCGGGCGACGGCGAGGCCGCCCATCCAACAGGCCGCGGCGTTATCGGGATGATGTTCGAGCCGCGAGGCTTCACCGATAATTTGCGTATCGGTCCAACCCAACCTCCCGAAGTGATTAGCCAGCGCAAGGCCCGCCAGTCGAGCCGCAGCCGAAGACCCGCAGCCTTTGCCGATGGGGATATCGTTCCTGATATTTAAGGATAAAGGACCAATCTCCGAAGCTTGCGCGAGGAGGATTTCACGATAGGTAGTGAGGATTAAGTGATTCTCCAGAGTCCGGCAGATCTCTGAATCGCGTCCAGTGGCGTGAATGGAAAATTCCGGAGCAGGCCGCGCATCGATTTCGATGTAGAGATCCATGGCCAATGCCGCGGCATCGAAGGCCGGGCCAAGATTGGCGGAGGTTGCGGGAAGCGCCAGATGCAGCATGGCGGCACGTTTATTTTTTTTCTTAGGCATTCGGTTGAGCGGAACCGGCTTCCTCTGCCCGTTCCAAAGTCTGGATTACGGCGTCCAATGTAGCATCGAGCACCACGGGAGGATGGCGCAGAGCTTCTAGCGAAGAGCTGTCGGGGTCATTCAGACTGTCACGAAAAAGGTCGCCGCGATGGAATTCCATGGTGAAGTCCGGATCCTTCAGCAAATTCCCGGTCAGCACAAGTACGACGCTCTCATCGGGCTTCACGAATCCCTGCCGCAGCAATTTCTTTAGGCCGGCCAGCGTGACTGCGGACGCGGGTTCGCAGCCAATACCTTCGGCTCCGATTTCAGCTTTAGCCTGCGCGATCTCGATCTCCCTCACTTCTTCGCAAGCGCCGCCGGTGGTTTGAATCACTTTTACAGCCTTTTCCCACGAAGCGGGATTTCCAATGCGGATGGCGGTAGCGCGAGTCTCGGGCTGCACACTCACCAGATGCTTGCCTCCGCCCTCGCGTAGTGTGCGCACCAACGCGTTAGCGCCTTCAGCCTGAATCACAGATAACTTCGGCAGATGCGGTATCAGGCCAAGATCCAGCATCTCCAGCAACGCCTTGCCGATCGCGGAACTGTTGCCGAGGTTGCCGCCGGGCACGATAATGTGGTCGGGCGGCTGCCAGTCGAGTTGCTCCATCAATTCCAGCGCAAGAGTTTTCTGGCCTTCCAGCCGAAATGGGTTGATCGAATTCAACTGGTAGACGGGTGCGTTCCGCACCAGTTCCTGTAACAGACGTAGGCAGCCGTCGAAGTCCGTGCGCAGTTGGCAGGTGAGCGCGCCGTAGTCGAGGGCCTGCGAGAGTTTGCTCCAGGAAATTTTCCCTTCCGGCACAAGCACCAGGCTGCGCAGGCCGCCTCGCGCGGCATACGCTGCCATCGAGGCCGATGTATTGCCTGTCGAGGCGCAGGCCACCCAGTGGTACCCTGCCTGGCGCGCGAACGTGGCGGCCACGGTCATGCCCGCATCTTTGAACGAGCCGGTAGGGTTCATGCCTTGATGTTTAGCGTAGAGGCGCGACACGCCAGTACGACGGGAGGCTTGCGGAAGCTCGTAGAGCGGAGTACCGCCTTCGCGGAGGGTGATGACTTGGTCTGCGGAATCGGGTGCGGGCAGCAATTCGCGGAAGCGCCACACCCCGCTCAAATCGAGCGCTGCGTTTGAGCGGCGGCGCTCGCGCCATAAGGACTTTAGAACATCGGCGCTGAGGCTCGGGGATTTCCAGGACGGATCGGTAATCTCAAGCAGATTGCCGCACTTCGAGCAGCGAAAATCCTGAGCGGCGCTGCCCGCGATCGAAGCGCAGCCAATGCAGCGGAAGGCGAACGTGGCCTTGGATTGGCTGGGCGGAGATTGTCGATTCGGGGTGGCGGAGAGCGGCATCGGAATTGGGAACGAAGAACCGGTTATTTGTCGCCGCGCAGGTATTGGTCGGTCTTATTGATCCAGTCGGCGCGTGGAGGATTGAAAACATCCAGGTCAACCGTATCCTCAAGCGCTTCAGCCTTGTGCGGCATGTGGGCCGGGATGCAAAGAACTTCTCCCGCGTGGACAACAATTTCCTGGCCGTCGATCCAGAACTTCAGGGCGCCGTCGAGGATGTAAGTCAGTTGCTCGTTGTGGTGGCTATGCTCGGGAACAATGCACCCTTTCTTGAGCAACACTCGAGCCACCATTATCTCCTGGCCGACTACGAATTGCCGCTGTAGCAGCGGGTTTAGTTCTTCCAGTGGAATAGTGTGCCAAGGGATGTATTGCAGCGGTGTTTTGCTTGCCGCATGTTTGGCCACGGCACGTTGGGCGCGGGAATGCGACGCGCCGTTCTTCGTAATCGTTGTTTTCGTTTTTCGAGGAGAGGAAGTTTTCGTTTTTAGTTTTTTCGCCATGATCAATGAACCCTGTCACCATACAACTTTACCGCATTGTCGTGCAGATAGCCGTGGGCCAGCTCCAGAGCCCGGGCTTCGCTGATTTCGTTTTCCGAAATCATTTCGGCCAGCGCCGCAGACAGCGCCGTGCGCGAGGACTGCACGCCCAGCCAATAGCTCTCCTCCGCGCCCAGCGCTTCATTGTAAGGGAAAGCATCCGTACCGAAAGTGATCTTGTCCGGGAAAGTTTCCAGCCACATCTTGAGCGTGTCTTTGAAGGCGGAAGGATATTGCACAAGTTCTCCCAACGAGGAGTCAAGATAAACATTCTTCATCGAGGTGAGCCAGATCGCCTCGCGCTCTAGCGGATAGCCGCCATGGAGCATGACGAAGGTTGTACGAAGATAGCGCGGGTCGCGCAGCACGCTTTCAAAATTCATAATGTTGCTCTGCGAAATACTAAAATAATCGCCGATGAGGGCTGCGGAGTGAATGTGCACGGGCAGATGCAAGCGGCCGCCTTCCAGGATCAGAAAGCGGAAAATATAATCCTGAAAGGTGAGGTAATCTTTTTCGCTCGGAATGCCGCCGGTAACGTAGCGCTGGTAAAGGTCCGCGGCCTTCTCGCGAGTCGGATCGTCGAAGGTGGTGGGGCGGAAGTAGGCCACTTCAAACTTGATCGCGATGCCGCCCTTGCTCTGATTGTCTTCCAGCACCCGGCTAATGAATTTTAGATAGCTGTCGAAATCGGCGGGAAGCTTCGTGACACTCTCCTGCTGCATCCAGCGGTGCAGCATTTTCTCCTGCAGCGGGATGTAGACTTCTTCATCGGGGTTGCGCGCGGTCTCGCGTTGATTGTTGAACGGAAACAGAAACGAGTCGACGAAGAAAACCCATGGAAAGCGCTTGGGATCGAGATAATCCGCCATCATGGCGCGGTTGGCGACGGAACTCTCGGTGTTGAGCTTATCGAGGATCATGTCGAAATACGCCGGTCCAGGATATTGTTTTCGTAATTCTACTTTTTTCGCGATCAACCACTTGGCGTGTTCCGGCGATAGATCGGCGTAGGGATATCCGAAAAGGGCCTTAGCCGCGGCAATCAGTTCGGGATTATCGTCGCGGGTGCGAACCGCAGAACTGAAATCCGGAGGCGCCGCCATGGCATCGACGTCGGGATCGTCGGAGAAGCCGGGGTGAGCATGGTGATCAAAAGCTGGAATTTTTTCAATCTGGGGCAGCAGGCGCTGGTAGATCTGCTGAACGTCGGGACCCGGAAACGGACGGGCTTGTGCCGCCGCGAGAGCCGCTGGAAAAGCAATCGTACACAGTAAGGCGCCGCGCAGGGATCCTAATTTCATTTTCTGCCTCAGAACTTAGCGTTCAACCAAACGTCCTTGCCATGCTGCGGAAACTTTCATGATGCGGGCCGCGGCCTCGCCCAGAATTTCCCCCGACGAAGCGAACGAAAACCGCACAAAATGCTTGCCGGACGGGCCAAATGCGGCGCCCGGAATGGCGGCGACGCCGGCCTCGTCAAGCAGAATGCGGCATACTTCTTCGGCGCTGGCCCCGGTTCCACGAATATCCACCCACGCATAGAACGCGCCGGCCGGGGGCTCGCAGTTAAAACCCGCGACTTGATTCAGATCGTGAACGAACTGTTCTCTTTGGCGGCCGAACTCCGCGACCATGCGCGGCGTGTTTCCTTCGCGGTCGCGTAGCGCGTCGATGGCCGCATATTGCGTGAACTCTGCCACACACGTATAGCTGTTGATGGCCATCATGGCCAGCGCCGACGCCACTTCGGGCGGGGCGGCTGTGTAACCCAGGCGCCATCCGGTCATGGCAAAACTTTTCGAAAAGCCATCGATGATCAGCGTTCTCTCCTTCATTCCCGCATAGCGCAGCATGGACAAATATTCGCCACCGTAGTTAATGCGCGCATAGATTTCATCGGAGAGAACCCACAGATCGTGCTTGACGGCCAGTTCGGCCAGTCCACGCTGCACCGCGTCGCTATATACCGTGCCGGTCGGATTGCCGGGAGAATTTGTGATGAGCATACGCGTGCGGCGTGAAATCTTGCTGGCGATCTCGGACAAATCCGGCTGAAAATGGTGGCGCGGCGAGAGTTCGAAAGGAACAGGAACCGCGCCCAATCCCAGCGTGATCGAGGGATAGCCGGGAAAACCGGGATCGGGATAGAGCACTTCGTCGCCCGGCTCGAGCAGCGTCATCATGGCGAAGAACAGCGCAGCTTTGCAGCCGGGAGCGATCACAATGTTGTCGGCGGAAACGTCGATGCTGCGAGTGCGCTGTAAATATGTGGCGATCTCTTGCCGCAGAGCGGGAACCCCGGCCACGGCGCAGTAGCGGTCTTTGCCGTCGGCGAGCGCCCTGGAAGCTGACTCGACGACGGATGCGCCCGGATGAAAATCGGGCTCGCCGAGCTCAAGATGAATGATGGAGCGGCCCTGCCGCTCCAGGTCCTGGGCGCGGGCAAAGACGGACAACGCGCCTTCGCCGCTCATAACCGACATCCGGGATGCTATCGATCGCATGCAGTCTCCAAAGACTCGATACTACAATTCTATAAACCTTTGTACATGCCGCCATCGACGAGGACAGTTTGTCCTGTGATGTAGGAGGCCCGCTCCGAGGCGAGCCAAACAATAGTTTCCGCAACCTCGCGGGGCTCGCCGAGCCGCTTCAGCGGCGCATCGGCGGCCCACCCCTCGAAAATCTCCCGCTCGCTCTTGCCGGAGGCGGAGGAGCGCGCCACAGCCAACTCCTTCAAACGATCCGTTGCAGTGAAGCCGGGTCCGACATTGTTTACCAGAATTCCATCCTTGCCAAATTCATTCGCTAGACTTTTCACCAGCCCGACCACCGCGGCCCGAACGGCGTTCGAAAGCACAAGATCCATTACCGGCTGTTTGGTTGTAATCGAAGTGATGGTAATGATCCGGCCCCAACGCTTGCGCTGCATGTGCGGGATCACTTCGCGGGCGAAATATACGGTGCTGAGAAAGTTCAGCTCCAGGGCGCGCTGCCATTCCTCAAGACCGGCGGCGAGAAATCCTTTGGCGGGTGGACCGCCGGCGTTGGTCACGCAGATATCGATGCTGCCGAATTTCTCCGCCACGGCCGCGACGAAGCGGCTGACGGCCGCAGGATCGGTTACGTCTAAGGCCTCGGCCAGGACTTCCACGTTATGCTGCTGTCGAATTCTTTCTGCGGCAACGTGCAAGGTCTGCTGATTGCGGGCACACATCGCAACCCTACAGCCCTCCGCGGCGAAAGCCTCAGCTGTGGCGCGGCCAATTCCCTGACTGGAAGCGGCAACCAGCGCAACTCGATCTTTCAACCCAAGATTCATGAAGTACGAATTATAAATGGTATGTCGTAATCCGCCTCACTTGCCGGACTTCCTGCGCACAATTAGTCTGATAGCAGCGAGGCACCCATGAAGGAACATGCTCAGCATTCCGAGACTAAAGCCGTGCGCGGCGCAACCGATCTGGACCGTAAGAATGGTCCACTGTCTACTCCGATCTATCAGACTTCCACTTTCGAAGTGACGGATAACGACGAGCAGCTTCGCACCACCGGCAGCGACCATTTCTACACGCGCTACGGAAATCCAACCAACACGGTTGCGGAAAAAACCGTGGCCGCGCTGGAAGGCGTGGATGCAGCCCTGACTTTTTCTTCCGGCATGGGAGCAATCACAACGGCGTTGATGGCGCTCGTGAAAAGCGGCGACCACATCGTGGCGCAGCGCGATATCTATGGCGGCGTGAACAAGTTCCTCTCGCAGTGGCTGCCCAAGATGGGCATCGAAACCACCTTCGTCGATACGATTCAGTACGAGCAGCATGAGCGGGCGATTCGCCCCAATACGAAGTTGCTGTATCTGGAGTCGCCGACCAACCCGGCTCTGCGGGTGGTCGATTTTAAGAAAACTTCTGCCCTGGCGAAGCAACACAAGTTAATCAGCATGATCGACTCGACGTTTGGCACGCCGATCAATCAGCGTCCGGCGGAATTCGGCATCGATCTGGTCATGCATTCGGGGACGAAATATCTCGGCGGGCACTCCGATTTAATTTGCGGCGTGGTGGCCGGCCGGCAGGAACTGATCGACAAAATCTGGGAGACGCGGACTACGCTGGGCAACTGCATGGATCCGCATGCCTCTTGGGTACTGGTGCGCGGTATGAAGACACTCGCGGTTCGCGTGGCCCGGCACAACGAGAATGCGCAGCGCGTGGCGGAATTCTTATCCGAACATGCCAAGGTACGGCGAGTGCATTATCCTTTTCTGAACAGCCATCCGCAATACGCGCTAGTCCGCGCGCAGATGCACGGCGGAGGAGGCATGGTCACGTTTGAAGTCGAGGGCTCCGGAGAAGACGCGCGGAAACTGAGCGAAGCGATGCGCTTGTTCACCCTCGCTCCCAGCCTGGGCGGAGTGGAGTCGCTGGTGTCGATTCCTGTACTGACCTCGCACCTGACAGTCCCGCCCGAAGAACGCCGCAAAATGGGGATCACGGAACAGATGATCCGGCTCTCGGTAGGGATTGAGAATGCGGACGATCTGATCGCTGATCTGGAGGGCGCGCTGGCGACTGTGGCAGCGCCGCAGCAGGTGCCGGTGGGGTGAAAATTCTGAAGGACCACTCCTGATCCATCAGGTTCGAGAGTGGCCCTTGCCTTCTGCCGAAGCTAGAAAATAAACTTCAGCGCCAGTTGCATGATGCGCGGAAGATGCGTGCCCGCCGAGCGCAGGTAGGGATTGCCGGCACAAGAGGGGTCTCCAGCGGAATTGTTCGCACCGCCGTAGCAGGTCAGCTCATTAGCAGCTGTGCCCGCACCCGAATTATTGGCCGCCGAACCACCATCGCCCCCCAGCCACGTGTATTCCACGTGGTTGAACACGTTGAAGGCTTCCGCCCGGAATTCGAAATACTTTCCCTCGGTAACCGGGAAATGCTTGAGCAAAGCCATGTCGAAGTTCGTCCGCCACGGGTTGCGCAGGATGTTTCTTCCCGAGTCGCCAAAAGTCAGGCCCTGGGGTTCTACAAACGCGGATGGGTTATACAACAGAGGTCCGAAGCCCGACAACTGCCCCGCCAGAGGACTGCCGCTCGCGCCGGATCGAGGATCGCCAGCGATATCTGGGTAGGAGCCAGCGGTAGCGAAGCCGTTTCCTACTCCGGCATTGTCGGGGGTAGAGCTTTTGTTGTACAGGCTGAACGGCGAACCGCTTTGGATCAGCGTAATACCGGACCACTGCCAGCCGCCTGCAAGCGAGTGTGCCAATCCCTTTCCTTTGAAGAACGGTAGATCGTACACATACGCCAAGGTGATGTTGTGGCGCTGATCGAAGTTGGAACTGGCGCGATAGGCGTTCAAGTTATAGGAGTTAACGAAGCCAAAGTCGGCGTTGTCGGAGGAATCGTCAATCGAATGACTGTAAGTGTAGGCAGCATTCAATTCGAGACCGCCGATGCTATGGCGAAGCGATGCTTCCAGCGCGTTGTAGTTCGAGGAGCCGGTCTGGTCCTTGCGCTCGATGCTGCCGATACCCAGGTAAGGACGGTAGAAATTAGCGTTGTTGCCGCAGGCAACGGCAAGATTGTTGGCCCAACCTCCGGTCATCGTACCCGCATAGGTTGTAGCTGTGGTTGGGTCACCGCTAACAATATCGCCGCCTACAGCTTGCGCCTGACCGGTCGTAGTGCTGATATAGAGTCCGGGAAGTCCCGGGGTGGTGTTAAGCGTACAGTCATTACCGGTGATTACCTGGCCAACCGCATACGGATTCTGGCTCGCTGGAACGGGCGTCATCTGGTTGTCTTCGTACGACCGCGTCAAGTGCACTCCGACGCTGCCCACGTAGGAAACCGTAGCCACAGTACTCTTGCCCAGATCGTGCTGAATGTCCAAATGCCACTGCTGCATGTAAGGCCACACGGCTTTGTTAGGAAGCGATACAAACTGCAAGGGAGGAGTACTCGCCCCTGCGCTTCCCACCAGAAGGCTGGGATTTAAGTTTGCATATCCGGATATATTGGAGAAGTTCGTGATTTGCGTATTGATGTTGTACGGCTCCAGCGACTCAGTATTGGCCTCATTGCCATTGGTGTGTTCGAAGAACACTCCATAGCCGCCACGAATAGCCCACTTGCCGTCGCCCAAGGGATCGAAGGCGAAACCTACTCGCGGGGCCGGATTCCACCAGTGGTTCTTCATGCAACCCTTGGGAACACCCGGCGTCACTCCGCAGTCCACCCAACCGTTGAAGGGATTTCCGTCCACCAAAGCCGTTACGGGGTCGACGCTGCTGGCTCCCGCAACATAAAACGCCGGGTCGAAATTCCAGGCAAGATTGTTTCTCTCGCGATAAGTACCGTAGAAGCTCTGGCGCAGGCCCAGATTCAGTGTTAGACGCTTCGAAACATGCCAGTCGTCCTGAAAATAGACCTCCGTGATGTTAAACGACTCGTGCATTTTGAAAGCATTCGCTTCCTGGGTGAAACTGCCAATGTTGCCGAGAAGCAGGTCGGCAAATGAGTTCCCCGTAGTCACGGTGCTGGAATTTGTAAATGCTGCGATTCCATTCACTCCGGTACCGGGCTGCGGGACTTCATTCTTGTGTGCGTCCACGTAGTAGCCGCCAAACTGGAGGTTGTGGTTGCCAATAATCTTCGTCACGTTATCGCGGAAGGTGAAGGTTGGATTCGAATTCAACGGCCCCTGAGGAACATAGCCCGGATCTTCAGCAAAGTTGTATTGAGAATCGCTGAGGCTTACCCCGGGAACTTTGCCGCCAAAACCATTGTCGTAGAGGCCTAAGCTGGAAGGGACGCTTCCGCGCTCCCACGGACCGGTCAGCGTCGTCCCGATATGATCGGTGGTATAGCTGGCGACGAATTCGTTTAGCATCGTGGGTGAGACATTGGCCGTGAGGCGGGCCACCATGCTCACACCGGGATTGGTAAAGTGCGTCTGAACCGTAGGGAAGGCCGTCCCGTCGGTCCACAAAGGAACCGGATATTGCTCCTCCCACGAATCGTGAATGTAGCGGAAACTGGCACGCACTTTCTCACCGAGGTTTTGATCGACCTTGAACAGTTCCTGACGCCAGTTCATGGGCAAGCTTGGCGGGTTGAACCACTCGTTCGGACCAATACTCTGAGTGGGCTCCGGAATCAATGCGAGCAACGCGGGTACGATCGGCCCAGGCGTGACTGGCACTTGGTTGCCGGGGAATGCTTGGCCAGCCAGCGGATTGGTGACACCATTCACCAGAGTAGGTTCCACCGGACAGTTGGGACCAGGGCAGACGTCATCGAAGTTTCCCGTGCGTTCGGCCAGCGTGGGGACCACCGTCGTGGAGAAGAAACCCGAAGCTGGCGTCACTTCACGACGCCATTCCTCCGACCAGAAAAAGAACGTCTTCTGCTTGTCGGTATTGTAGTGACCCGGAATAAACACCGGACCGCCGATGGTGAAACCAAAATCGTTCTTATGATAGGCGGGCACGGAACTCTGGAATTCCGGTGTGGCATTGAAATCGGTATTGCGCAGGAATTCATACAGGTCGCCATGGAAGCGATTCGTACCGGATTTCGTCTCGACCTCGACCGTGCCGGAGCCGTTCTTGCCGTATTGCGCGCTGTAGTTGGAGGTCAGCACTTTCACTTCGGCAATAGCGTCGATGCTGGGATAAACATTCAGAGTGGAATTGCTCCCGTTGTCGAGGGCGTCGCCGCCGTCAATTTCAAAATTGTTGTACTCCGTCCGGCCCCCATTAATGCTGAAAGCCACCGTCGAAGCGCCCGGTTCGCCCTCATCCGCGCCCGATTGATCCGTAACGCCTGGAGAGAGGGCGACCAACTGCGTAAAGTCGCGGCCGTTTAACTCAAGCTGGCTGATTTCTTTGCCGGTTACGGTATTGCCCAAGTCGGACGACTGCGTTTCCACCTGAGCCACATCCGATCCCTGCACCACGATTTCTGTGCTGATCGTTCCCACTTGCAAGGCGACGTTGACGCGAGCCTTTTCTGCGATCCGCAAGACCACGCCCTTGGCTTCGTACTTCTTGAAGCCGGTCGAGGTAACCGTCAGGTCGTAGGAACCTATGGGCAAAGAAGAAAAAAGGAAATCGCCACTTTCATTCGTGGTGCCGGTGCGATTGATGCCATGCTCTGCATTGCGTGCCGCCACTTGAGCACCTGGCACAGCCGCGCCGCTGGCGTCGGTGACGGTGCCGGTGAGCGAGGCGGTATCCTGAGCCCACGCCGCGCCGCATAGAATTGCCACCAACAGCAGGATTCCCACCAGCATACAATTCGATTTCATGGTCAAGTCTTCTCCCCAAGCGCCTACGATTCGCGCTTGCACTGCTTTAATTGTTCCCCAGCACTTCTCGAACACGGTCAGTTGAGCCGGCGGCTCCGTGTCCCCGATGATTTATTAAAACGTATGAATAGTGCTTTTATTGAGCATCTGATGTCAAGAAAAAAAGCGTCGCGCCCAATTTGAATCGCGCCAGGTAGTTCGTCCCGTTACGGAACAAGCCTCCTACAACAGGCTTCGGGTCGACTCCCGAACCACCAATTCGGGGGCGACTTTGCGATGGTTCGCGCCCACCTCGCGTTTCTCCAACACCGACTTGATCCCCTCGATGACTATGTTCACCGCTCCCGCTCCCATGGCTTCCATAGGCTGGCGCACCGTGGTAAGCGGAGGTGTGCACAGAGATGAAGCGGCAACATCATCGAAGCCAACAACCGAACAGTGCTCGGGCACGCGTAGCCCGGCTTTACTAAGTGCGCGAATGGCGCCGAAGGCGGTCATATCGTCGAAGGCAAGAATCGCGGTGAACCCGCGCTTCTGTTTGATCAGCTCCTCGGTTAGTTTCTGCCCCGCTTCAAAGCTGGAGAGGGGATCGCGCGACTCCGGCAGGTCGACGATCAGCCTGGAATCGAGTTCCAGTCCGCAGGCTTTCGCGCAGTTGCGCACTCCACGCCAGCGCGGCGAACTGTCGCCCAAAGTTTTTGGACCGCGGATGAACGCGATCTTGCGATGACCCAGCGAGTGCAGGTATTCCAGCGCCAGATAGCCGCCCACTTCGTTGTCGACGATCACCGAACTCATCGAATCGCCTTTGAGTTCGCAGCCGATGATGGCAGTCGGAATGCTGCTTTTCTCCAGATCGGCCAGCAAATTGATATCGAGAAAAAGCCAGTTGGCCAGCACGACCAAGCCTTCGATTCGTCGATCGAGCAGCATCTCGAGATAGCGCTCGAAGCGGCTGCGCTCGTTGTGCACGTCGGTAAGAATGGGCAGGTACGAGGCCTGATACAGCGTGTTCTCGATCCCACGCAGCACCAGGGTGCAGTAGGGATCGGTCATGTCAAACACCATTACTCCGACCGTGTGGCTGCGCTTGCTGCGCAACGAACGGGCAAATTGGTTGGGACGGTAGCCAAGCTTCTCGGCGGCGCGCTCAATGCGCTTCTTCGTCACCGGCGGGATGTAGCGCGCCAGGGGCGCGTCATTCAGCACAATCGAAACTGTGGTCGAGGAGAACCCACTCTCCTTCGCGACATCACGAATCGTCACCATCACAGATTGCCTTTGGCGTGGCGCACTTGCAAACTTTCCTGCCACCCTCCCGCCCGCTTGAATTTATTGCGGAGGTTGGCGGACACTACAGCAGAGAGTACAGCGAGTGTCAAGCGCCTACCTACGATTAGCGATTCTGGCAAGCCTTCTGCCCGGCTTTGCGCCCGCCTCCATGGCTGCGCAAAGCTCGATCCCACTAGTGCAATTTCAGCCTCAAAATACCGCGCCTCCCGGCCACGCTGCCGATCCGGCGCAGCTTTTTCGCTCGGGCCAGGATGCCCTCAACCATGGACAACTGGACAAAGCCGAACGGGACTTCCGCCTGGTGCTGGCCGCGAACCCTCAGTTGGGAGGCGCTTACGCAAATCTGGGCGTGGTCTACATGCGGCGCAAGCAGTGGAGCAAGGCTCTGGAGACGCTGCGCCAGGCCGAGCATTTGATGCCGCAAGTGGCGGGAATCCGGCTGAACATCGGCCTTGCCTACTTCCGCCAAAATGAATTCCTGAAAGCTATACCAGCTTTCGAGTCCGTGGTCCGTGATCAGCCGGAGGCGCTACAACCCCGGCATCTGCTGGGATTCTGCTATTTTTTCACCGAACGCTGGGCAGATGCGGCCAACACCCTGGAACCTCTCTGGTCGCAGGAATCCACGCAGTTAAGTTACCTGTACGTGCTCTCCATCGCGGCGCACCGGGCGGGCCAAAAGGATTGGGACGAAAAGGCCACGGCGCAACTGATCAACGCTGGCGAAGGCTCACCCGAGTTCCATCTCTTCATGGGCAAGGCGCATCTCAATCTCGAACAATACGATCTGGCCCTCGCCGATTTCCAGTCCGCTGAAAAAGCCAATCCAACTTTGACTTTTGTTCACTTCAACCTCGGTTTGACCTACTTGAAAAAGCAGGATTACGAACGCGCCCGCGACGAGTTTCTCAAAGATGCCGCGCTGGAACCGGATCTCGCCTTCAATTACGACGAACTTGGAGACGTGTATAGCTTAATGCAACAGTATCCTGAGGCAGAGAAAGCCTATCATGAGGCACTGCAACGCGATCCGCGGCTGCTCAATTCGTATGTGGGCCTCGCCAAGGCCTACCAGCGCACGCAAAACTACCAGAAAGCCCTCCTCGCGATTGATGCAGCCGGCAAACTCGATCCGGCCCGCCCGGACATCCATTACCTCAGAGGTCAGATTCTCCTCCGCCTGGGACGCCAAGCCGAAGGCAAGAAAGAATTGGACACCTCCGTTCGCCTTGACAATGAACACCGCGCTCAGCGCCAGAAACAAGTGGAATCCGGCAACCTGCCTTCGCCCGAACTTCTGAGCGACGATCAATAAGGACAACGCCCCATAAAGGCTAGATGTTCGCCCCCTTTTGTTCGTAACCGCGCCCCGATTCCCACTTTCACCGGTATCTAAGTTGCTATCTTGCAGTTCGTTGACTTCCCCAAGGGTTCCAGACGATACTCGCAATCGAGTTGCATAGATTCCGCAAATTACAGGCTCTGATGTGCAGCTTAGTTGGGCGGCTGGGAATGTCTTCCAGCGCGAACCCGCGCCCGGACAGAGTATTTTTCCACCGTGCGGGGTTTCACCGGGTCATCACAGGAGGCTCCTCGTGTCGAATCCATCTGTATCTAAGAAACGGATCGTTGTTCCTGCTGTATGCTTCATCGCGGTCATGGCCGCTGCTCTGCTCGTTTTTTCGCCGACGCACCGCACCGCACGCGCCGCCAACTCTCCGGCGCTGAGTTCCCAGCCCCAATCATCCCACCTCCAATTATCGAAGACCGTTACGCCCGCCGCTCACCAGCGTCTCCAGGCCACCTTCGCCGCCCTTCCGCTCGCCTTCGAGCAAAATCAGGGCCAGACCGATCCACAAGTGAAGTACATGGCGCGGGGCAATGGATACACACTCTTCCTGACGAATCATGATGCGGTGTTCGCGATTCATCCCAAGTCTTCCGGCAGCAGACTGGCCGCCGGTCGCCGTTCTCACGCTCATGCATCGCCCCAACCCGAGCCAAAACCGGACTCCGTAGTGCGCATGCAGTTAGTGGGCGGGAATTCAGTCGCCGCAATGGCGACGACTGATGAGTTGCCCGGAAAGACTAACTACTATCTGGGAAACGATCCGAAAAAGTGGCGGACCAACGTTCCGCAATATTCCCGCGTTGCTTATAAGAACATTTATCCGGGTATCGATCTGGCTTATTACGGCCAGCAAAGCAAATTGGAGTTCGATTTCATCGTCGCGCCCGAATCCAGCCCCGCTCCCATCGATCTCGCGTTCAGCGGCGCTCAACACCTCGCAACGGACGCATCCGGAGATCTGGTTGTCTCCGCCGCCGCAGGCGACGTGGTTCTTCACAAACCGGTGGCTTACCAGTTGCAGAATGGCATTCGCCAACTGGTTGATGCCACCTTCGCACTGAAAGCCAACAGTCAGGTTAGTTTTAACCTGGGAAACTACGATCATAGCCGCGAGTTAGTGATTGATCCCTCAGTCACGTACTCCACTTACCTAGGGGGAACCGCAGAAGACGACGGATATGGAATCGGCTTTGATGGCAGCGGAAACGCTTATGTTACCGGTCAAACTGCGTCCACCAAGTTCCCCACTGTTGGGGGCGTTGCGCCTAACACTAACTCTGGTGGCTTCGACGTCTTTGTGACCGAGATCGCTGCAAGCGGAGGCAGTTTAATTTACTCCACATACGTCGGCGGCAGCGGGAGCGATAGCGGAAACGCACTGGCGGTGGACGCCGCTGGTGACGTATTTGTGGCTGGAGGCACTTCGTCGAACGACTTCCCAACTACAACCGGTGTCTTCCAGAAAAGTTTTGGAGGTGGGAGCCTTAACGCATTCGTCTTTGAATTGAACCCCGGCGGTACCGCACTAACCTACTGCACGTATCTGGGCGGGACTGGAAGCGATGTTGCCAATGGCATCGCTATCGATACCACGGGGGCCTACGTTGTCGGTTCGACTACCTCCGTGGACTTCCCGACAACTCCGAATCCGATTCAAGCCAGTATTCACGGAACCGGCAACGGCTTCGTCACGAAACTCAACTCCTCCGGCAGCGCTCTGGTGTATTCCACATATCTCGGTGGGGGAACAGGGGATCTTGCATCCGCCGTAGCAGTCCCTTACGGATCCATCGGCCCAAGTGCCGCTTACGTGACAGGTTTAACTCAGAATTTTGCCTTCCCCACCACTCCGGGAGTTCTCCAACCAACATGTGGCACCGATGGAACCTGCAACGGTGGCGTGCCCGACGCCTTCGTGACCGTCTTCAATACGGCTGGGAGCAGCTTTGTCTATTCGACTTTCTTGGGCGGTTCGGGCCAGGACCAAGGATTAGGCATCGCTGTTGACTCCTCGGGCGACGCCTACGTGACCGGTCTAACACGGTCATCCGACTTTCCGTTGCAGGCGGCCTCCCAAAAGACACTCGGCGGCAATCAGAATGCATTTGTTACTCAGCTAAATCCAGGCGGCACCGCTGCGGTCTACTCCACGTACCTCGGAGGCGAGCTGAGTGATGCGGGCACTAGCGTTGCATTGGACTTGAGCAAGAATGCCTACGTTACTGGCCAGAGCTCGTCAACCAAATTCCCAATGGTAAATCCCACTCAGGCAACCATCGGAGGAGACAACGATGCGTTTGTGAGCGAGATCAATGTCGCGGGCTCGCTGGTATTCTCAACCTATCTGGGAGGCTCGCTGAATGAGAACACCAACGCCTCCGGCGGGCAACTCGCGGCGCTAGGCTCGATTGCCGTGGACGGTCCAGGTGCAAACGTCTACGTTACTGGCAACACGCTTTCCACTGACTTTCCAACAACGGCACCGGAGCAGAAGTCTGAGGCTGGAGGCATTGATGCGTTTGTCGTGAAATACGCATTTCCGACCTCCGCCGACTTCAGCATTTCCGCTCCTTCTACTACAACGCCACCCACAGTGGCACCCGGAAGCGGCGGCACCGTCGCCGTGACGCTTACGTCGATCAATGGTTATAACTCTGCCGTCAATCTGAGCTGCGCCGTAACCGGCACCGGTTCGCCGTTGCCAGCCTGCGGGACCTTCTCTCCCGCCAGCCCGATCACACCCGTCACTAGCGGAGCCGCGACCACCCTCACCATCACCACCACCGGGGCCAGCGCCGCCATGTCACGCCCCTCAAAATTCTTCTACGCCATGTGGCTGCCGATTGCTGGCTTGGCTCTGGTCGGGATGGGCTTCAGCTCCGCCCGTACCCGGCGGAAAAAGTTGCTGGGCTTCCTGATGATCGGCATGGTCATGACCGCTCTCTTCCTGATGCCAGCCTGCGGCGGCGGGAGCAGTAGTGGCGGGGGCGGTGGTGGGGGCGGAGGCTGCGCTGGCTGCACGCCCGCTGGCAGTTACACAGTTACCATCACCGGAACTGGTACTGACGCGGGTACTACGACCCACTCGACCACGGTTACGCTGACCGTCAACTGATTTCATGCACAAATCAAACCGGCCGCCTCTCACCCGAGGCGGCCTTTATTTTCCCCGCAGTGTTTTTCCCGGCACCTGCGATTGGCGTGATCGGCCACTCTAGGCTAAGATTCTTGCTTGGCCCATTCTGCCCGAGAACTCAGATAAAATTGCTTTTGCGGTTCACGGTCTGCGGTTCACTTTCGCGGCTGTAATTTTTTCGAGCGTCATTTTTAAGAATGTCCGCTGGCGGCATGGTTTCGGACGCGCCCGGGCAGCGTTTATGTGGTTGGAGGAATCGAAGGTAGTGAGTTCCCATTCATTCATGTTCAATGCCAGGCAGGTCTTGCGCGCTGTCTTCTTTGCTCTGTTACTAACGCTGTTTACGGTGGGGCCCGTTTCTCTCGCCTACGGCCAGGACACCTTTTCGCTGACCACCTCGCAACTGGTGCCGCAGGCAGGAGTGGACCCCGGCGGCACCGCGACCGCAGTCATCAACCTCACGGCTAGCGGAGGTTTCGACAGCCCGGTTGACTTGAGCTGCGTGGCTACTTCCACGCAGTTCACCAGCGATTTGCCGGTGTGCAGCGTGAGTCCGTCATCGCAAACGCCTCCCGCCGACGGTCCCTCGATCACGATTACAACCACGGGAAACACGCTTCCGGGGCAGTATCTGATTACCGTCACCGGCACCAGCGGCGGCATTACGGAGCCTGCTCCGCCACTCTACCTGAATGTGGTGGAGGGGCAGCCGGGCTACACCCTGTCAATATCGGAGGCCATCAGTCCAGGCACCGTTACGCCGGGGAGCGGCGCGGAAGCCACGGTGACCATTACTCCGAGCACGGGCTACACCGGGAACGTTACTTTGTCCTGCGCTTCCGTGACTCCAGTAGTAATCGCGGCGCCGTTTTGTTCGTTCAATGTGGTAAACGGCACCGGGCCAACCGTGAACGTAACCAACGGCAGCGCAGCCAGCGCGGTCCTTACCGTCAACACTTATGGGACAACCGGGACGGTCACCAAGCTTGCAATTCCGCGCAGTTTTTATGGATTTTGGCTGGCGCTTCCCGCGCTGGCGCTGCTCGGAGCCGGTGCCAGCAGGGGCCACAGGAAGAAATGGCTGGGACTGCTTCTGCTCATCGCGGTCGGCGGAAGCGTACTCGTTCTGCCCTCCTGCGGTTCCAGTAACAAGCAGCTCAATAATCCAAACGGATTGATTACACCCAAGAATACCTACACGATTACGCTTTCCGCCGTGGACGCGAATGGCGTTGCCCCGAGTAACACCACCACTACGACTTCCGCGACCAGCGTCAGCCTTTCGGTGAATTGACGAGTTGCCCATGCCCAGAGCGGCTGCGCAACTCTACCCCGGGGCACGTAGGATGGGGGATTTTGCGGCGCATCGTTTTGTGGTCCTGGCCAACCTTCTAGTCACAGCCCTGGTTTGCTCACTCATATTCGCCGTACCCGCCGAGGGTAAGGACAAGGCAAAATCAGGCCCGCCCACGGTTCGCTGGAGCGAAGATCAGCCAGGCTGCACGTTCTCTACCACCGAAGATGGCAAGTATCGTTACGGCCTTTGGTCGGGTGACATTGTCCTTATTTTGTCGGTGGACGCGCGCGAGGTGCAGATCATCCGGCATCGCATCGAACCCATCTTCGGAGTCCAGTTGACGATTCGTTATCGCGGAGCCGCCGCTCTGGACGTGACGCCTGGCGAAATTACGCTGCAGTTCATGAAGCACTTCAAAGTCGTGCGGTCCGCGATCGACGCCGACGATTACATCCAGAAGATCCAATCAGACGCGGACGCGCTTGACGATGAGACACGGCGCATCGTGGCCAAACATCCGGAAGAAAAGCAGGTTCGCGAAGTACGCTTGCAGGAGTACCAGAAATCAGTCAGCGAGCTGATTGAATTCCTGGGCAAGAACAGCCTGCGGGCGGGGCATTTGGACCGCGGCAATCCCGAGATGAGCGGCTGGGTCTTTTTCAGCACCGATAGCAAATGGCTGGGTGGCTGGAAGGCGCAAGAAGAATTCGTTTTGCGGCTGCCGTTAGACGGAAAAATGTTTGAGTTCCCTTTCAAGCTGCCACCCAAGGCGGGAGAACTCCTGCTGCGCAAAAGAGAGTAAAGCTGGGTGGAAGCTCGACGTTAGGAGGCGAGCCGGCTTTTCCGCTCCAGTTCGGCGGCTTGGCGCATGACAATGTCGCGCAGCGAAACCAGCCCTCGCAACTGTTTGCCTTCCACAATCGGCAAGTGACGGAAGCCGAATTCGTGCATGATGAACAGGCACTCGTCCACGCTCTCATCTACGCTCACAGCGCGAGGATTCGCTGTCATGACTTCGGACACGGCAGTGTGTCCGGGCGTGCGGCCCACGGCAACAACCCGGTTCATGATGTCGCGCTCGGAAAAGATGCCCGCCAGTTCCCCGTTGCGCAGCACGGGTATGGCTCCAATGTTATGTTCCATCATGAAGCGGGCGGCTTCCAGCACGGTTTTGGCGGCGTCGATCGAATAGACTTTGCGGTCTTTCACCAGTTCGCGGAGTGTAACCATGAACTCCTCCTTTGAAACCCCGGGCGGGTGCAACACGACACGGCCGGGCCCCACAGTCCGGCTGATTCGTAAATGGGAATTACTTTACCACACAATGGTAATTGGCCGCCGCAAATGGAGCGGCCAAGGAAGGTAGGTATCGATCCGGAGCGGCTTATTGCAGATGGTTCACGCGGACTGGACTGGCATCGGCCGCGGCGCTATCGCTTCGAGGCTTGATCGAAACGACCTCGTACTCGTGCTCCTTGTTGTCGAGCGCTTCCACTCGCAACAACATTTTATTCTTCTCCAGGCGGAACTGCGCGTTCTGGCCAATCGGCAGGAGCACGGGATGCTTGTCATCCTTGGGGCGAACCTGGTAGACCACCTGATCGGTCTCGATCAAATACTCCTGACACAGCAGCTCGTGGGTCTTCCCTTTCTTTGCGTTATCGGCGGTACCGCATTGCACCGAATCCATCTGCGACAGTTTCCCGTCCAGATAAGCTTTCGGCTCTTTGGCGTACGCCGTTGCCGCCAGCAAGATCGAAGCCAACACAAGCGAACTGTAACGCATGGGATCCCCCGTTCGACGGTCATTCCGAGCCAGCGCTCCGTTCTGCGCCGCCACGTTTAACTCGCGATGTTGGATTGTTGCTGAATTTGCGGTGAGCCGTTAGAGCACGTCGGTCATCGAACGGAAGTAACTGATTAAGCGCGGGAGGCGGGCCCCGGCAGGAGGTAGCGGTCAGCGAAGATGCTTCAGCCCTCGATCAAGCCTTGCAGCGTAGAAAAGAATTCCGGGTAAGAGATCGCCGCGCACTCGCTGCCGCGAATCAGTGTCTCGCCACGGGCTCGTAGCGCCGCGACGCTGAAAGCCATGGCAATACGGTGATCGCCGAATGATTCAAGCTCCCCACCCTGAAGCGATTGCCCGCCCGGAATCTTCAACCCATCTTCGCGCTCGTCTACCTGCGCACCCATAGCGCGAAGATTGACGGCGATCGATGCGAGGCGGTCCGATTCCTTCACCCGCAACTCCTTCGCATCCCGCACTTCGATTCCCTGCTCCGTATAAGGCGCAATCGCGGCCAGAACAGGGATCTCATCGATCAGCGCGGCGGTGTCGGATCCCGCGATGGTCGCGCCCTTCAGCCGGCCGCCTTCCACTTGCAGCGTCCCAACTAATTCGCCATGAACTTCTTCAAGCTGCGTCACAGAAATACGCAGCCCCATCTGCATGAGAATGTCGAGCAGCCGCGCTCGCGTGGGATTCATCAACACATTGGCGACGGATAATTGCGAGCCGGGAAAAAGCGCAGCCGCGCATAAAAAAAATGCGGCGCTGGAAAGATCGCCGGGAACCACGGCCTCAATGCCGTGCAAGTTCTGCCCCCCGCGAATGTGCACCGTATTTCCCTTGCGCTCGAGTTGTGCCCCAAAAGCGCGGAGCGCGACTTCGCCGTGGTCGCGCGTTCGCAACGGTTCCTCGATTCGCGTTTCGCCCTCCGCCAGAAGCCCGGCAAATAGCAAACACGTCTTCACCTGCGCACTGGCAACCGGCATTTTGTACTCGATCCCTTTAAGATTTCCGCCTTTAATGCGCAGCGGCGGGCGCCCATTTTGCGATGTGATGTCCGCGCCCATGGCTTTGAGCGGCGCAATCACACGTTCCATCGGACGCCGCGCCAGCGATTCGTCTCCCGCCATTTCGGTAGTGAACTTCTGTCCGGCAACGATGCCGCTCAACATGCGGATGGTCGAACCTGAATTTCCGCAGTCCAAGGCTTGAGTGGGAGCGTTCAGCGACGGGCCGCTTCCCTGCACTTCAATCACATTCCCAGCACCAGCTTTACGCTCCCACTTCACTCCCAGCGAGCGCAGGCAGTCGAGCGTGCTGGCGCAGTCCGCGCCGGTGGAATAGTTTTCCAATCGCGACGGCCCCTGGGCAATCGCGCCCAGCATCGCATAGCGGTGCGAGATGGATTTGTCGCCGGGCAGGCTGACACTCCCGCTCACGTTGCGCGCCGGGCGCACGATCATTTGTGATTCGCTATTCATGGCAAGAATCGAAAGGTATTCGCTAAACTAGCGTTGCGGCCTCGGCCTTCGCGTCGCGCAATACATCGGGTGGAATTTCCTTCATGTGCAGGCCAAACTCGAACATCGGAGTCTCCGTGCCGCGTCCCCAGCGCGCCACTTCCCAGTGCGCGCGCACAAACTTCACCGTGGGATGCGTCGTCAGGTCGAGCAAGAGCGGAGACTCGCCACGATAAAACATTTGCGGATAGGATGCCAAAGGCTTCCCGTCCCAAGTTGCGCCGTCCGCCGAACCGGCGATGCTGAGTTCGAGAGACTCCTGCTCAACGATGTTCGTTATGTCGAGGGTGAGCAGAAACGCGCGACTGGCCGCACCGCTCACGTCCACTGCTGGACCATCACCCTTGGCGCTCACTACCGTTTTATCCGCTACTAAAACCGAATCAACCATGGCGAGAGGATTCTAACAAAGACTGCCCTTCTAGTCAGTGCGGTTGCGTCACTCCGAGGGATGCGTACCGGTGAAATCCGCACAGCAGGGTTTTTCTACCGGCTTGAATTCCATGAGTTCGATCCGCGTCAGATCGGGATCGAAAACGTTCAACTGCCATTTGCCATCTTTGCCCATCTGCGCCTTTTCGCTGCCATGCGGTTTCCACCCGTGCGCTTCCAGAACAGCCTGAGCTTTCTTCATGTCAGCGACGCCGAGCGAGATGTGATTCAGCACGCCCATCAGCCGCAAATCGGGATGCTCGGGATGGTTGAGCATGTATTCCAGCCAATCCGTTCCGTCGGGAACCTGCATGGCGACCCAATCAGTGTGGCCGGGCTGCATTCCTCCGTGCCAATACAGATGAAAGCCAAGCAGGTCGCGATAGAAACGATCTTCGGCATCGCGATTCTTAACCAGAAATCCGACGTGAATCATGTGGCGGGAAACGGCCGAATCTGCCGGAGCAGGCGCTTCGCCCTTGCCTCGCTCCACAAACTCGATGCGATGACCCTCTGGATCGATCACGGAGAAGCTCATGCTGTGGTCGGCGCGATTCTCGATTGGCGCTACTTTCACACCATTTGCGATCAAATACTGCCGCAACGCGACAATGTCGTTCGTGCTGAAGGCCACGTGATCCATACGGTCGATGGCACTGGCATCGGGCGCAGCGCCGTACCCAACCCACTGCTTGCCGACCAAGTAGCGAACCGTTCCGCTAGTCTCCACTGGTGCAGCAGACGCCAGGCCCAGCGTACCGCAGTAAAGCGCTTTCACTCCGTCCGGCTGAGTCGTATAGAAAGCAACGTGATCGATGCCGAGAATATGTGGACGCTCTACGGTAGGGGTTTGCGAGCGGGCGCACACCGCAAAAACTGCGCAACAAGCCAAGATTCCGATTCTGCGCATAGTCCTCAATGCACTCCATAGAAGTAAACGTCTTCTACGTACATGCCCGCCACCTGCGAACTCGCTAGCCTCCTGCCTTCGACTCGCTCCTGGGGAGTATGTACCCAAAGCATGCGGAACGCCTCATAGAGGGGACTTCTTGGACTAATTAGATCAATCTTTGATAGTTCGGCCGATTCCGAGGGTGCAACTTGAACCACTTTATCTAATTCCCGATACGCATCGCGCGGTCCAAGTTTGTCGACAATCTCGCTGGCGATCACGAGATGCCACTCGCCTCCGAGTAGCCAGAACATTCCCCTGATTGGAAATGGCGATCCCTTGGCTCCCAGCTCATGCCAAAGTTTCCTTCCAAATTCAACATCCACGTCGGTAAGTCCCGTCGTGATATTCGTCACTACCACCTCCGCCGTATCCATTCCAGCACGCCAGTAACCGGCTCCGTGGTCGCGGAATACAGAGACAGTGCCTCCGCCTCCTCGACCGCCCAATAGCGTTTCTCGTCATCCCATTGTCGCACGGTGCTCCAATTGTTGCGGAGCGCCGCGTTCATACCCATTTCGTTGCTCAACTGGATCCAAAGTTCCGCATCCAGTTTGGCTAATTCTTCCAGTTTATGAGTGTAGGCTCGGTTAATGAAACTCTTGTCCGGAAAATCATGTTGTTGTACCGCTCGCGCCAAACACGCCTTTAGCGCACATTCCACACCCAGGCCAGTCAGGTAATAAGCACCCGTCCAATGCTGGTGCTGGAGCAAAACTCTAGCTTCTTCGACTCGCCCGTCGGCAAAGCGTTGCAATGTCTCCCGGTTCAGACGGGCGATTGGCACTTATCCCCCTGCACGATCCCCTATGAGGATTTTACGCGTTACGCGCTTGTTCCCTCTAGGAACTGGCGCAACACTCGGCCCGCCTCCTCCGCCTGTTCCCACGCGGAGTAGTGTCCAGCTCTCGGGATGACCATCATTTGGCTGTTCGCAATGTGCCGGCGCATCAATTCAGCTTCATTCCTGCCGGTGAGCGGATCTTCCTCTCCAGTCACCAGCAACGTGGGCACATCGATGGTCTTCAATGTATCCACCGAGTCGGGACGCACCGCCATGCCGCGCTGCACTTGGGCTACGTCCTCGGGAGACATTTTTCGCATCATGCGCAGCGCTCCTTCGACCAGGTCAGGACGGGTTTCGCGCGTGGTCTTGCCGAGCAGGCGAGGGATCATGCTCTCGAAGAATGGTTCAGTGCCGCGATCGAGGACCTCTTCTGCCGCATGCAGGCGGGCGGCGCGGGCTTCGGGAGCATCCGCCGGCGCTTTGGTATTGCACAGGCCGAGTGCGGCCACGCGTCCACGATGCTTTCGCCAGAATTCAAATAACACATATCCGCCGATCGAAACGCCGATCATCGGCGCGCGTCCGGCTTCGGCATCGTCCATCACCCGCGCAATATCGGCGGCGTGCTTTTCCATCGTGGCTGGGCCTTCGCCAATGTCCGAGTCTCCATGGCCCCGCAGATCGGGAAGAATGACGCGGTAGCGCGTGGATAACGCATTCGCCACGGGCAGCCAAAATTCATGATTGGCGGGAAACGGGTGCAGCAGAACAACTGGAGGGCCTTCTCCCACGACTCGATACACGATTTCCGCGTCGCCGCTTTTGATTTTCTGAAAAGCGATGGGCTGCATGCCTGCGATTTAACCACAGGAATGCGAGGCCTGTCGCCCGGCAACAGAAATTGTCTACGGGTTCGAAACGCGTTGCACGCCCACGGGAGCCATCAGCAACAGCGGTTCTTCCGGCATGACGATCCAGGCGATAGGATAAGAGATAAGTCCGATCCCGGTCATGAAAGAAGCGATCAGCCACACCAGGCGAATCGCGGTCACGTCGATGTCGAAGTATTCGGCGAACCCGAGGCAGACGCCTGCAATCTTGCGTCCCTGCCGGGGCCGGACTAGCCGCTTTCGAGCTACCGAAGCACCCACGCGAATTCCACAATAAGCGCAAACCGCCGCGTCATCCTGAATGACTTTGCCGCAGTAGTTGCAGTACATGGCCGAGCCCTCCTCCAAGCATCTCTACAAGACAATACGTAATGGTATCGCGAAAGTTCCTTTCTATTTCCGGTTCGTGCTAAAGTTTGGGCTATGGAAATCAGGGTCAATGTTCCTGACGAACTGGCCATGCAGGCACAATCGCGCGGCGTGCCCGTGGAAGCTTATGTCGAAGAACTCCTGGCTCAGCAGGTGACGGCAGCCCCAGCGGGATGCAAACAACCGCGAACGCCGGAGCAGATTCGCGCCTGGCTCGACTCGTTAGCGCAGTTCTCCGACAAGATTCCTCCGCTGCCTGACACCATTTCGCGTGAATGGATCTATCAGGATCACGACTAGATGGCTATCGCCTCGTGTTTAGTCGACACGAACGTCCTGCTGCGAACTGCGCGACGTTCCGATCCGCAGCACAAGCTCATTGATGCCGCCCTCGCTAAATTGGCCTTAGAAGGCACAACTCTGCACTACACCCACCAAAATATTGCGGAGCTGTGGAACGTGATGACACGGCCTGCCACACGCAACGGCTTTGGTTTGACGACCGCCGAGGCCGAGCGCGAGGTGCGCGTGATCGAGGCGGGCATGAGCCTTTTGCCAGACAACGAGGCAACTTATCGAGAGTGGCGCAGGATCCTGTTGAGCCACCTTGTCTCGGGAGTTCAGGTGCACGACGCGCGGCTCGCGGCGGCAATGCTTGTCCACGGTATCGGCCACATCCTCACGCTGAATGTTGCGGACTTTAGCCGTTATAGCGGACTTACGGCAGTGCATCCGAGTAGCGTCTAAAACCGGGTGAAGTAGGCCGCCCTCAAGGGGTCACCCAGCCTCTCGCAAAGAACAAAAGAGGCTGGCGCAACCACCTAGTTGATTGAAATCTTAATCGTGAACTCTAAGGACAGTTTGTTAAATATAGCCCTTAGAATTGAGAAGAGGATCAGGAAGGTGGACATTTGTCCAACTCCTTCGTTCACGCTGTTTTTCTCCACCCAAAGTGGGCTTCTGCGGGAGGTCGCAATAAACGGCGGCTATGTCCCTGAAGAAAATATAGCACCTACGAGCCCTCAGCGGTAAGGGCGCGTCAGTTGCCCTTCTTGCATTGGCCAGAAAATTCGAAGTGTTTACTTTTGTCCTTGCTGTACACATTCAACCGATACCCCAGCGAAAACCAGTTTATCGTCAGGTACCCGTCGAAGCGCGCGTCGTGACTTTCCCAATCCGTGCTGTCGCTCTTGTCAGCCCTGAAAATGTCAAAAGAAAACCGAGGTACCTGTCTCTTGTCTACAATGAGAACCGTTAGCTCCCTCTTTTCCGCAAACAGGCCGATATTTGCCGTGTCATCGCTGTCGTCGATTGTGCAGCCGAAGGCTTTGAAATTCTTTGGATTGGAAGCCTCTTGGCTCGGCGCTGAATGGAACAAGAATGACAATGTGACTGCAATAGCAATGGCTCTCATTCGTGACTTCTCCGGTGGTCCCAAGGGCATGGGCAGAATTTTCATTTGGCGGCCCACGCACTTGACATGGCGGCGCAAATTATACTCGTTCGCCATCCCGAGCGACCGGCGCCTACTCCCGATACGCGTCCTTAATATGCTCACGCGCCCTTTCCGCAAGCAGTGTGCTGCCATTTTCGGCAAGGACGGTTTGATATTTTTTCATGGCCAGGTCGCGCCGCTGGAGCAGGTCGTACATCTCCCCGGCCGCCAGGTTGGCTTTTTGTAGCGTCTCAGGGTCGGGATCAGGGGACTGACCGACCAGTTCGTAAGCCGCGGCCGCTCCCGAATAGTCTTTCTGGCTGCGCAGCAACTCGCCCCAGCCCCACGCCGCTATCTCGTAATGTAGCGTGCCGTACCTGCCTTCGCGTCCGTTTTGCCAGACTTTGCGATAGCCAGCTGCAGCCTCCTGCGCATGACCTCCGGAACGAAGAAGATTGGCTTCCTCCAGCGGAAACAAATAATTTCTGGGATAGCGGGCGGCGAGGTCGTGCATATAAGCGCGGGCTTCGTCGTAACGATGCTCGCGGCGCAGGAACAGGGCCAGAACAACTTTCGCATCGACGCTGTTTTCTCCGCTGCTTCCAGCCACTTCACGCAGGTATTGCAGGCCCTTTTCTTTGGTCCCACTCAGGCCTACCAGCGCCACCGCTGCTTTCACACTCCAGGGGAGGCTGCCCATCACGTAGTTGTGCGCGCCCACGACCAGCTTTGCGTCAACATAGTTCGGATTCAATTCCAAAACGCGCTCGTGATCGTGGCGCGCGCCGACAGCGTTGCGCAGAGAAGAAATCCAGGCGCGCTCAACCAACGCTGTATAGAGCGAGAACTGGGCACGGGTTACGCCTCTAGCGTAAAGGGCGTCTACATTATTGGGATCGGCCTTGAGCTCCTGCTCTTCCAGGCTTTCGGAGCGCTCGACCAATTGTTTGATGCGCTCCTTTACTTTGGGGTCGGCATTGCGATGCGCCTGGCCAATGAAACTGTCATTAGCGTATTCACCTGTATTCATTGCGCCCATGCGGTAGAGCTCGCGCATGAGTATGGTCGAGAGCAAGTGGTTGGTGGCGGAGGGGTCGTTAGGATGGCGTTCCGCCACCTTCTCGAACTCCTGGATGGAACGCTCGTAGTCCATGTTGTAGAAGTGGTCGAATGCCGCTTCGACCAATGGGTCGTGCGCCGAAGACGCAGCGGCGGATGGAAAAGGGGGTTCTGGGACTGGGCGAATTTGGGCGTCAGTTCGGGGAGAGAGCAGGCCCAGGGTTGTGGCGCACAACAAAATGCCGTCGGCCAACAAAGCTCGCGAGAATATCCGACTCAACTGCATCCCCAGGGTTCTAGCCTTGAGTCTTAGTCTAACTGAAACTCGTCGGAACTGAAGGACACGGAATCAAGTTTCTCAGGAAGTTCGAGGAGAACCACCGGCGTCATGGGAGGGTTGCGAAAGTTAGTGAAGAATTGAGGGCTCGGACCCTATAATCTCCCGAGTTGCTCCGGAGATGCATGCAATGCCACGGCAACTGGGGCATCTTTACGTGAGCTTGCGAGTAATAATTGCGCGAACGCGGACGCAGCAAACGGCGGAAAATCTGCAAGTGGCTGACTTGAAACATTTTACAACCCGCGCCTTTTGGCTGTTAGTTTGCGTTGTCGAGGGTATCGCCCCCAAAGAGTTCCTATAGTTATGGCTGAAGTAATTCAAGATGCGCAGCACGAGTTCTGGAGACCGCCGTCCGCCCTCGATCCCTCGGCGCATGCGGACACTCCGTCTTCCGAAACTCGGGAAATGGCGGAAGTCTGCCCGGGCTGTGGCAGCGAGTTCATGATTGGCGCAAGATTCTGCCACTCCTGCGGTACGATCCGGCCTGCTGTTTCCCAGGCACGAACTGCGCCCGCCTCGGATGCAGCCGTTCTGGCTGGAATGTGGGCCAAGAACATGGCTGGGGTGGGGACGATAGCAGTTTCAGCGGCGGCTGCTCTCCGGAAGATTCCTCTTCCCGGCTGGCTGCACTACCTGCACTTCCATGAGATTAAGCGCTGGGTGGGTCTGCCCACGGCGGCTTTGATCGCCTTCATGATCGGTCTGGGATGCGTCGCGGGTGCCCTTGGCGTCAGTTTCTTCTATAAGGCGTCAAATTTAGCCGAATTCCAGGCCATCCAGATGTGGCGCATCGAATGGCTGCTGGCCGCAACCGCCTCGTTTGCGGCTGGGATTCTGCTGAAAAGACCTTCCGGAAACTAGGCCGCTTGAACCCGCCTATCGCCTACGATTCCCCTCCCGACCCCGACCCCGATCCTGCGCCACGCCGCTGCTCGTACATGCGGTAGAGATGGTGCACCGGTCCCGTGCCGCGCCCCAGGGGATGGCCTGCGGCAATTGCCGCCGTAACGTAAGTCTTTGCCAGCAACGCGGCTTCGGGCAGTCCGCGATCCAGCGCCAAGTGGCAGGCCATGGCCGTGGCGAAGGCGCAACCGGTCCCGTGGGTAGCGGTCGAGCGCTGCCGCTCTGCCTTGAATACCTCCTGCTCGGTCCCCAGTTTGGTTGTAAAGCTCAGCAAATCAATCGCTTTGTCGAGGTGGCCACCCGTGACCACCACCGCGGCCGAACCCATCTCGTGCAGTTTGGCGGCGGCGGCGCGCATTCCGTCGAGATCCCCTACCTCCAATCCGGTAAGCACGGCGGCCTCATCCACGTTCGGCGTGACTACGTCGGCCAGAGGGATCAGCTTTTCGATCAGCAGTCTAGTACCGGCGGCATCAAGCAGGTCGGTGCCCGAGGATGACTTCAATATGGGATCAAGGACCACATTAGGGAGTTTGGCTTTCCCCGAGCGCTGGCCAAGAAATTCTGCCACCGCCCGCACCACCTTGGCCGTTCCCAGCATTCCTATATGAACCGCCGCAATCGGAAGATCGGACGCAAGTTCCTCGAGGGTTTCGGCGATTAGTCCAGGGTCGATCGCCTCCACACGTCGGACACCAGCGGTAGATTGGACCGTCATCGCTGTGATGCAAGCCACCCCGTAGCAGCCGTGGGCGGCAATGGTCTTAATATCCGCAGTGATCCCAGCCCCCGACGAGGGGTCGAATCCCGCGATGGTAAGAATGACCGGCGGGGTTTCAGCCATTCAAGAACCGCCTGGTTTTGCTGCTCAAATCAAAAAAAAACATATTTCTCATAAGCAAGCTTGTACCTAAAACGCTGGCAATAAACAACTTACACATGAAACATCCGTAAGTAACTGATTCTATTGAGGATGAAAATAGTTCGCGGCATGCGGGATATCACCTAGTTATCATTTTATAAACATTTAACTCCATTGTTTTTATTGACATGATCGCAGTATCTCATGATTAACAATAAGTTACGTAAGATATCAATTACTAGGAGATCACTATAGACCCGGTACTTTCGGATTGACAACTCCCCCCCAGCACCCTACCATTTATAGATCGTTAACGAAATGCCTAGCTAGGACGACTTTTTGAGATGCGAGGAGAACTGAATGCGAGGACGTATAGCTCATGGACTGATGATCGGCTTGCTGGTCGTCGGGCTAGGAGCGGCTCAGGGACCGAACAACTCGGAGGCCAGTTCAGCCCCAAGTAGATCCGCCCAGATTAAGCCCGAAATCCATAGACAGGCTGGTAAAGCCAAACCTTATCAGGTAGGAACCGCCTCGTGGTATGGAGAGTACTTTGACGGAAAGCCGACCGCCAGCGGCGAAGACTACGATATGTATGACATGACCGCAGCTCACCCCACGCTTCCCCTGGGAAGCTACGTGAAGGTCACCAACCTGCGGAATGGCCGAGCGGTGGTTGTAAAGGTAAACGACCGGGGTCCGATCATAGAGGGTCGTATTATCGACCTATCCTATGGTGCGGCTCAAGCTCTGCAATTCCAGCAACGCGGCTTGCAGAGGGTCAGACTCGACCTGGTGAAGAGGGGAACCTCCCAGCACCGGTCGGTCTACCAGACCATCGCCGTCAACCAACCTATAGCGCAACTCAACTAGACGAATTACACTGCTAGGGATGCAGACTACTCTGCCCCATCTCATCCCTGGCAGCGATCTGAGTACCGCCAATTCTCCCAAAACTGATCGACAAGACTCTCCTCCAGATTCCGACGCACAGAAAGATTACGAGTCTCTGAAGAAAGATTACGAGTCCCTAAAAAACGATTACGAGTCTCTGAGAAACGATCCGCGCCAGAAATTGATTGTGGCGCTGGATGTTTCCACGGCGGCTGCCGCGCACAAAATCGTGGCGGCTCTCGGCGAGTCGGCGTCGATCTACAAAGTCGGAATGCAGCTTTATACCGCCGAAGGCCCGCAAATTGTGCGGGATTTAGTCGGTGCCGGCCGCAGAGTATTTCTGGATCTGAAATATCACGATATCCCGAACACCGTGGCCTCGGCTGTGCACGAGGCTGCGCAGCTCGGCGTAAGCATGTTGACCGTGCACGCCTCTGGCGGGAGCAAGATGCTCCGGGCTGCTGTAGACGCCGCGACCGCCACGAATCCGGACCTGATCGTGCTCGGAGTCACTGTGCTCACCAGCATGGATCAAAACGATCTGGAGAAGATTGGAATGTCAGGCACGGTGCAGGATGAAGTGTTGCGCCTCGCAGGCCTCGCGCTGGCAAGCGGATGCAAGGGTATCGTTACCTCAGCGCGCGAAGCTTCGCGGCTGCGCGCCGTACTGGGCCACAACTTCGCCCTCGTCACCCCCGGCGTCCGCCCCGCTGGCGCCGGCCACGGCGATCAGGTTCGCGTCGTTACTCCAGCGGAAGCCATCGCCGCGGGAGCGAGCCATATCGTGGTGGGGCGGCCGATCACCGAAGCTGCCGATCCCGCGGCGGAAGCGCGGGCAATTCTGGGGCAGATCGGCTGAACTCAAGTTACGATCGATCTCGACCGAGGAAAGAATCGACCGTCGTTCGGAGATTCATCTCACGTTTGGAGTTGCCGGTAACCTTGACCCACCCGTCCGACGGTCACTCGGAGCGCAACGCTTGCATAACATCAACGCGCGCGGCGCGTGCCGCGGGCAGCACCGACGCGATAATCGCGACCGCCATCAGCACGAACGCAGAGACCAACACAGGCAATGCGCCCGGCATTTTGACGTCCAGGAAATATCTTCCCGCCAAACGCGCCAGCACGAACCCGAATGCCGCGCCTGCAAGGACTCCCGCCGCGGCAATCACGGTGCCCTCTGCGATCACGCCCTTGAGGAGTCGCTGCGGTTCCGATCCGAGGGCCAGCCGGATGCCGAATTCCCGTGTCCGCGCGCTCACCGAAAACGCCAGCACCCCCGCGACGCCCACCACCGCAATCGCCAACGCGACAGCCGCGAATACGCCAAACACTAGCGAGTTTAAGCGGTCCGGCGTAAGCACCTCGGCACGAATGTCTGCGAGAGTAGCGGCGCGCTCAACGGGCTGATCGGCGGACATGTCGCGAATGACGCGCGTGACCGGAGCGACGAGCGCATAGGGATTTGCACCCGTGTGAACGAAGAGACGACCGGCAAACATTGGGCCTTCGTCAAAAGGGCTGTAAACAGTGACCGTGGGCTCAGGAACGACATGTCCGTCGTCAATATCGGCGGTGACACCGATGATGCGGTGCGGCGCGAGAAGACGCGCCTTTTCGAGATCGGTCCCACCGAAGAATTGCAGCACGGGATCCGTCCAATAAACGTGCCGATTGACCGCATCCTGGTTGGGGAACATGCGCTGGGCGAGAGTCTCGCTGACGATAACGACGGGCTCTTCATTTTTATTATTCCGGTCATTATTCTGGCGATCAAGCGCATTGAAGTCGCGGCCGGCAATGATAGGAACGCCAAGCGCCGCAAAGAATCCAGGAGAGATGGCACGCCAGCGCGCCCGGGGATCCTCTACGCCGGGGGCATGGACGTGACCATCTCCGGAGAACTGAAGACCGGCGGTACCAGGGCCGCCATCGCGCCAGGGAACGACGTCGCCGAACGCGGTCCCACTCACGCCCGGCAGGGCATCAATGCGACGTATCGCGTCCTTGTAGAAATCGACGACCTGCTCGGGCGTCTTCCCGTGGGACATAGGGGGAACGTCGATAGCCAGGACGTGCTGCGTGTCCAGACCCGTCTGCGTCCTTTGCAGTGCGATCAGCGTAGTGATCAACGTACTTGCGCCGGCCAGCAACACAAAGGACGCCGCGATTTGTGTCACCGCGAAAATCCGCTGGCGGCGGCTCGTGCTGCCGGTGATCCGCACACTTCCGCTTGATAGGCTCAGTCCATTTGTGGTGCCGGAAGACGTGCCGGAAGAGGGCAGGCGCGGGACAAATGCCAGAATCACTGCGGCGACGATGGCCAGCGCCGCTCCTACCCAGAGCAGGCTGGCGTCAACTGTGAAATCGAGCGCGCGAATGGAGAAGCGCGAGGCGTAGCGAGCCAGGACAGCCACCATCGGCTGCGCACTCAGTACCCCGAACGCGGCGCCAGCGCCGCAGAGCAGAAGGCTTTCGGCCAACAGCATCCGGCGCAACGCGCCTTTGCTTGCGCCCAGCGCTACGCGGACCGATAGTTCGCCTTCGCGCCGAACCGTGCGCGCCAGAATCAGATTGGCGACATTGGAACACGCGATGATGAAGACCAGCCCGGACGCTGCCAGCAGCACCAACAGCACGGTCCTGGCCCCCGACGTAATCTCGTCACGAAGCAACCTGGCTCCGATCTGGAAGTTCGCTTCCTGCGCGTAAGCTTCGGGGTGATCCTTCTTCATCGCGGAGTAAACGGAGCTCAACTCAGCGCGAGCCTGATCGAGGGTGGCTCCGGGAGCCAGACGGCCGAAAACCTCAGTCATGCGATGGATGCGGCCAGTGACCATGGTTGCGGAAAGATGATGCGGGCTGGTGACCACGTTGGAAATAATTTCGGTATCTTGCGGATATGGGACGCAAGGTTCGAGCACGCCAATGATTGTCGCAGACCGATCACCGATGCTGCCGAGGCGAACGGTTTTCCCGAGGACCGAAGGATCCTTGTGAAGAGCGGTCGTCCAGAAACGGTAGGTGAGAACGACGACGCCGGCAGCTTTAGGACCATCGTCTTGAGGTCCGATGAGGCGGCCGAGCACGGGATGAAGGCCCATCACGTCGAAATACGTGCCGCTGACAACGCCACCTTGAATGGAACGAGGCTCACCGAGGCCGATCATGGTGAAGTCCATGGCGGAGAAATCGCCAAACGCGCTCAGGGTTTTCACGCTCGCGCGCAGATCGTCTATCTCGGGAACCGAAAATGTAGCGTTTTCGTCGCCGATGCCGAGAGCGCTCTGGCGGATATAGATCAGCCGGTCCTCGTCGCGGTTGACCAGAGGCTTGAGCAGGACTCCGCGCACTAGCGTGAAAATGGCAGCGTTGGCGCCGATGCCAAGCGCCAGTGTGAGAACCACGGCGATCACCAGCCCTGGAGTCCGAATTAAGGAGTGAGCTGCAACTCTGAGATCGCGAATGAATGACATGTTCTTACCCTTTCCTGCGCGGGTATCAGCATCACACTTGCCAAATACTAAGCGTCACATTGTAAACGACTTAATATGCGATAAGTTAGTCTGACCTGTCCGTTTCAGGACACCGCTATGGCAAATTCGGACACTAGCACGCAGCCTTGGCACTCGGACAGGATTGTTCTCATTCAATTCGCGGGTTGTCGGCTATTCGGAGACTGCGCCTCCGCCCCATTATGGCCCAGCCTTCGCAGCCGCCGGTTCTTCCGCGATGCTCGTCCGTAACTCCTCCGCCGACCCACTCAGCAGATTCCTCAGCACTGCCACTTCCGCCGCAATTCCGGCATGCAGCGCCGGATCCACATCCGGCGCGAACAGCGATGAGTGATTGGAAGGCAGCATCGTTCCGGCGGCCTTAGCCTGCGCGTACTTCTCCGGATCCGCTCCTCCTAGGCTGAAATAAAATCCGGGGATTCCCTGCTCGACAAAGTAAGAAAAATCTTCGGAGCCGGTAATTGCCTCCTGAGCTACAACCTTGTCCCTTCCCAGCGCCGCTTCCAGTACGCCTCGCATCCGTTGCGCCAACGCCGGATCGTTATAGACCAGGTCCGTACCCTCGTAACGGTCAATAGTTGGAAGACGGGGCGCGCCCGCCGCTTCGGCCTCGGCGTCCGTAATCCGCGTGATGGCCGCCAGCACCTGCTTGCGCACCTCCGGCTTATTGGTGCGAATGGTCAACCCCAGTTCAGCCTGATCCGGAATAATGTTGTTCTTTGTACCCGCCTGAATGTAGCCGACCGTAACCACGGCCATTTCCTGCGGCTTCACTTCCCGTGATGCAATCGTCTGCAATGCCAGAATCGTTCGCGCGGCAATCACAATCGGATCGATCGCCGTGTGCGGCGCCGACCCGTGCCCGCCCTTGCCATAAATTGTGATGCGCAGCGAATCCGCGTTCGTATTGAAAACTCCCGGAGTAATACCCACCACCCCGGCCGGAAGAATATTGCCCACATGCAACGCCACAGCCACGTCGGGTCTGGGAAAGCGCGTGAGCAGTCCGTCGTCGAGCATCGCCTTGGCTCCGCCAATCGTTTCCTCGGCGGGTTGTCCGATCAGCATGAGCGTTCCGTGCCACGTGTCTTTGCTGTGCGCCATGACTTCCGCCGCACCAAGAATCGACGCCATGTGCAGATCGTGACCGCACGCATGCATCACCGGGACGTCGTGCCCGGCATCGTCTTTGGCGCGAACTTTGCTCGCGTAAGCTAACCCGGTCTTCTCCTCGACCGGCAGAGCGTCGAGTTCGGTTCGCAGCATCACCGTTGCTCCAGCGCCATTTTTCATAATGGCAACAATCCCCGTGCCGCCGACATGCTCGGTCACGTCGTAACCGAGGCTGCGCAGCCGTCTCGCCAACTTTGCCGCCGTCTGCGTTTCATGCGTGGAGAGCTCAGGATTCTGATGCAGATCCAGATACAAGGCATGCGCGTCGGGATAAACGCTCTCAATTTCCTTGGAGGTCGTAGTCTGAGCGCTGGCCGAAGCGGCCAAAGATGCAAGCAACAAGATTCTTGCCAGTTTCATAGTTCACGGATGATAGCTGGCATCGGGATTCCCTGCAAATACTCTTGCCCCAATTTTCTTGAGCTGCACCTCAGTTCCGAAAGTGGCAAAACCACAGAATACAGATTTAAAATCTCCGGTTTTGCATCGAGCAGCCGGGTGTACAATTCTCCTAGAAGCACTGGTTTGCGTCCTTCGTTTGCAAGCTTGAGGTGCTAATGAACGTCCACATCAGTTACCGTCTTCACAAAACTCCCGCCGTAGAAAAAGACATCCAACATCAAATCGAAAAACTGCGAAAGCGGCTGCAGGTCTTTCGCCCGGAGTTGATTCACCTCAAAGGCATGGTGGAGGAAGTTTCCGCCCGCGAAGGGATTAGTGTCTCGCTCAACCTGCGCCTGCCTTCGGGACAGATGGCGGTACAGTCGAAATCCGCAACGGCTGCCGCCGCGGTGAAAACCGCTTTCGAAGACCTGCTGCAGCAGCTCAACAAACACAAAGAACTGTTGCGCTCCACACACAAGTGGACTCGCCGCCAGAAAGACGCTTCCTCGCGCAAGAACCTCTCCGTGCCGTTCGAAGACACTCTCGCCGTGGTTTATCCCGAGATGGTTTCCGCCGAGGACATTCGCTCCTACGTCAACGTAAATCTCTCCCGCCTGGAACGCTTTGTGGAGCGTGAAATTTATTTCCGCGAGACCGCCGATCAGGTGGTGCCCGATTCCATCGGCAAAGATGAAGTGATCGACGAAACCATCGCCGCCGCACTGGGCGGGGATGGAGAAAAGCCCGGCCGCGAAAAGCCGGAGCGGCTTGCGCTCGAACCCTGGTTGTACCGTCTCGCGCTCGATGCCCTCGATCAGCTCTCCCGTCCCGAGGGAACCAACGGCGGCGCTGTGCGCCTGGAAGAATCCGCGCGCAAGCCAAACGTCCGCGCCAGCGACGAGCCCGTACTCCAGTTTCATCAGCCCGATGAAACCATCACCGAAGAAACCATCATCGCCGACGGCCGCGTCTCCACGCCGGAGCAAATCGTCGGCTCTCATGAAATGATGCGCCTCATCGCCTCCGCTCTCCGCGATGTCGGCCGCGACCACCGCGAAGCCTTCATCCTGCACGCCATCGAAGGCTTTGGCGTCGACGAAATCTCCGCTATCACCGGTATTCCGCCGGACCGTGTCTTAAGCTCTATTTCTGCCGCGCGCGATCACCTGCGCAAATCGCCCCAAATTGCTGGCCAGTTCAAAGGGCGCTTTGCCGCTTCCGGTATCGCATAAATTCAATTTTTAAAAGGGACTTTTCGAATGATTACTCGCGAACAGATCCAGGAATTAGCGGAATTTGAAGATCAATCAAACTGCGCTCTCAGCTTCTATTTCCAGCCAACGGCGCCGCGCAACAAGGCTCACAGGGAGGAGGCCATCCTCACCAAGGACCTGGCGCGCGAAGCTCTTCGCCAGCTCGAATCCAGAAATTCCGGGGTAACTAAGAACGGGCTCAATAAAAACGGGGATGCTTCCAGAAAAGATAAGCACGAGTCCGCCCGCGCCGATCTTGATCGCATCGTTCGCCTGTCGCAGGACCTGCGGGGCAACGGTTCCCACGCCAAGGCTATCTTTGCCTGCTCGGCGCAGGGCTTTTGGCGGGAGTATGATTTGCCCGCACAACTCAGCGCCACCCAGCTTCTGGTCGATCGCCACTTTCATCTCAAGCCTCTGGCGCACTTGCTGGGAGCCTTCCCCAGCCTGGGCGTTGTCCTCCTGGATCGCCACCGCGCTCGCCTGTTCGATCTTCGTCTGGGCGAACTAACCGAACGCGAAGGCTTTTTCCATCCGCTCATTCGCCGTGGACGCGGCGATGGTTTCGCCGGATATGACGGCGGCCACGCCGAGCGCCGCGTCGCCGACGAAGCCCGCCAGCATTTCAAATTTGTCGCCGACTTTATTAAGGATGCTCTGGAGAAAGGCACTTTCGAACAATGGATTCTCGGTTGCCAGGAAACTCACTGGTCGCAATTCTCGCCGCAGTTGCACCCCGAAGCCGCTCAAAAATTGCTCGGACGTTTTTCCGCCGAGGTCGCGCACGTGAGCCGCGATGAAATTCGCGCCCAAGCCGAACGCATTTTCGCCGACTCGCACCAGCGCCGCTGCAACGAGGCAGTTCGAGAAACCATCAGCCAGGCCCGCAGCAACGGCCGCGGCGTCACTGGATTGCGCCGCGTTCTCCGTTCCCTCGAAATGGGTGAAATCCAAACCTTGCTGATCGGCGAGAATTACGTCGCGCAGGCCGTCGAGTGCACTGGGTGCGGCCATCTCGACGCCCACCTGGTAAGCTTCTGTCCCATCTGCGGACGCGCCACCCGCGAGGTCGTCGACGTTGCCGAAGCCATCCTGCCCTGGGTCATCCGCCACGACATCGAACTCTTCTACGTCAAAGACGATTCCGAGTTCGACAACGTCGGCAACATCGCCGCCCTGCTGCGCTTCCGCCCCGCGCCAGGCGACAACAACAGAGTGCAGGCCATCACCGAAGCCCGCGCCACTCGCTCCCTAGGCCGCCAAGCCGGCCGAGTCGGCCGCTACCGCGGCGCCGCTAGCGGCTAGAAGCCCCGCAAAAGTGGAGCCCCGGACGCCTTGGTCCGGGCCCGGCCTCGATCCTGCCGAAGGGACCCTGCTTTCGCTGGCCGTTAACATGATATAGTGATATCACTATATGTGATCCCCTGATGGCGTATGAACCGTCGTTGAGGCCGGTAGTCTGGCTCGGATCAAGCCTTAAAGACTTGCGCGAGTTTCCCGCGCCTGTGCATGATCACATGGGCTACGCCCTATACCTCGCGCAACTTGGCGCCAAGCATCGTGACGCGAAGGCATTGTCCGGATTCGGCGGGGCTGGAGTGTTGGAAGTCGTAAAGGACTATCGCGGCGACACCTTCCGCGCGGTGTACACGCTGCGTTATGCCGGAGCGGTGTACGTTCTCCACGCCTTCCAGAAAAAATCGAAGACCGGCCGGGAAACGCCGCGCCGCGACCTGGAGTTGATCCAACAACGGCTGCGCCAGGCCGAACAGCTCGCAAAGGGGACGATATGAGCAAGAAGGGATACGAAACCGGAAGCGGCAACGTGTTCAAAGATCTCGGCCTGCCCAATGCCGAAGAACACCTCGTCAAGGCACAACTGGTATTCAAGATCGATACCATCATGAAACAGCGCCGTCTGAAACAAGTCGAAGCCGCCGCCCTGTTCGGCATCCGCCAGCCCGATGTCTCCAAGCTGCTGCGCGGCGACTTCCGGCAATTTTCCGTGGAGCGCCTTCTCCGCTTCCTCGTCGCCCTCGATCAGGACGTTCACATCGTCGTAAAGCCCCACCACAACAGAAAAAACGCCCCCGCCCTGCAAGTCTTCTGAAGCCGTGCCCGGAAAGACACGGCAAGTCCCCACTCAACACCTTGTCATTCCGAACCGGGCGCCAAGCCCGGTGAGGAACCTGCTCTCCTTCCAGCAGCGTCGCCCCGGCGCGTGAAGCGCCGGAAGCGCACTCGACTCAGCGACCACTTTCCTGGGTTGATACTTGACAGTGGTTGGCGTAAGCTGTTGGCCGCAGCCACGGCGGGCTGCGCGCATGGCCTCTGCCCCTGCAACGCCCCGGCGCCACGCACTGGTGGTGGGCATAGATAACTACCCTACACAGCCACTTCAGGTGTGTACCCACGACGCCCGCGAGATAGCAGCCGCCATCGCCATGCCCGAGTATGGCTTCGCGGCGACCACGTTGTTAAATGAGGCGTGCACTCGTAAGAATTTGCGACAGCGGCTCGAATCTCTGTTCCGGACGCCGGCGGAAAGCTACCTCTTCTATTTTTCGGGTCACGGCTGGGCGACCGATGTTGGCGTCTATTTGGTAACGGTGGACTCGGAGGCCGGGGATGAGGGCGTCGACCTCGATTATTTGAGAAAGCTCATTATAAGGTTGGCGCATGAGTCCGCAACAGTCCTAGTTATCTTAGACTGCTGCCACGCGGGAGCGGCGTCCCCTCGTGGCCTGTCCGCCACTGGCGTTGACATACGCTCGCACGACATAGGTGAGAGCATTCCGGCCCTTCCTCAGGGTAGGGTGGTCTTGGCGGCGTGCCGCGGGGACCAGCTAGCATATGAGGACTCCAAGCTTGGGCATGGGGTCTTCACCCTTGAAATTCTTCAAGGACTGCTCGGGGACGCAGCGGACTCGGAAGGAATGGTAACAGTGACAGGGCTCTACGATTACGCGTCACGAGCCTTTGCACAGTCAGGACTACAGACCCCTGTTTTTCGGGGCGACATCGCAGGCCGACTCGTACTGGGGACTGGCTTTATCCCGCGCTCGGCCCCAATTTTGAACGAAGAGCGCGCCGTCGCGATCGAGCGCGAAGCCGAAAAGCACCTGCAAGAGTACCAATCCAAGACGGCCTCCGACTTTGGGGATTTGAACCGCTGGAAGGCCGAGGGGCATAGGACAGCCTGCCAGATGCTGGAGCCGGTCCTAAACTGGTTTGAGAAGCAATCGCAAATCCCCGGGCTACAGCGCCGGCCGAAATTCGTCGCCTCCTACAACTCCGCTGTCCAGCGGCTTGCGGCGCTTTGCGTGGTTGAGACCGGCACGGTCACTCCGTCCGGAACGATCCGCGAGAGGCTAGGGTCAGGGACATTCGGAACCGTCTGGAGGCTCCAGGGCGAGCCCACGGCCCTGCCGCTAGCCTACAAGGGCTACCACGCCCAGGATCTACCGATAGCCGAAAAGATCCGCCGGTTCAATCGGGGGTATAGCGCGATGAGCCAAATGGATCACCCCCAGATTGTCAAGGTCCACCGTCTCACGAAGTGCCCGCTTGGGTTTTACATGGACTTTATCGATGGGCCGAACCTCAGGAGTTTTTCTGGAACTCTCGACGATCCGCAAGCCAACGTACGAGTGCTCCTGATGATCGCAGACACCCTGCGGCACGCCCATGCCCGGGGTGTCGTGCATCGAGACGTGAAGCCCGAGAATATCGTCATGAAGTACGACGAGCCGACGGGCGATTGGCTACCTTTTCTCACGGACTTCGACCTAGCGTGGTTTTCCACAGCCAGCCAAGTATTCACAAAGGAAGGCATGGGCTCAATCTACTACGCCTCGCCCGAACAATATGCTACGCCCTCCGCCGCCAGCGCCCATGCCGCCACGACTGACGTCTATTCATTCGGACAGCTCCTCTTTTTTGTCGCAACGGGTAGCGATCCCGTGCCACTTGGCGTCGCGGACAACATGCGCGCCTTAAAGAGTCGGCTGGGCAGCGGCTGGTTCGCGGATGCGGCCGAAACCTTCTTAGGTCTCTATGAGCACTGCACCCAACCTAAGCCTGAGAGGAGGCCTCAGGATTTCGGAGAGATATGCGACAGGCTATTCCGCATAAGCCAATCTCTGACAGCCGTGTCAGCATCGAAGAGCCTAACGGCGGACGAGTTTCTCAGAGAGGTGGTTTTTTCGATTGCAGGGCTCACATCAAAATCCCCGGCCCGAGGAGCATTTCTCTCAGCTTCCCGAAAGCTCCGTGTGCTGTTGGAGACACGACGGGACGAGGGTCGCTACGCTGATCTTAGAATCGAAGTGGATGCCGAGGACGAGCCCCTGATAGAAGGCGCTAGGACATACGATCAGGTGCGAAAAATACTTTTCGGCCGGGTGGAGACAGTCGTGGCTAATTACTCGAACGCTCGGACCAAGCACGGGTCGAGCGGGCGTTTCCAGGTCTTCGTCGAGTTCGATCATGTGCCGCTGAACCTTGACGGCGTGGCCACCAGCCGCGCGCGAATTACCCGAATCATTGACGTCATTGAGGGGCGTTGAGGATGGCCAGCATCAGCCATTGGGAGCATTGCGGTACACCCTTGTCACAGCGAACCATTGTGACATCTGACCTTGCGCCCCAAACCAAATCCGGCCCATCATAGCCACAGCGGAGGAGTTGCATCGAATCAATCGGCGCGGGCATCGTCTAACTCCCTTGAGAGCAAGATCTTACCCGCAAGTGATTGTGCCACATAGATTAAATTGCATTTTCCTTCTAAGGTGGTGATTCCAATACCGCGGGCTGCCTAGGGGTATCCATATCTCTCCGGAGTTAGGAACCTCAGTCGCCCGAGTAAAGACCTGTTGACCGCAGCGCCCAGGAATGTCTCCGCTACACGATCCACAGGGCAGACCTTCACCGCGCCCGTGGATTGTCCGGCATGATATGCTTCCCGCTTCCATACCAGCCGGAGGAACATGACATTCTCGCGCCGTGATTTCGTTAAGACGTCCGTTCTCGGAGCCGTTGCCGCAGGAGTTGGAACCCGAGCCCAGGGGGAAGATGCCAAACCGGCAGCCAGCGCTCAGGAACACGGCGAAGAATCCGGCCCGCACAAGCGCCCCATCATCGTCTGCGCCAACAATGGCTACGCTTACCTCGAGGACGCATTCGCCTTCCTGAAAGCCGGAGGCGACACGCTCGACGCCGCGCTCCGAGTGGTCAAGGGACCGGAAGACGATCCCAACGACGACTCCGTCGGCCTCGGCGGACTGCCCAACGAGGAAGGTGTGGTCGAACTCGACGCCTGCTGCATGCATGGACCCACGCGCCGCGCCGGCTCGGTCGGAGGCGTGCGCAACATCAAGAACGTCGCGCTGGTGTCGAAGGCCGTGATGGAGCACACCGGACACGTCATGCTGGTGGGCGAAGGTGCGGAGCGCTTCGCCGTCGCTGTAGGCTATCCCCGCGAGAACCTGCTCACGGAACGTTCGCGCAAGATTTGGCTGCTCTGGAAAGAATTTCACTCCACAGACGACTGGTGGGGACCAGGCATCGCCGATCCGCACTGGCAGCTTCCTTCGAACAAAGACACGCCGCGATCGGAACTGTGGCGGCAAAAAATCGAAAACCTGCAAGCGCGCGCGGCCGACCTTGGCATCGAACCCGAACATCAACTCGCAGCCGTGCGCAAAGTCATGTTCCCGCCCACTGGAACCATCCACTGTTCCGCGCTGAACGAGAAAGGCGAAATTTCCGGCGTGACCACCACCAGCGGGCTTGCCTTCAAACTGCCCGGCCGCTGCGGCGATTCACCGATCATCGGCGCCGGCTGCTACACCGATCAGGATATCGGCTCGGCTGGAGCGACCGGCAGTGGCGAAGAAAACATCAAAGTCGCGGGCGCGCATACCATCGTTGAAAATATGCGCCACGGCATGTCCCCCCAGGAAGCCGGCATGGATGCGCTCAAGCGTATCGTCCGCAACTACAACAGCGACATGAACAAGCTGCGCTTTCTCGACATGACGTATTACATTCTGCGCAAAGACGGCGCCTACGCCGGCGTTTCGCTGTGGGAGGGCTACTCCAAAGCCAGGCCTCACAAGATCGCCATCCACGACGGCACCCAGCGCGCGGAAGTGACAGTGAGTCTGCTCAAGGGATACTCGCAGGATTTTCCGCCCTTCCCGGATATTCCCGAGGATATTAAGAAGGGTTCGGAGTACGTGAAATAGGGACGCTGAGGCGAATCTCTAGGCGAACCTCACCTTGATGTCTGGCCCCTTTTCCAGGTGAATGCTCTCGATGAAGCGCACCTTGCCGGTCTGATGGGTCAGAATCACCGAGGAAGTTCGCGTGCCTTCTCCGAAGAAGCGCACGCCCTTCAGCAGCGCGCCGTCAGTGACGCCGGTGGCGGCAAAGATGAGTTGCTTGCCGGGAGCGAGATCCTCGGCTTCGTAGATCCGATTCTTGTCTTTCACGCCCATGCGAACCAGGCGCTCTTCCTGGTCAGGCTTCACCACCAAGCGGCCCAGCATATATCCATTCAGGCAGCGAATGGCGGCGGCGGTGATCACGCCTTCCGGTGCGCCGCCCGATCCCATGACTACGTGTACGCCCGTCCCGATGACGGCGGCAGCAATGCCGGCCGAAAGGTCGCCATCTCCGATTAGGCGGATGCGGGCGCCCGCAGCCCGAATATCGGCAATCAACTTTTCGTGGCGCGGCCGATCCAGCACAATCACCACCAGGTCTTCGACGTCTCGTTCCAATCTTTTTGCGATGTTCTTCAGATTGTCGGCCACTGGAGCGTCAAGCTCGACTGCATTCTTGCAGGAAGGCCCCACCACAATTTTTTCCATGTAACAATCGGGAGCGTTGAGCAGCCCTCCGCGTTCTGAGGCCGCGAGCACCGTAATCGAACCGGGCGCTCCGGTAGCGCAAAGATTCGTTCCTTCCAGCGGATCGACGGCGATGTCGACCTCGGGCACTTCGCGCCCATCGGTGAATTCGGCGCCCACTTTTTCCCCTATATAAAGCATAGGAGCTTCATCGCGCTCGCCTTCGCCGATCACGATGGTTCCGCGCATGGGGATAGAATCCATCGTATGGCGCATGGCCTCGGTGGCCACCTGGTCGGAGAGCTTGCGTTCGCCCTGTCCCATAGTGCGCGCCGAAGCGATCGCCGCAACTTCCACCACGCGCAGAAATCGCGACGCCAGGTCGCTTTCAATGTTCTCCCCAAAACTGCGGGCCTTACCTTCCGGACGAGTTTGTGTAGCCATTCCGAGCCTCCAAGGTCTGGGCAGCCGTACGCCCACCAGAGCACCGCGCATGATCCTCCATTCCGCCGGTTCCCGTCAAGACGGATTAGACTGTAGGCAAATTTGCGGGGCAGCCATGCAAAAATAGCGATGCGGAAAGCCGATTGCGCCGTGGTATTCTCGCAAGCCTGTTACGAAAAGGAGCCTCATGCCGGAAGTGCATCCACTGACTTTCCTTTGCATCACCACGTACGAAAAGGGACAGGAGTTCATGCGCGAGTGCAAGCGCCAGGGATGCAGCGTAATCCTGCTCACGGCGGAAAAGCTGCGCGATGCCGACTGGCCCCGCGAAGTTTTGGAAGAAACGTTTTATCTTCCCGCCAACCTTCCGCTCGCCGATACCGTGCAGGCGGTCACTCATCTGGCGCGGTCGCGGAAAATCGACCGCATCGTCGCGCTCGACGAGTTCGACATGGAAACGGCATCGACTCTGCGCGAACATTTGCGCGTGCCCGGCATGGGCCTCACCACCATGCGCTACTTCCGCGACAAGCTGGCCATGCGCATACGTGCGCTCGATCAGGGCATTCGCGTCCCGGATTTTGTACCGGTCGTCAACCACGCCGACATTCGCCACTACCTCGATCACGTTCCCGGACCATGGGTGCTAAAGCCTCGGCAGGAGGCCTCGGCGATCGGCATCAAGAAACTCCACAGCGCCGACGAACTGTGGCCGATCCTCGATCAACTGGGAGATAAGCAATCTTCCTACCTGCTGGAGAAGTTTGTTCCTGGAGACGTCTACCATGTGGATTCGGTGGTCTCCGAAAACGAAGTGGTTTTCATGAATGTAAGCAAGTACGGAAAGCCGCCCATGAACGTCGCGCAAGGCGGCGGAGTGTTCACCACGTTCACTGTTCCTCGCGGAAACGACACCGACGCCGCCCTGCGCGAGATGAACCGCACTCTGATTGCGGCGCTGGGCTTGGTCCGCGGCGTGGCGCACGCTGAATTTATCCAGGCCTATGCGGATGGCCATTTTTACTTTTTGGAGTGCGCGGCGCGCGTGGGCGGAGCTTACATCAACGAGATGGTTGAGGCGGCCACAGGAATTAATCTGTGGCGCGAGTGGGCGCGCATCGAGATCGCCAGCGGTGACGGCTCGTACAAGCTGCCGCCGGTGCGCGAGGATTATGCGGGAGTGGTTCTTTCGCTGGCAAGGCAGGAGTGGCCGGATACTTCGGGGTACAGCGATCCGGAAGTACTCTTGCGGATTAAGAGGCATCATCATGCGGGACTGATTCTGCGGTCGAGCGATTCGCAGCGCGTGCCGGCTTTGCTGGAGAGCTACGGGCCGCGCTTCGTGGACGAGTTCCTCGCGGTGGAGCCGCCGCGGGAGAAGCCAACCGCCTGACCCGCAAGGCATCCCCTCAAACCGATCCGCAACAAAACTTGTATGTACATTTAATGTACACTTGACTGGGTGGAAGCACCCCGCGAGTTCGAGTGGGACAAGAACAATCAACGGCACCTCGCGCGGCATGGCATCAGTCGATCTGAGGCAGAGGACGTCTTGTCGGGGAACCACGTTCTTCTGGAGGACGAGATGGTGGGGTATGAGGATCGGTGGATTGCAGTCGGCTCGACCCGAGCGGGCCGCATATTAGCGGTCGTATTCGCAGTGCGGAACGAGGCAATGCGTCCCATCACGGGTTGGGCCGCCGATAAAGATACGACGGCTTTGTATTTTAAGGAGTGGGGACCGGTATAGATATGGCAAAAGCGAAAATGAAGCAGGCGGCGATTCCTAAGTTTTCCAGCGAGGCAAAGGAAGCGGAATGGTGGGATTCTCGACGTCCTGAAATCGAGATGGAAATCCGTCGGCGCATGAAACAGAGGCCAACCGTTACGTTGGGCAAAGTAATTCAGGGAGCGAAGCTCTCTCAACCTGTCACGCTGCGTATTTCCAAAGCAGACCTCGAGGCCGCGCGCCGGTTGGCGGCGGAAAAAGGTCTGGGTTATCAGACGTACATTAAGATGCTGCTCCGGGAAGCGCTGGCGAAGAATGCGGCGGAGTAAGGGCGTGGGGCGGGATTAGCCTGACCTCGTCCTGAGTCTGCGGTAGTCCGCAACGTTACCAAAGTCAGTCTTGCATCATCTTAATCCGTTAGCGACAATGGGAGTGGTAGAATCATCGCCAGACAAAGGAATCCGATGGCCGTAGCCAAACTAAAGCGCCCGAAGGAAGATCGGTTGGAGGAACTGGCCGAGCGCATAGCAGCTGAGATCAACGATCGCGCCGACAAGATGACGCCTGAGAACCGTGCCCGGGCCGACGCGGCGACTAAGAAGATTGCTGACCGCGTGCGGTGTCGAACTCTGCGAGGATGAAGTCGATCCGCTCTTTCGAGTAATCCCATTTCTTGAGAAGCGCCTGCAGCTCCTGCCGCGTACCGTTACGAAATATTTCGACTACCTCGTTCCGCCGCCCTTGGTGGTCCCTGATTGCGTCCATGTCGATCGGCCGCTTTCTGCCTCGGTTGCTCTCTTCGCGGATTAGGTCATTTAGATCGTCATCTTTCTTCACTAGGCTCTACCTTCACAATCGCAAGCCGGGCCGGGAGGAATAACTCCCGACCCTCGCTGCTTGTTCTAGCGCTTAAACAGAAGTCTGAGGATTTCCCAGACTGCATAGAGGCGGAATCCCCACGTCACCAGGGACTCTAGAAATACGCTAGAGTTTAGTCTGCCAGTAAATACCCGCAACTTCCGCAGAACTTTCTTCATTTCCATGGCTCCAATCCAGAACCCAAGTGGCGGGGCTCCTATCTTTACCTCAATCACTAGTTTGCGAAGAATGGCGGTATCGAAGACTTAGCTAACTAATGCCTTATCAGCAACATGCGAATCGGCGGTGAAAATTACGAACCGTGCTAAGATGATCAGCAAAGGAGCTTAGGTGTGACTGGCGCAGACGCTTATCATGATCGATTCGGCGACCACATCGTTCGTAATCCCCACGTCTGTGGCGGGGAACCGATATTCAAAGGAACGCGTGTTCTGCTCCGCACCGTGCTAGCAAGTCTTGCAGCGGGGGATTCCGCAGAAGAGATTCTTGAGGATTTTCCCACGTTGACGAAGGAAGATATTCGCGCCGCCATTGCGTTCGCGGCAGCATCGGCCGAGGAGGATCTGCCGGTCGCCGCGGCTCCCGACATTCGATGAAGGCTAAGTTGGACGAAAACTTACCGCTGCAAATTGCATTCCGCCTGCGTAGCTTTGGACACGACGTTCACACCATGCCGGATGAGGGGCTCTCGGGCTGCAACGATGCCGATCTTTGGCGCGCAGCGCAGCGAGAACAACGGCTGTTGATCACGCAAGATCTGGATTTCTCGGATGCTCGGCGGTTCGCGCTCGGCACCCATCATGGGATTGTGTTGATTAGACTCCGCTCGCCCAGCCGTCTCAAGCTTGTAGAACGTGTAGAAGAGGTCTTTCGCGACGAAGCCATCGGTGCTTGGTCCGGGTGCTTTGTCGTCGTGACCGATCAAAAAGTCCGAGTGCGCCGGAGTTAAATCAAGTTCTCTCTCAAAACGCGTCAATCCCCGTCACGCTCTGCCCAATGATCAGCGAGTGCACATCGTGGGTGCCTTCGTAGGTCTTCACCGATTCCAGGTTCATCATGTGGCGCATGATGGGATAGTCGTCGGCCACGCCGTTGGCGCCGAGGATGTCGCGGGAGAGGCGGGCGCACTCGAGAGCCATCCAGACGTTGTTGCGCTTGGCCATGGAGATGTGCTGGTGCTCGACCTTGCCCGCATCCTTCAGGCGTCCGACTTGCAGCACTAGCAGTTGCGCTTTGGTGATTTCGCTGATCATCCAGGTGAGCTTGTCTTGCACGAGCTGGTGCGAGGCGATGGGCTGGTCGCGCCACTGCTTACGCAAAATCGCATATTGCAGCGCGCAATCGTAGCAGGACATGGCCGCGCCGATTGCTCCCCAGGCAATTCCGTAACGCGCCTGATTCAGGCACATCAGCGGCGATTTTAATCCGTCGCTTTTCGGCAGCAAATTCGCCTCAGGAATGTGTACGTCCTGCAACGACAACCCTGATGTAACCGATGCGCGCAGCGACCACTTGCCGTGAACATCGTCGGCGGAAAATCCCGGACGGTTCGTTTGAACCAGAAACCCGCGAATCTTGTTGTCTTCGTTTTCAACCTTGGCCCAGATGATCGCAACATCGGCGATGGTGCCGGAAGTGATCCACATTTTCTCGCCGTTGAGAATATATTCGTTGCCGACTTTACGGGCGCGGGTCAACATCCCTCCGGGATTCGATCCGAATCCGGGCTCGGTAAGCCCGAAGCAGCCAAGCTTTTCGCCCTTTTGCATGGCCGGCAGCCAAGTTTCCTTCTGCTCCTCGCTGCCAAATTCATAGATCGGATACATGCAAAGCGCCGACTGCACGCTGACGAAGCTGCGCACGCCGGAGTCGCCGCGTTCGAGTTCCTGCGTCATCAATCCGTATTCGACATTGCCCATGCCAGCGCAGCCGTAGCCTTTGAGCGACGCGCCGAAGAATCCGAGATCGGCCATGGGCTTGACCAGTTCGCGCGGAAAGCGCCCGGCGCGGTTGCACTCCTCGATGATGGGAACAAGGTTGTCCTCAATGAACTGGCGAGTGGTGTCGCGAACCAGGCGTTCTTCTTCGGTGAGCAACGCATCGAACTGGATGAAATCCACACCGCGAAATTTGATGGCCGACATGATGAAATCTCCACAAGTGAATGTCTAGCCAGAACAACGGCGTGGCCAGAGGTTTGCCACCGGCAGAATCACCATACGCAGAAGGGCAAACATTTGACGGTAGCAGGGGCGGGGGAGCCGGGTCAACGAGAGATACGCTGAAGTTGCTCAACTCCCAAATCGCGGAATCCAGCGCGGCACACTACGACGATATCGCTCGTACGATTCTCCAAATTGACGGCGCAGCGTCGGCTCTTCGTAGAAAACCACAAAGAGATGTGCGAGGAAAATGCACGCCGCCCCATACATCGCCAGACGCGGAGCGTGAAACAACGCGGCTTGCCCCAGGATTACCAGCAACACGCCAACATACATCGGATTGCGCACATAGCGGTGCAGCCCGCTTACCACGAGGAATTTTGTGGGAGCGATCGGCGCGGGCGTACCTAATCCACGCACAGCGAACTCCCAGGCGCAGGAAAAATAAATAACGGCTCCCATCGCAAGGCACACTATGCCCAGCCAGCTCAGCCGGCCATGACCAGGCACATATTTTTGCCCGAGCAGATCGTAAGGGACACGTAAGGTAACGAACCCGGGAACAAGGATCGTGAATAGAACGGTCTTCAGTATGGGGCCCAGAGTTCGCGGCATGAACTCCTCGACAAAATGCGTGCAGCAAGACAACCAGCTCAACCTTACTGTAAAATCGAAGATGACGGAAGCGAGCCAGCACGCAGTCTGCACAGTCTTCCCGGGTGGGCTCCCGATTACACGTAAGCCTTACGGGTCAGGGTTTCTGAGCCATCCCATCTACAAGCATCCGCGCGAAATTTGCCGGATTGAACTGCGCACTTGACATCAGGAGAAGCGAATTATGGCAGTGGGACCGAAGATCGCAAAAACAGCGGACCGAAAGAAGGTCATGGACACCAGCAAGAGCACCGATTGTCCCAAGTGCGGCAAGACCACGCGCATCGTAAAGCGCATGAAGGACCGCGAGCGCGGCGTTCCGGGCGGGATTTACATTTCGTGCTCGGCGTGCGAGTTCTTCGAGAAGCTATAAGGAGGACCTCCAGATTTCGAGTCTCTGATTTGAGTGGCCGGAGAACAGGGGATTCACTCCCCGCTCCGGCCTTTGTGTTTTGGGCAAGCAGGCCTACCCTTATGTACGTACGAATGTATTGACATCGTAAGACTCTCTGGGTTAGGTTAAAACCAGAGCCGGATACCGGCCATGCGCTTTGAATGGGACGAAGCCAAGAATCGGCGGAACCTAGTCAAGCACCGTGTGCGCTTTGAGACCGCCGCCTTGGCCTTCGACGACCCCTACGCAGTGACGCAGCGCGACGAATCGTCCGCTGAAGAGGAACGCTGGATCACTTTTGGCGCCATTGGCCACGGAGCGATCCTCGTCGTAGTGCATACGGTCTTTGAAGCTGAAGGCGAGGACGTAACCCGGATTATTTCCGCGCGCGCCGCGGAGTCGCGCGAAAGGAGAACCTATGAGGAAGCTCACCAAGGAACAAAAAACAGACATCGCCGCTATCCGGGCCATGAAAGATGAAGACATTGATTTTTCGGATATTCCTCTCGTTCTGGACTGGAGTAAGGCCGAGATGGGCAAGTTCTATCGCCCGCCGAAAAGATCCGTGACCATGCGGCTTGACGGAGATGTTATCGACTGGCTGAAGGGATACGGCAAGGGGTACCAGACGAGGGTGAACTTACTGTTGCGGCATGCGATGGCGAGTGCAACCGCCGAAACAAGCGCGCGGCGACAGGCCCGCTCTCGTGCTTAAAACTTCCTACACCGCAACCGTGACCGAAGTCTCAGTTCGAGTAACCGGCCGGTACAGCGTATCTCTCTCGATGGGCTCCCGGCCCGCCGCGCGGATCAGGCGCTCCAACTCTTCGCGACGCATGCCTTGCGGAGTGGTCGCGCCGGCGTCGTGGTAGATCTTTTCCTCGATCACCGTGCCGTCCATATCGTCCGCGCCGAAGCGCAGTGAAATTTGCGCGATCTTCGATGTCATCATCTGCCAATAGGACTTGATGTGCGGGAAGTTATCGAGCACCAGCCGGCTCACCGCAATCTGCTTGATGTCGAGCATCCCCGTGGTTTTTGGCAAGTGCTGCAGAGGCGTGTTATCGGGATGAAAAGCCAGCGGGATGAAGGTCTGGAAACCGCCGGTTTCGTCTTGCAGCGCGCGCAGTTTCAGCAGGTGATCGACGCGGTCTTCGTCGTTCTCCACGTGGCCGTAGAGCATGGTCGCGTTCGATTTCAGCCCGATCTGATGCGCGATTCTCGCGGTATCGAGCCATTGGTCGCCGTCGATCTTATGGTCGCAAATAATGTGGCGAACCCTGTCCGCAAATATTTCCGCGCCCCCGCCGGGCAAAGAATCCACGCCAGAGGCTTTGAGTTGTTCCAGCGTCTCGCGAATCGAAAGCTTGGCCCGCTTCGAAAGATAGGCAACCTCGACCATCGTGAAGGCTTTCAAGTGCACCTGAGGAAAGCGCTGTTTGAGACCGGAGCAGAGATCGAGAAAATACTGAAACGGCAGATCCGGATGCAACCCGCCGACGATGTGAAACTCCGTCACCGCCTCGCTGTACCCGGAAGCCGCCGTCTCGAAAGCCTCATCAAGCGCCATAGTATAAGCGCCCTGACTATCTTTCTTGCGCCCAAATGCGCACAAGCGGCACGCCGCCACACAAACATTCGTTGGATTGATGTGGCGATTGACGTTGAAATAAGTCTTATCGCCGTGCATGCGCTCGCGGACGTGATTGGCCATCCAGCCCACGGCAAGAATGTCTCCGGTGCGGTAAAGCGTGAGGGCATCAGCGGAATCAAGACGGACGCCCGCCATAACCTTGGCGTGAATCGATTCAAGGCGGGAATCGTCGGTCTGAAACGGATGGTTCTGGCGCGAAGCGAACATCACATGTGATGATATCGCAGGATCGCCCCGGAAGTCACCGGAAGACGCGCGCGCAGTGCTGTCTTGAATCAGTGACCCGCAATGATGCGGTCACTAATCTTGTCATACTCCGCCTGCGGCAGCACGTGACGCCGGACCAAATCATGGGCGTCGTCATAGGGACGCTCGGCAATAATGCGGTCCGCCTCGTGTTCAGTCAAACCCGGCAATCCAAGCAGATCTTCCCGCGAGGCCTTGTTAATGTTGACCGCTTTGTTGTCGCGGCCCATGCCTTCCTTCACGCCTTCCACCACGGCTTTCGTGTCGCGGCGCATGGTCTCGGTAGCCTCCGCCGTGCGTTGCCGGATTTCGTCCGGATTGTCTTTATTGGAACAAGCGCTGAAGGTAGCCAGCGCAACGGCGAGAGCGGTGACCGGGAGATAGCGAATCATTCAATTCAGATGCACTCGCGTCGCCTGTGGTTGGCAACTATATTCCTTCATCATTCCTCCATGTTTATAGTTCTCTCCCTGCGAGGCGGAATGTCGTCTAGAATTTCGCGGCAATCGTTCTTCCCTCCTCGCCTCCTGTACAATTTTCCTTCGCATGGATTGCCGCACAAAATTGTGCTTCGCGCTGGCCGGCGTTTTCCTGTTGCTGGTTCTCGCTGCCCAAGCTGAACCTGTCGCTCAGCTGAAATATTCCAATTACGTAAATGACTTCGCCGGTGTTCTCGATCAAAACTCCATCGCGCAGATGGACGAGATCTGCCTTCAGATCGATGAGAAGGCCCACGCGCAAATCGCCGTAGTGACGGTCAAGACGCTCGACGGCTCCGACATCGAGAGTTACGCGGTAGATCTTTTCCACCAGTGGGGTATAGGCAGCAAGTCTACGAATCGCGGCGTACTGATTCTCTACGCCATCAACGATCATCGCGCCCGGGTTGAAGTTGGTTACGGACTGGAACCGATCCTACCTGATGGAAAGACCGGAGGTTTTCAGCGGGAAGCGATCCCGATCATGCGGACCGGCGATTACAGCCAGGCAGTGTTGCTCGTCACATCGCGCGTTGCGAGCGTCATCGCACAAGACGCGGGCATTCAACTCACCACCCCGGAGTTGGTTCCGGCCCAACGTCGAGTCCAACGACCAGGTCACGGAATCTCCGCTGGCGGCGTCGTGCTTGTCATCATCATCATTCTGGTTGTTCTTTTCACTCCCCTTCGCGGCGTACTTTTCTGGATGCTGATTTCCGGCATGTTCGGCGGCGGTGGCGGCTCCAGGGGCGGATTCGGCGGAGGTGGCGGAGGATTTGGCGGTGGCGGAGGTTTCGGCGGATTCGGCGGCGGTAGTTCCGGCGGCGGCGGCGCCAGCAGCAGTTGGTAGCACGCGAGGGATTGAAAATGGTTCCAGAAAACAAGATCGGCGACTTTGTTGGACGGTTACGGGAAGCGGCGGGAGCGAATCTGGAAAGCGTGATCCTGTTCGGTTCCGCGGTCGCGGGAGATTTCCACCCTGAATTCTCCAATGTGAATTTATTCTGCGTGCTTCGCGACGCGTCCTTCGCCAAGCTGCAAGTCTTAGCTCCCGTCGTGAAATGGTGGGACGCGCAGAAGCAAACGCCGCCCTTATTCATGACTCGCGACGAGATCGAACGGTCTGCCGACGTGTTTACCATTGAATTGTTGGACGTAAAACAACACCACCGCGTGCTCTACGGGGAAGATGTTTTCAAAGATTTATCGATCCCTTCAAATCTGCACCGCGTGCAAGTGGAATACGAGTTGCGGGAAAAACTCGCGCTGCTGCGCCAGCATCTGCTCCTCGCTTCCGGCAACGAGGCGCGCCTGTGCGAACTGCTAACGCGCTCCGTCTCATCCTTCGCAACTCTATTTCGCCACGCGCTGATCGTGTTGGGGTTTGAAGCGCCAATTGGGAAAAGGCCGGCAATCAAGGCTCTGGCGGAGAAGATTGGATTCGATCCGGCGCCTTTTCTGCAAGTGCTGGACGTACGCGAGCAAGTATCGAAGCGTCAGCAATTAAACGTGGCGGACGTTTTCGCCCGGTACATGGCCGCCCTCGAACAAGTAACCGCCGCAGTTGATAGAATGCTCGATTCCGGCGCGCCGAGTTCGTAGTAAAGGTCTTACGAATGATTTCCAGGAGAATCTCATGGGCAAAGGTCTGATCGCCGTCGTAGTTGTAATCGCACTGGTGTTATTGATTGTCCTGTTTACTTTCGGCCAGTATGTGAGCGTGAAAAACACGCTGGTCAGTAAAGACGAGGCGGTCAAGGCTTCCTGGTCGCAGGTGGATATCGTCCTGCAACGCCGCGCCGATCTAATCCCCAACCTGGTGGAAACCGTGAAGGGCTACGCGCAGCAGGAGCAAACTGTTTTCGGCGATATCGCAAAAGCGCGCTCCGCACTGCTTTCCGCGGGCACGCCGCAGCAGAAGATCGCAGCCAATGGTCAGCTCGATGGCGCGCTCGGACGCTTGCTTCTGGTCGTCGAGAACTATCCGCAATTGAAATCGAACGAAAACTTTCTGCGTTTGCAGGACGAACTTGCCGGCACGGAGAATCGCATCGCGGTCGAACGCAAGCGTTACAACGACACTCTGCGCGACTACAACACTTATGTCCGGCAATTTCCCAACAGTTTTTTTGCCGGCATCGCCGGCTTCAAGCCCAACGAAGCTTACTTCGAAGCTTCTCCGGGATCGCGCGAAGTGCCGAAGGTTAATTTCTCAGGCCCCGCGGCCACGGCTCCGCAGGCCGCCCCGCAACCGGCCCCGGTGCATTAGCAGCTTTGCGCCCAAAGCGTAAAGCCCTCGCGGGGAGAAACGTTATTGTTCCTATCGTTATTGTTCCTATCCTCGCGATAGTTTTTTTCGATTGGACTTTGCGCGCAGATTTTGGCAGATTGATCGTGCAGTGGAATAGTTGTCACGCGGCCCTCGCTGTCCGCGTCTCGCCCCGTTTTTCCGAGTGGCTATTCCTGATCGAGTGCTCTCGAACCGTTTTGCCAGACCCAATAGTCAGCGCTCCAGGAACGAGGCCATAACCTATGCTCAAGCGCGCCAGAAATATCTCGAAAACCGCAGCCCCCGTCACACTTAAGACCGTCGCCGATCACGCCGGGGTCGCCGCCGGCACGGTTTCATCGATCCTGAATCGCGCGCCGCAATCGGCCGCGATTCCACAGCCAACCAAGGACCGTGTCTTTGCAGCGGCTCAGAAATTGCATTACCAGCCCAATTTAGTCGCCCGCGCTTTGAGAACCGGCAAGATCCCTGCCGTAAGCGACCGCGACACATTCGCGGTCGGCTCCCGTGCTCTTGTGTTTGATGGCGAAGAACATTTTCGCCAGGCCATGAACGCCATTCGGCAGGCCGGCCTGCGCGTTCCGGGAGATGTTTCTGTATTCGGTGCGAAGGATCTCCCGGCTGTGTAAGGTTTAGATTAGAGTTGAATCGCAAGTGGAGGCGGACTCTCGGTTACGCGGGCAGATCCCAGCCTTCATCCTTCATCTTCTTGTTAGTCCAGTGCTGTAGTTGCTCAAAGAGTGCGGGATCGATGACGGCAAAGCGTAACCCCACGCGGCCTTCATCACCCATCCAAACGATTCGGGCCTTGGCGCGAAAAATCGTCTCCGTATCGGGCAGCGGAAAGCTCACCTCGAGCAGTCCGGCAAAGCGCATGGGCTCTTTCAGCCCGTCGAGACCCATGCCCCCAGTGCTCAGGTTAACGCCCTGCACCGACACTTCCTTACCTTGCTGATTCTTCAACGTGACCGCGAGCTCGATGTGGGCCCGGAAGAATTTCTGCTGTTCGAGGCTGATGAGTCCAAGCGGGGTTGCGCCCTCCCCGGCAGTAATGTTGATGTTGTACTCCTTCAACTTCCGGCTCAGAGTGCGGCGCGAAATGCCCAGCTGATCCGCCGCCTGCCCGCGATGGCCGCCGCTTCTTTCCAGCGCGCGAATGATCATCTGTTCTTCCATGCTGTCAAGATTGCCCACCGGCATAGACGCCGACTGCCGCAGCGCAGTGGGGCTCCCGGACATCGCCGCCTCGATCTGCGCCGGTTGAATCTCCGGATAAGTGGCCTGCACGGCGACTCGAGCGATCAGATTGCGCAACTCTCGAACATTGCCCGGCCACGAGTGTGAAAGCAGCGCTGAAACCGCGTCAGGAACGAACGAACTGCGCGGAGACTTCAGATGCAAAAAATGCTCCGCCAGAGCCACCACGTCTTCCGGACGCTCGCGCAGCGGCGGAACACGCAGTTGAAACTGGCCCAGACGATGAAATAAATCCTGCCGAAACCGCCCGGCTGTGACCGCCGCTTCCAAATCCTGATTCGTGGCAGCGACGATGCGCACATCCACCGTGATTTTTCGATGTCCGCCCAGCCGGTAAAACGGGTATCCGTCTAAAACTCGCAAGAGCTTGACTTGCGTGTGCAGTTGCAGTTCGCCAATTTCATCGAGAAACAGCGTACCCTTGTCCGCCATCTCAAACAAACCGGGTTTCGAAGCGTCGGCCCCGGTGAACGCGCCCTTCTCATACCCAAACAACTCACTCTCTACTAAGTTTTCAGGGAGAGCGGCGCAGTTAATATCGATCCAGGGCCGGCTGCGCCGGTGTGAAGATTGATGAATAGTGCGCGCAATCAACTCTTTGCCAGTTCCCGTTTCTCCCGTCACCAGCACGGTTTCCGTATGGCCGGCCACGCGCTCCACCATGCGCAGAAAGCGATGCATCAGCGGACTGGCAAGAACGAAGGCCGAGCCGTCGATTTCACGGGAAACGGTGTGCGTGGATTCCTCGGGTTGATCTGAATCCGGCGATTCCGCTTTGCGAGGAACTGTCACCGCCTTCGATTTAACGTCTGCGGCAAAGAGCGTCGCCACTATCCCGACTGGGACGGAGCGGCCGTCGCGAAGCAGCGTAACCGACAAATCTGCGGCAAATTCTTTCTCATCCTCGCGCTGACACTGGACAGTACTTCGATATTGTCCTTGCTTCAATACGGACTCCAACATGTTCCGCTGGAGTCTCGAGGGTTCGCCCCCTTGCCTCCCCTCGATTAGCGCCCCCAGGGTTCGACCCAGAACTTCCGCAGCGGCACGCCCAAACATCTTCAGAGCAGTCTCATTACAAGCATTAAGATTGCCATCAACATCGGCGTATAAGATGGCTGGAACTTCAGCTCTGCCGGCATCCTGACCCAACGCTTCCGATGTTTCAGAAGCCCGGCGACTGGCGTGACTCGGGGCAACCTGATTCCCGGGTAATTGCGAATTAGTATTGGCCACTGTCATTCCGCACGTTTGGAGTTGATCTTGACACAGCGAACCGGAGTTGCAGAAAGTATGCTGCGCCCGATCATAACGAAAGTAATCGGTTACCAGTGGAAGTCAAAATCCCCCGCCAGACCGCTCACGTCAATGGCCAAACTGCAAAATCGGTCTTCGTTTGCGTTACGTCAGTAAGCTACTTAAAAGCCCGTAACAAAATTAGGATTTCAGCGGCGACCAGGAAAGGAAGAACCTATGCGCGGACCCGTTCCGCGCGATGGTCGTAGTGTGTTCCCCCGGCAAAGAACAACCTAACGACGCAATGTCGACTCGCACGAAACTATTTGTCGGGATCACGGTCTCGATGGGTTTGTTGGTGCTGTGCTCTGCCCTTTGGCATTGGCAGTGCGCCGATTTAGCGCGCTTTTTCTGCTATCTCGCTATCGCCGTTCTGGCTTCCGGTCTGAAGGTGCAACTGCCCGGCATCGACGGCACCATGTCGGTAAACTTCCTCTTTATCCTTCTCGGCGTAGTGGAGTTAAGCCTACCCGAAACGCTGGTCATCGGCTGCACCGCAACTCTCGTGCAGAGTGTGTGGCAGTCCCGCAGCCGCCCCGATCCCGTCAAAGTCTTGTTCAACGTATTCGGAATGATGGCCAATGCCAGCGCTTTCTGTTACACCAGCTACCACTGGCTGGACACCAGAAGGCTTGCCACTAAGCCCGTCCTTCTGATGGTCGCCGCGCTGGTCTTCTTCCTGGCCAATACGCTGCCGGTTTCGGTCGTCATCTCACTCACAGAAGGAAAATCTGTCCGTAAGATTTGGTCGGAGTGCTACTTCTGGTCGTTCCCCTATTACATGGTCGGGGCCGCTGCCGTAGGCCTGGTGGGCGTCATCAACCAGCGTGCCGGCTGGCAGACCTCACTGCTCGTGCTGCCCCTCATTTACTGGGTGTACCGCTCGTACCGCCTCTACCTGGCACGATTGGAAGCCGAGAAAGACCGCGTCGAAATCGAGAAGCGTCACGTAGAAGAAATTGCTTCGCTGAATATGCGCACCATTGAAGCCCTGGCTCTCGCCATCGAGGCCAAGGACCACACGACGCATACGCATCTCCAGCGCGTGCGCACTTACGCGGTTGAAATCGGCAAGGAAATGGGACTCTCTGCGGGCGAGATCGAAGCTCTGCGAGCGGCGGCTCTTTTGCATGACATCGGTAAGCTGGGCGTACCCGAGCACATCATCAACAAGCCCGGCAAGCTCACGCCGGAAGAGTTTGAAAAAATGAAAGTTCATCCGCTGGTCGGGGCGGAAATTCTGGACCGGGTCGCATTTCCCTACCCCGTAGCCCCCATCGTCCGTTCGCATCATGAGAGGTGGGATGGCTCGGGATATCCAGCAGGCCTCGCCGCCGAGGAAATTCCCATTGGAGCCCGCATTCTCGCGGCCGTCGATTGCCTCTACGCACTCGCCTCGCACCGCCAGTATCGGGCCGCGATTCCGCTCGATCAAGCGATGCGCACCGTGAAGGAAAAGTCCGGCACATGGTTCGACCCGAAAGTAGTCGCACTGCTGGAAAGCCGCTACGTCGAGCTGGAGCGCGTCGCACAAAGCCTCGATGCCGGCTTCGTTCCTTCGGGATTCTCCAAAGATCTTCGCGTCGAGCGTGGTCTGGCTCCGGCGGCGGGATTCGAACGGTCGGCCGAAGCGGCTCCCGACACCGACTTCTTAAGTTCCATCGCCTCTGCGCGGCAAGAGGCGCAAGCCATGTTCGAATTAAGTCAGGACTTGGGGAACTCGTTAAGCCTTAGCGAGACTCTCTCTGTGCTGTCGATGCGGCTGCGCAAGCTGATTCACTACGACTCCATCGCGGTATATGTAAACCGCAATGGCTGGCTGCTGCCAGAACTCGTCAGCGGAGAGAACTTCAAGGTTTTGTCATCGCTGAAAATACGCGTGGGCGAAGGCCTGTGCGGCTGGGTCGCGGAGAATGGCAAGCCAATCATCAACGGAAACCCGCAGGTAGAAGCTGGATACAGCGCCGATCCTGAAAAGTACGCGACTTTGCAATCCGCTCTGGCCGTACCATTGGATGGCTTGAATGGCGTGGTCGGCGTGCTGGCCATGTACCACTCGAGTCTGGATGCATTCACCCCCGACCACCTGCGCATCCTGCTCGCGGTCGCTTCCAAAGTGGCTCTCTCCGTGGAGAATGCTCTGAAATACCAGCAGGCTGAGAGTTCAGCCACTACCGACTTCCTTACCGGATTGCCCAATGCTCGCTCGTTGTTTGTCCACCTGGCGCAGGAAGTGGCGCGCTGCCGCCGCATGAAGACCTCCCTCGCAGTCATGGTCTGTGACATCGACGGCCTCAAGAAAATCAACGACTCCTACGGACATCTCGAAGGCGACAAATTGCTGCGCGAGTTCAGCATGCGTTTGAAAGAAGCCTGCCGCGGTTACGATTATGTCGCCCGTATGGGCGGAGACGAATTTGTAGTCACCGCCCCTGGCCTCACTCCCGAGTCCGCGCTGGAAAAGGCTGCCCGCCTGAACCAGGCGGCCATCGACGCCGGACGCGAAACCTGCGGACGCGATGTCGTTTCTCTGAGCGTGGGAACGGCCTTCTGTCCGGAGGATGGCTTCGATGTTGAAGCATTGCTGGCGGAAGCGGACCGGCGCATGTATTCCGTCAAACAGATACACCACGCGGAAGCAGCTGCCCGTCAAAGCACCTTGGCGCAAAACGCTTCGGTGAAATAGATGTTCGTCAAAGAATCTGAGTCGATTTGATATGAGAGCAAGAATCACCGGACACGCGCTCGCGATGGTCACCACAGTTCTTCTGGGAGGCCTGCTTTCGGCAACCTTGGTTAGGCTTGCACCGGGATTCGACGCCGATGAGCAGCAACTCGATCCGCACCTGAGCGCGGAAAGCTTACACGCGCTCAACGAGACCAGGAGGCAGCAGCACAACATATTCCGTTTTTATCTCTCCTCCATGAATCGTGCCGTCCATGGCGACCTCGGCACTTCGCTCGCCCTGGGACAGCCCGTGCGAACTCTCCTGCGCGACCGCGCTCCGCTCACATTGCGATTACTGCTCCTCGGCCTGGGTCTGGGATGGATTGCAGCGCTCACGCTGGCTATAACGGCAGCCTGGTTGCGCCTTTCCGCTTATGACGCCATGAGCACTCTGGTCAGTGGAACATTTCTCTGCATCCCCGCCGCAGTCTTGGCCTTGCTCTCCGTGCTCTGGAACCTGCCGGGAGCGTTGGCGATCGCACTGATCGTATTTCCTCGAATTTATCGTTACGCACGAAATCTTCTTGCAAAGTCCTATTCTCTGCCGCACATCCTCACTGCCCGGGCAAAAGGGTTGGGAGAAGCTCGTATCCTCGTCTGGCATGTCCTGCCTGGAGTTGCGCCCCAATTGTTGGCTGTCGCGGGCGTGTCGGTGAGTATGGCGGTCGGAGCGGCTATTCCAGTTGAAGCTCTCTGCGGCTTGGCGGGAGTCGGACAATTAGCGTGGCAAGCGGCGCTGGCGCGCGATCTTCCACTTCTCGTCAACATCACAATTCTGGTGACGCTGGTAACCTTGCTGGCCAATTCCGGAGCAGATGTAATCGGACACATGGTCCGAGGCCAGGAATCATGAATCTCTGGCGGAAGCTGGCGTGCGCCGTTTTGGCCGTGGTGCTGTGCGCATCGGCGGCGGCAAACTGGCTCGCTCCGGCAGGATATGCGCGGCAGTACCGCGAAGCCACGAACTCCGCTCCGTCACGAACCCACTGGCTCGGCACGGACGAAATTGGCCGCGACCGCTTTGCCCGCGTGCTCTATGGCACCAGAATTTCTCTTCTTCTGGCCCCCGCTGCCGCGCTGCTCTCCACTTTGATGGCGGCCTTCATCGGAGGATTAGCCGGATACCTGGGCGGAATTTGGGCCAAATTGGCGATGGCCGTGACCGATCTTTTCTTGTCGCTGCCATGGTTATTCTTGCTCATCACTGCGCGCGCATTAATGCCGCTGAACGTGTCGCCCTTAATATCCGTGCTGGTAACTTTTCTTTTACTCGGCTTGTTGGGCTGGACCACTGCCGCCCGAGTTCTGTGTTCGACAGCGGCATCGCTTCGCTCCTCTGATTTTGTCCGCCAGGCACGTGCCGCCGGCGTTCCAGCACAAAGATTATTTTGGATTCATGTTTTGCCCAATCTGAAGCCGGTCCTGTATGCGCAGTTTTGGATTTCGATTCCCGTCTTCATTCTGAGCGAAGCCAACCTCGGCATTCTCGGGCTCGGTGTGGCGGAACCCATGCCTTCCTGGGGAAGTTTGCTGAAAGAGTTAGAAGGCCTGGTTTCATTGGGTGAAGAGCCGTGGAAATTCGTGCCGCTGATTCTGCTCGTGCTGGTGGTGATGTCGTTTCAGTTCCTGCTTTCAAACCAGGACGAGGTAACGGCGTGAATCGTTGTGAAAGACTGTGGGGAAAGATGGCGAAGAAGCAATCGATATCCATCGCGCTTCTTGTGATCGCGCTGGTGTGTCTAGCCGGTCACGCAATAGCGCAATCTGGCGGCGAATTGAGATTCTGCCTCCGCATGGAACCTAAGACCTTCGATCCTCTGAAGGTCGAGGATGAAGCCTCCGCCTCGATCCGTTACTTGACCGGCGGAGTGCTCGTGCGGGTGAATCGGCAGACCCAGGAACTCGAACCGGAATTGGCGCAATCGTGGAAGATATCAAAGGATGGTCGGCAAATCACGTTCCACTTGCGCAGTGGCGTTTCATTCTCCGACGGCACCCCATTCTCCGCGGAGGACGTTGCCTACACCGTTCAACAGTTAATGGATCCCGCACTGCATTCGGCCACCGGCGATGCGTTCCGCTCCGGCACTGGAAATGTGGAGACAAAAATAATATCTCCAACCCAGATTTCAATCACCTTCCCCGCGCCTGTCGCCGGACTCGATCGACTCTTCGATCAAGTCGCCATTCTTTCCGAACGCTCATCGAAAAAAGAAGCGGCCGTCCTCGGCCCCTTCATGCTGGCCGACTATAAACCGGGAGCGAGCGTTCTGTTGAAGCGAAACCCGAACTACTGGAAGACCGACGAGCAAGGCCGCAAGCTTCCCTATCTCGATTCGATTCGCCTCGATATCCAGCCCAACCGCGACGTCGAAATGCTGCGCTTTAAGCGCGGCGAACTCGATCTGATCAACTCTCTCGACACAGACTATTTCGACAAGCTGGCCGCAAGTTCACCCCAACTGGTGCACGACGCTGGCCCGTCGCTCGATAGCGAACAGCTCTGGTTTAACGAAGTCGCCAAAGCTCCGATCCCCGCCTATAAAAAGAATTGGTTTCGCTCAGCGAATTTCCGGCGCGCAATTTCACAGGCAATTAACCGCGAGGACTTAAGCCGCATTGTCTATCGCGGACATGCGCGGCCGGCCCTGGGGCCATTTTCGCCAGCCAATAAATTCTGGTTCAACAACAATCTCAAGCCGCAAATCTATAGTCCCGACGCGGCTTTGAGGACGCTTCAAGCCGAAGGATTCCGCATGGAAAACGGCGCACTCAAAGACAAAGACGGGAACGCCGTCATCTTTTCGATTGTCACCAACGCTGGCAGCAAACCACGCGAGCGCATGGCCGTCCTCATCCAGGATGATCTGCAAAAGATTGGCATCCGCGTCAACGTGGTCACCCTTGACTTCCCTTCCCTGATCGAGCGCATGACGCAGACCTTCGACTATGAGGCGATTATCCTGGGCCTGACCAACGTCGATCTCGATCCGAACGGCGAGATGAACGTCTGGTTGAGCTCTTCGGAAAATCACCAATGGAATCCGCAACAGAAAGTTCCAGAAACCGCCTGGGAAGCGGAGATTGACCGCCTCATGCGGGCGCAAGCGGCGTCCACAGACCCTAAACAGCGTAAGGAAGCATTCGATCGCGTTCAGGAAATCGTGGCGGAACAGGAACCGTTTATTTTCCTGATCAACAAGAACGCTCTCTCCGCCGTTTCCACAGCGGTGCACGGAGCAACTCCGGTGATTCTTTCACCTCAAACATTTTGGAACGCGGACCGGCTCACCGTAGCGGCAAAGTAAATCGACTCCTGGAAGCTCTCGCAGCGATGTCATCAAGAACTCCACAAGACGGCAGCCTCCTCTCCGCCCATCTCTCCGTGCGTTATGCGGGCAAGCAACCCGTCCTGCGTGACGTGGAAATTGAAATCCGCCTCGGCGAAGTGCTGGGACTAGTCGGCCAAAGCGGCTCCGGCAAGAGCACTCTGGCCATGGCCATTCTCGGCCTTCTCGATAAAAAGCGCGCCCAGGCCGAAGGTACGATCAACTTTAAGAATTCCGATCTGCTGCAACTCTCCGAGCGCGAGTTGAGAGCGCTGCGCGGCAGTGCAATTTCGCTGGTGCTACAAAGCCCGCTGGCTTCGTTAAATCCCGCGCTGAAGATCCGTACTCAATTGAAAGAAGCATGGCGCGCGCACGCTTCCGGCACCTCCGCGGACTGCGCCAATGCCATCCGCACTTCTCTAGAAAGCGTTTCCCTTCCCGCCGACGATGAATTTCAACGAAAATATCCATCGCAGATGAGCGTGGGTCAGGCCCAGCGGGTTCTGATCGCCATGGCCATCATGCACCGTCCCGCTCTGCTCATCGCCGATGAGGCTACCAGCGCTCTCGATGTAATTACTCAGTCGGAGATTCTCGCGTTATTTCGCGAATTGAACCGCACAACGGGCATGGCCATTCTCTATATCTCTCATGATCTGGCCTCAGTGGCCGGAATCTGTGACCGCATCGCCATTCTGCATGAGGGCTCGATCGTCGAGTGTGGAACCACGCACCAGATATTCAGCAATCCCAAGCACGACTACACGCAGCGCTTAATGGCGGCTCTGCCGCGGATTCTCGTCGAAAAAATTCCGCCGCCAAAAAGCGAAGCGGCATCGGCACGCTAACCTGACACTTGTGCTGTGCACCAAGCCTCGAGGGCACGCTTATCTATCCCTCCCATATCTGGCACGTAACCACTCTGCGAAACCAAAGTAATCATGCTTCCATCGGCGGGACAACTTGGCCCATGCCCATGCGCGCGGGACAGACTGGCCCAATCTCACGCCAACCTACATTCCTAATCTCCATGCGCGTCAATCACTTACAGCGCGTCAATTGGCACGGCCCGTGCACTAAGTAAGCCGAGTCGAAGCACAGTTTTGTTTCACATTCGTTTTTACACTCAGGAAGGGTGAGACTTATGTCGCACACAAGTAAACAAAAGAGCCCAGGCCGAGGTGAACGCCACAGCGCAGCCTGGGGGAAACGATTAAGCGCGCTAGTACTGCTCCTGGTCGCGGAGACCGCGTTCGCCCAATGGGCGGACGGGCGCCCAGCGGGCAAGTTTGCCCCCGACCTGGCGCCTGCCGTTAGCCGAGCCCACCAGGGGCTGGCTGGTCATGAGACCGTGAAAGTCATCGTGCAGTACAAGCAGGCACCACAGGCGGAGCAGGAAGGCCGCGTGCAGCGTTTGGGCGCTCAGTTGGGCCACAGACTGCACACGGTCAAGGGCATCGCTATGACGATTCCGGTCAGCGCCTTGCCGGCCTTGGAAGCCGACCCCGAAGTTCTGTCCGTTAGCGTCGACCATCCCATGAAGGGCCTGGACGACACCACGGACGTAGCCACCAGCGTCACGGCTGCCTGGAACGCGGGCTATAGCGGAGCTGGGATTGGCGTTGCGGTGATCGATAGCGGCATTAACGACAGCCACCCTGATCTCAAGGACTCGACCGAGTCTCATTCCCGTGTCGTCTATCGCCAGGATTTCACCGGCACCTCTAATACCAACTTGCTAGGCGCCAAGTACGACTTATATGGTCACGGTACCCACGTCGCTGGCATCATCGGCGGCAACGGCTATCTCTCCAGCGGGAATTATGTTGGAGTTGCTCCCGCCGTCAACTTGATTGACCTTCGCGTGCTCGATCTTAACGGCTCCGGCACCGATAGCAATGTGATCGCCGCCATCGAGGAAGCGATCACTCTGAAGAGCACTTACAACATCCGTGTAATCAACCTGTCACTCGGACGCGGCATCTTCGTAAGTTACACCCAGGATCCGCTCTGCCAGGCGGTTGAATCCGCATGGAAGGCCGGCATCGTGGTCGTCGTTGCGGCGGGCAACTACGGGCGCGTCAGCGTCAACGGCAGCAACGGCTTCGGCACGATTACTGCGCCGGGCAACGATCCCTATGTCATCACCGTCGGCGCAATGAAGAGCAACGGCTCCAGCTCGCCATCCGCGGAAACGCTGGCCAGTTACAGTTCGAAGGGGCCCACCACTTACGATCACGTGATCAAGCCCGACCTCGTCGCCCCCGGCAACGACATCGTTTCGCTCTCCGCCCCGGGCACTACGCTGGAAACGCTGTTCCCCGCGGAACTGGTTACTGGCAACGACGGTAAAAACGACTACTTCACTCTTAGTGGCACTAGCATGGCAACTCCGGCGGTCGCTGGATCGGTCGCCCTGCTTCTCCAGCAAAACAGTGCCTTAACTCCGGATCAAGTCAAAGCCCGGTTGATGCAGTCAACCTACAAGGTTTTCCCAACGTCCACCGTCGCCTATGTTCCGCATCTTTCGCAGAACTTCACTAGCACCTACGACATGCTATCCGTCGGATCGGGTTTGCTCGACATGCAGAATGCGGTGTCCGACACTAATCTCGCTCCAGCCACAGTCGGCGCCGCGCTGTCTCCAACCTTGGTTTACAACCCGTCGAACGGGACTACGTCCATGGTCTTCGGAAACGGCAGCGTCTCGGTGACCTCCGTGGTCTGGGGTACGTCGGTCGTCTGGGGCACGTCCGTGGTCTGGGGGACCAACGTCACTGGCAGTTCCGTGGTCTGGGGCACTGCACTGCCCTGGAACAACAACTTACTGAGTGCCTTTAGCGTAGTGTGGGGTTCAAGCACTGGCACAGGCACTCAAGCCACTAGCGTGGTTTGGGGCGCCGCAGTCTCAACCACCGATGGTGCGTTCTCCGATGCTGGAGACGATGAGCAGTAAGCCGTGTGTAACTAAACCAATAGAGAGGAGAGGACAAATGAATCGCAATACACGGCTAACTCAAACATTCATCGGAGCAACGGTCCTGGCGGCGGCGGCAAGCAGCACCTACGCCGGACTCGGAAGTCACACACTTCACTCCTTCTATGCCCTGGCAGTACTGGCGCTAGCGGCGGCGACGTCGCGGATGAAAGTTAAACTGCCGGGCATCGAAGGCAATATGTCGGCCAACCTTCCGTTCCTGTTGATGGCGGTAATCAGTCTCAGCGCGGTGGAAGCAATCTTGATTGCCTCCGTATCCACCGTGGTGCAGTGCTGGCCACAGCAGGGCAAGAAGTTCAAGCCGGAGCAAATGTTGTTCAACGTCAGCATGATCGCTTTCGCGGCGAGTATGGCACACTTAATCGGGAACGCCAATTGGCTGACCACCGAAAAGTGGTCATCCACGCCTCTAACCCTGTCCGCAGCAACCGCCGCCTTCTTCCTGGGGCAGACCCTTCCAGTGGCAGCGATCATCAAGCTGACTCAGAACACCTCCATGCGCCGCGCCTGGATGAGTATCGTGCAAATGTCATTCCCTTACTTCGTGGTCAGTGCGGGAGTAACTTCGATGCTCAGCTTGGTTGGCCATCGCTTCGGCTGGCAAGCAGCTGTTGTGGTGTTCCCCGTAATGTATGGGATACACCACTCTTACCGGCTGTACTTTGGCCGCGTAAGTGAAGCGCTGAGCACTCCACCGCTCACGCGGGCCGCTAGCGCGGGGGTATAAGCTAAGTCAGTAGATCAGAATGGCGTTCCGGAGATCCACCGGAACGCTATTTTCTTTTGACAACGATTTTCCCGGGCAACCATCATTGCGCGGCGAGCAAAGATTCCTCGCGCCGCCACAACTCCATTCCCTGAGAACCTAACGCGAGTATTCCAAGCGAAGCCTTTGCAAGGGGCGCCGGTTCCGCCGGAGCACTGGCTTCCTCCACCATCTGCCCGGCCTTGATACCCTGGCCAGCAATGGTCTCATAAGCATAGCCCGTCACAGTAGCCGCTATCGAACCCGTGTTAGTGGTTACGGTAAGCCGGATCCAGCCATAGTGCGTGGCTCCCTCGATGAGAAACGACACACCGAGAAAACAATTCTGCGCATCCTGCCACGGCCCGAAGAGGTTTCGATAATAGGAACCGCAGGAAGCGAGCACCACGGATTTGACCAGTGGCAGCGCCTTGCCTTCGGTAAAGACCTGTCCCGATCCGATGCTGGCTCCCTGCACCATCCGAGAGGCAAAGCCACCCGCCGTTCCGATCACGCCGCCAGCACCCCGTGGATGCACTAGCAAGGTCCCCTTGAACAAGTGATAGCCGGAAAAGGGAAGCGTCAGCCTGAAGTCTGGAACTCCATCGTGATTCAGGTCAATGGAGACAGTTTTGTTGTACCCCACAGTTCCGTGAGCGTGGGTGACAACGATTTCTGCTTCCGCAGGTTGTACCAGCGCCAGGATACTTACGCCTGCCGCGCCTGCGGCCAGCGCGTAGGTATTAACGTGGCTTATGAGTGATTCGGAGACTTGCCGTTTAGTGCGAGGGCCCTTGGAAGAATTCCGCATACGACCTCCGTGCGTGGGCTGCGAATCTTAGGGCGCAATTCTCATCCTGGCAGGAAAACCTGTCAATATGAAAGAATTTGCAACGAGGAAGGTGCGCTCCAGGTCGCTTGGAATCGGCGCCCGCCGGGTATAAAGTGATGTTCTCGGAGCTTTCGTTTCCCGTCGCGCAGCAGAATCGCATGAGACCATTCTTCCTCGCTTTGCTTCTGATGGCATTAGGGGCGCCTAGCGCCAGTGCACAGACTTCTGACGACTCCCAGAGCAAGGGCTCAATTCAGGGAACTGTCATCGACTCCAAGACTGGTCAGCCCTTACGAGGCGCCGACGTGACTCTGCGAGTTCTCTTTTCAGGCAGTCGTGGCGAGGCAAGTTCTGCCGCCTCCGATGCCGAAGGTCACTTTGCCTTCGACAATCTATCCGCCGGACGATATCGGCTTGCCGCGTCTCGCAATGGATACGTGAACCGCGATCCCCGCGTTTCCGGCCTGCGCGCAGGCATAGTCTCATTATCTTCAGGGCAACATGTCGACAGTATTGTTCTTAAGCTGATTCCCTCTGCGGTCCTCGCCGGACGCGTCACCAGCGAAGGCGATGAGCCCGTTCCCAACGTATCAGTGCAGGCGATGAAATTTACGTATCAGGGCGAGAAGCGCCAGTTATCCGACGTTGGCACCTCCACCACCAACGACCGCGGCGAATACCGCATCTGGGGCTTGGCTCCCGGCAAGTATTACGTTCGAGCTACACATCCACGCGGCCAGGCAGCGCGGCCCGGCGGTCAAGTCTACGTTCCCATTTTCTATCCCGGAGTAAGCGATATTTCCCGCACCCAAGCGATTGAACTTCATCCCGGCGATGAGATCACCGGAATCGACCTCAGTTTTGTTTCGCTGCGCTCGGTGCGGGTGAGCGGACACGTCGTCAGCGTTGGCTCCAGCGGCGTGAAGAACGCCCAGGTCACCCTCGTGGGTGGTTCTGGATCCATGACCTTCGCCGCCGGACAAGCCTCCACGGACGCCAAGGGCGCGTTCGAGATCCGCGGTGTCGCCCCCGGCTCTTACACGCTGATTGCCGAGCAATTCGGCAATGCCGATCCGGAGAAGGTAACTCGAGGACGCACCTCCGTTGAAGTCGGCGAGGCCAATCTCAACGATGTGGAGGTCATCATCGGCCCCGGCTCCAGCGTGAGTGGCCATGTTCATATCGACGGCAAGGGCAACCCTGACCTGACAAAGCTGACGGTGGCGCTCGATGCGCAGGATGATCTCTCCTCCATGGGCTTCGCCCCCGACGTCAGCAGTGTTCCTCTGCGCTCCGATGGTACCTTCAGCTTTCACGATGTCCCCGAAGGCACTTATCACATCAAATTACTACCCTTACCCGACGGTTATTACTTGAAGCCCAGCGGCGAAGGTGACGCCGTTGAGGCTGGCGTGAAGGTCGGACGCAACCATGCCGCTACAGTCGAACTAACTCTACGTACCGGTGCCGGACGCATCACCGGAACCGTAGCCAAAGACCAGCAACCATTCCCCGGCGCCACGGTCGTCCTAATTCCAGATGGAGCACGGCGCGGCCAGCCGCGCTTCTATCGCCAGGCCCTTACTGACGCCGGCGGCCGCTTCACTATCTCCAGCATAACTCCCGGAGACTACAAACTATTCGCATGGGAAGAGATCGAGCGTGGCATGTATCTCGATCCCGATTTTCTGCAATCCTATGAAGACTCCGGCAAGCCGGTGCACGTGGAAGAAGGCGGAAATCTAACGGTGCAACCGGACTTAATTCCAGCCAGCGATTAACTCGATCTAGATTCCAAAATAAATTTGATTCCGCGAGAGGCACTCATTGATGACAGTCCCGACGATCGTTCGGCGTCGGTGGGAAGACAGTGCCCTCTACTGACAGCCAGGCAGTGCGAAATTGGAGATATTGGTTTTCCAGATCACATTCAAAGAAGAATCCGTTCCCCAGTACTCGTTCACATACCAAAACGTGCAATCGTCGGTCGGATCTACCGAGATTCCCGAATAGGACCCCCATTGACCAGCGCCAGTTCCCGGGGTTACTTCCTCCTGTGTACCGGTCAAAAGTGTCACTTCGGTCGGCGAACCGCCGTTAAGGTTCCAGTACGAGGCATTAATTCCTGGGTCGGTCAGAGGGCTGGACACGCTGTAGCCTACGGCGGCGTTCCCCATCTTATCCTGCGCGATGCTCGGCAGGAAGCGGAAGTAGCTGATATCCGGAGTGATAATTCCCTGCTGGTGGACAGTCGGCGTTCCGCTCCCCCGCAGTTCGTACCAGTTGATCCCAGTCTGGAGGGCTAGGGGGGGCAGTTGCCCGTTCGGCGGGCTTTGAACGGTAGAGCTTATCAGGAAGGATTCGTACGGAACTGCCGCACTGGCGAAATTGCGATAGGCAAAGCGAGGCATGAACCGGTCGCCTACGGAGTCAATGTGTTGCCCCACCCCTCCCACCGCAGGCTCGGGAACACAGTTCGTGATTGCCGGATTTTGCGGGTCATACAAATAGCATCCGGGCGTGTAAGCTGGAAGAACCGCGACGCTTGTCAGGGTGTAGGCAAGCGACGAAGCCGTCCATGTTGGCGACGCGAAATCCCATAAGTTGAATGTAGGCGTGGTTGTAGGAAGAGGATTGCCTTCTAAGGTCGGATTTTGGATGCTGACCATGAATTCATCCCTGTTCGCCGGGGGCGCAGTCGTACCATCGATATCCGCCGGGATCAGGCTGTGGCCGAGATAAACGCCCGCGCTCAGAGGACCCGGAATCGAAACGCACTGCATCATTTGTGGAGTCTGGACGCTGCCTGACAACATAAGAGTACGATTAAAAGCGCACGCAACCGCTCCGGACTCAACCAGGGTATCCGGGTCGATTTTATCCATTCCAGCCCAGTAAGCGTTCCACCATGTGCCCAGCTTGGGCCAGTCAGGAAGATAAGAGTGCCCTAGCGAGTTCGCTCCCAGAGGCTGCGGGTCCAACTGAAAATCATACGGATACCATGTGAACGCGGAAGATGTAAGGTCGTCCGTACTAGAGACCGCGATGCAAAAATAAAAGTGATTAGCTCGGGTAGCTTTCCCGGCGATCACCCACCGGGATGCCAGCCGATCAAAAATAATGACGGCATCAAGCTGAATGCTGGTTCCCGCGCACTCCGGTGCAGTCCATGGCGTACCGATCAGCTGCGGCGAGGAATAAAACGGCTGCTGAGTCACCTTGTCGTACGCCTGATAGGAGTTATTCACATACTCCATGAATTGTTTGGTGCCGACGGCGCCATACGGGTCGATATCGGTCTGTCCTGCTCCTCCGGTAACTTCATCGGAATCCAGCCCATCAAAAGAAGTCACTGGGCTTACCGTCACGGTCGCGGTTAGTGGCGTGGATTGCTGGCCTGTTGCCGATGTCGCAATCGCGGTGTATATCGTCGTCTGAGTGGGCGGTGGGTTCACGCTGACGCCGCTGCCCGAGGTGGCAACCCTACCTGGACTGAAGCCGACGTTAGCGTTGATCACCACATATTGGGTATTCGAGGAAGATGCCCACGTCAACGTCACTGGCTGCCCGGCCAGCATTGCCATGGGATCGACGGAAAACGAAGTCATGGTCGGCGGCACTCCGTTCACGGTCACACTCACCGTATTCGTGGCCGTCGCGCCATTCGCGCCCGTCGCGGTTGCCGTATACGTTACGTTTGCTGTCGGGCTCACCGGATACGTGCCGCCGGTTGCGGCGGGAAAAGTATAGGTGAAGGCGTCGACGTTATCGGTAAGCACGACCTGAGTGGCGTTGCTTGCAATCACAGTCAGCGTCGTGGAGCTTCCGGTGGTGATCGACGTGGGATTGGCAGAAATAGTGACGGATGGAGGTGGGGGCGGAGTCGTGGTTTTTCCAGATGACCCGCCACAGCTCGCAAGCACAATGGTTAAGCCGAAAAGAAGTGCCGAGGAGTTAGCCCGCCCACGAAAATAGCCTGCGATGAAATTTCCCAATGCCGTCAAAGTCCCCATACCATCCTCAATCATGCTGTCATTTGAAGTGAGTTGTGCCACATCCGCTTAGGGGAAGCGGAATTCCCTGCCCTGGCAGGTTCAGTCCCGTAATGGTACCAGAAGGAGAGCTTACTCGATGCAGACTAGAGACTCTACTGAGGATTACTGAAGTTACCTTTTAACCCCTTTCCCCTAACGATCTCGAACGACGGATCTCGCGCTCATTTCAATGCGCTCACCGCCGGCTCAAGCCAGGAAAACAAAGCATTATTCAGCGTGGGAAATTGCGACACCAAAAGGCTGATCAGCGGCAACGCGACGAAGGTTCCCATGCGCAGCCAGAACGCCACACCCAGTTCTCCCGGCTTGGTCTGAGTCACGAGGCTAAGGATAGGGTCGCGATGAATCTGAGCCGACACAAAACCCACGACCCCGACAATGAAGACCAGCAGCAGAATGGCCTCGGAGCGCAATGCGGCCCTGGGCTCAAATGGGTAAGAGTTAACCGAGAGCAGCAGAAAAACATAGAGGCCGGCGACTGCAACGGTCAGGGTTCGCATGCGCAGCATCACGCTGACGATGAAATTGAGGTAAACCATTGCAACAAAACGCTCCGCCAGACGAGTGCACAGCGATGGTTCGGATTCGTCCTGGTCGTCCTTGCAACACACTACCGTAACGTTTTTGTCATCCCCTGCGGAGCCGGCCTCGTGAACGATCAGCCCTTCCTTACCACGCCACCTAAACTGCAAGTACCCCAGGACTGCGCCGCAAGTGTGCGCGATACGCTCCTGCACACGCTCATAGTTGTCGATGAAAAAATTTGAGCACTCAGGCTCCCTGGGTGCATCATGTTTTTCTTGTTGAGTCTCGAAGAATGAACTTTGTTCGCGGCGCGTACTGGAGCGCATCTGCGCCACCGCAGCCCGTGCTCCAAAGAAATCCGCGAATTTTTGGCGCATTTCGTTGATCGCACCGGTAGTGTTTCCGATATCGTCCGCCAGATCTTTTGCCTTCATCCGGTCGTCCCCGGAATCCGCCTTCACGGAGATGGTGGCGGCTTCGCGGCTAAGCTGTTCCAGGGTTTCCAGCTGCCGCGAGACCAACCGGGATGAATCCGCTCCCTGGCCTCCTCCCATCCGCCAAAAAGGCTCCAGCGTAAAGTTCAATTCGCCGAAGGCGCGCCGCAGAGGAAAACGATCGAGCGTAGTCAGGACTCTGCGGCACTCCAGCCAAGTCACGTACAGACGGAAAAGTGTGCCCAATAGAGCAAACATCACCGCGGCAAGCGAGATTGCGTAGATCCACTCGAAGTGCCGGGTTTCCAGAGTGAGCAGTGGATGAGCATAATTCAATACGCATAGCGAGATGCCAAAAAGCGCGATGATAGGAATGTAAATTCTGGGATCCCAAGAGCACGGCCTCATGACATCGGACAACTTCTTGACAAACTCCTCCGTTGGCCAAAAAGGCGCCATGACCCGCGGCCCGATATGGCGGGAGGAATCAGGATTTGGCAGATCGCGATTGCAGGGCAGGTTGGGTCGGCGCTTATCCACCAGCGCGAGACCGGAAAGCGAGAACCAGCCCCACCACCCTCCCGCCGCCAACAGGCAGAGCAAGGGCAGCAACGGCGATACGCCGGACGTAATATAAACGTAACGATAGAGAAACGAATTTTGCGCGTGGCCGGCGCCATAAAGGACCAAGAAAAATGCGAATAGAACGGCGGCGACAAGAATAAATGCCAAGCCCTCGTGAGTATCGCCCCTGCGGTTCAGTCCGCGGGCGCCAACCGTACAAAGCAGAAGAACCGCAATGCTGTCTATGATCACCCAGGCCGTGGGGAGAAATCCGAGCCCCGCCCAGTCCGCCCAAGGCCAAAGCAGCAAGAGCAGCGCCGACAACAGCAGCCAGCCTATTAAGAGAATCAACCCCGACCGGCACCGATCCTTAATTGGTGCCAGTACGGTCACGGCGGAGGTGCTTGCGAGGATTGAGCCGTTCCAGAGAAGCCACAAATATGCGGCTACCAGCATAAACACGAAGCCGGAGGCTAACCCTGAAAATGTGCGCTGCGAGGGCTTGAATTTGCGGGCCATGCGAGTGCAGCATTCTGGGTGACCGGGATACTGTTCGGCACATGGGCGGGCAACAATATAAATGGGTCTGGGTGAGGGTTCAATGTTCCCTTCTTTATGGCCGCCATCGGCCAGAATCGCCACCGGCCAAAACCCTCCACGGCCCAGCACCGTCAGCCAAACCACCGGCGCTAGAGGTTCCGTCGTCGGCTTGGGCGCACCCCCGAGTGACGGCCAGCCGTACTCCGCATAATGGGCCTCAGGCAGGCCCACTGAAGGAACTCTACAGCCGGGGGCCGGGGACGATTTGTCCGAAGGCGATTTAATGCACGCGATCTGCGAAAGCGCCGCATTGTAGGTGCCGGCGGCATACGCATTGGGAAAGATGTGATTCAAGCGAGGATTATCCACAGAATTTGGGATTGCGACTTCATCCGCCAAGACTGGTAATAACGAGTATGTCGTCAGTGCCATCACGCCATGCAAGAGCGACACGTCGTCCGCGTCACGGCTGAGGAGAAGGTCGGCAGGCATAGCCACCACCCGGGCCGCCGAATCGCTTTTCTTAAGAAACGCGCTGAGAAAAACCGCGTCCATGGGATTGGTGGCCTGCAGGACGACGAACTGAATATCGTGCAGGCGAATGGCTGCCACAATCCCCAACAGGATTGATTCCTGCGACAACGGAGTCTGGGAATGCGCATATTGCGGGACGGAATCATCGTCGCTGCCGGTGTCTTGCAAGTTGGTCGGCAAAGTGGAACGAACCTGATAGCTGTCAGTGGAGGAAGACGACTGCTGCTGGAATCCTTGCTGGTAAGCGCCGCGCAGTTGGGAGATATCGCGCGGGTAGTAGAGGCGCAGCACAGCGTCTTCGTAACCCTGCAAGGTACGCTCTTGCTCATTTGGCGTTTTCGAAGAAGCTTCGGCACGGGGCTGCTCAGCACAGGGTTTTTTCGAGTCTTGTGTAGGGCCAAACTCAAGATGTCCGTATGCCGTTTCGTCCTCGGTGAGCACCGCGATTCTGCCTGGAGCATAACCTCTGCGGTTTTCGAATTCTATGAAACTGCGTACCAGGTAGCGGTCGCTCTCCTGAAAGGTCGCGAAATCCACTTGGGGCGTACACTCGAATTGCCTCTTGAACCATCTCGCCGTTTCCCAACTGCTGACGCTGCCGCTGCGAATCACAATTCCGTTAAACTGCTCCTTCGGCAGCTGGTCGTCTATCAGGTGGGAGAGTGAGTATAGCGATCCGGAAAATGTCGGTCCTATGATGCGCAAGAGATCCTTAGCCTTGGAACCTCTTGCCTTATCCATCAGCTCGATCGCACGCTTGAATTGCTTTTTGCTGATGCCGCCGGTCGGTCTCTCTCCAACAACGAAGACGAACAGCGATGATTTTTTCTGCTGTCGATCTTGATCCGGATAAGCGGGACGAAAGATCATCAGCCCCGGCAAGTCTTCTTTGTTGCCCTGATAATCATCCTGCTGCAAACGAATACGAAAATCGGTGGATTCCGGATGCTCCTGGCTGTCCCAGGGCGTGGTGGCACGGTCAAATATCCAGCCGGCTTGTTGCGCGCCTTGCTGAATCGCATCCATCGTGCGATCAAAGAACAAACTGAGATACGTGTGGGCCGGGTCAGGAACTATCGCGATCGCGAAGTTGATTTCGTAGCTCTTACCCAGCCTGTCAAATTCTTCGTCCAAGCGCTTGCTGTCGCACACATCGGAGTCTGTTGGCGGAGGCAAGAAATCGTCGATGGTGTCAAGCAGATCTTTTTCCGCGCAGGGTTTGAGGGATTTTGACGCGGCTGCAACGCTGCGGAATAGCGCCTCTACCGACTGCTGATCGGCGGGCTTTGGCGATGGCGCCGGGCCGCCGGCGGGTGAGCCGGTGCGCAGTAAGCCCATTCCCAGTCCCAGCACCAATAGAGTTCCCAACCCACCACCCATCCCTTTTTGCATGAGTACCTCTTCGGAGAAATAAGCCTGCCACAGCGCGCAAGCGCACGCGCCAAAGCTCCGCTGCCATCAGCGGATCATGCTGACCGTCTTGATTTGAGCTGCGGCCCAGCGAGGGGAAGACGGGCAGGGCCGTTGAAGTACGGCGAAATTGTCCTACCGAACCCCATGAGTGTCAAGTGCAAAAACGGCTGGCCATCTTGGCACTGCACAAATGTAAGTGACTCTATGGATAGGGAGAGATACGGCAGCACTACAACTCAGTAGCTCGATTCACTGGAGTTTGCCATATTTTTCCCCAATTGGTATTCGTTTTCGCTCCCGCCAATCCTCCCACCAATCTTCCTCATTGACCGCGCAATGGATTTGTGATTAACTTCGCAGAATCAGGGGCGGGCTCGGCGCGATCCAATCGCGAAATGGTGCGGTAACGGAGGAGCCACAATGAAGTACATCGCTTGTGCCACCCTTGCTACTCTCATCTTTGCTCTGACCCTAAGCGCCAGTGCGCGGGATGTTGTCCTGCCCGCCGGCACGCTTCTGCAATGCACTCTCAACGAACCCAACTTTTCCAGCGCCACGGCGGCCGTGGGCGATCCCGTCCTCTGCCATTTGCGCGGCGTCACCGAATTCGGCCAGCAGGCGTTTCCGCGTGGCAGTTATTTGGTGGGGCACCTGGAGTCGGCGAAAGAGCCCGGCCACTTTTTTGGCAAGGGCAACATGAAGCTGCAGTTCGACCGCATCGGCTTGCCCAGCGGCGATCTTCCCCTAGATGCGAAGGTAATCGCGACCCGCGGCTACAGAGTGGGTAAGGAAGGCGATATAAAAGGAAACGGGCATGCCAAGCGCGATGTTGTCGAGTGGATGCTGCCTCCGTTGTGGCCGTGGAAGGTGATCATGCTTCCGGCGCGCGGTCCCCGGCCGGCGCTGAAAGGCGAGTCCGTGATGACTCTGCGGCTGATGGACGACGTTCAGGTTCCGCAGCTAGCGCAGCGCACCGTGCCCCCTGGCTGGCACTTCTTCAGCCAGCCCACAAACCAGTCGTTCCACCAGTCGCAATTCCAACCGGAGACGCCGCAGCTTTCCGTGCGCGCCGTTACTGCCACCGCAGATATGGAATTGACGGTGGCTCCGCAGGCTTCCTATGCCTCGTTGGTCAGGACTCTGCCGGCGCAGACGGCAGTTAACCCTGGCAGCTCGCCCGGCATGCCGGTTTTCGTGCTGACCACCGGAATGGCCTTGTCGGTGAGTGGTTACGGCTATCAGGATGGCCGGATTACTTACACGCTCGCCAGCGGTGGCGGCGGCGTCATCAGTACGGACGATGTCGACTGGGACACTACCACTCGCGTCAATTCGCAGCGTGGCGTGCGGGTTACTCTGCACAGCAAGCGCATAAGTCAACTAACTCCGGGGCTGTAAGCAGGCTGCGGACAATCTATTTTCTTTGACTTTTAATCGAGCCGGACATGCTTGGATGCTTGTCCGGCCCTAAGTATGCGTTATCGTTGAATGCTTCGCTCTTACTCTTCGGCGAGTTCGACTACACGCGTCAGATTTTTCGGCGAGTCGGGATTGAGGCCTTTTTTCAACCCATAGTAAACGCCGTAGAGCTGGCCGCCAATCGCAAAGGCCGCGAGACGCGCGTACTCGGGTGAGTCGAGGCCAAGTTCGATGGCGAAATCGGAGGCACATTTCGCTCTCGCATCCACTCGATTCGCAATCACCATCGTGGCCGCGCCGAGCGCTTTCATTTCTTCGAGCAACTCCAGCTCGGCGTCGTAGGAGGTCTCCGCCATCAAGAATGTGATCAACGTGTCCGGCCCCGCAATGGATTTCGGACCGTGACGGAACTCCAGCGAGTGAAATACCTGGGCATAGGAGCACGAGGATTCCGTCACCTTCAACATGCACTCCGAGGCGATGCCGAACAGCGGGCCTTGCGCCAGGAAAACAAAATCGGAGAAGGTGCGGGACTCTGCGAACCGTTGCAACCGCTCCGGCATGCCCTTCAGCAGAGGGTGCACTTGCTGCGGTAGTTCGAGCAAGGCGCGAGCGAAGGCATCGTTGCCGGAGATGCTCGCCCCCAGATATTGCAGCCCCAGTAACATGGAAGTGAACGAGCGCGTCATCACCGTGCTCTTCTCGTTGGCCTCGAGAATTTTCAAGGTCACGCTGCATGCAGCTTCCAGCGGCTGGCCATCGGTGCAGGTGATTCCCAAGGTGCGAAGATCCAGAGTTTTCTCCAGCATCTGCGCGGCTCGGATTGCCTCCGAGGTGCGGCCCGAGCGCGAAATCACCACTGGAATGTAATGCCGTTCCGCATTCAGTGTCAGCGCCGGATACATCAGCAGATCGGAAGCGGCAACCGCCCGAGCCGGCAGTTTGAGATGATTGAAACTTGCGGCGGCAGCCAACGCGAGATAGTAACTCGTTCCACATCCGACGAAAATCCACTCCGCTTCTGGCCGGGCCATTTGAATGGCGGCGCGAAGTTCCTCGCCGGCCGCCAGCTTTCCCAGGCACTCGCTCCAGCAGCGCGGTTGAGAAAATATCTCCGTCAGCGTGTGCCGGCCCTGCTCCGTGATCTCTGCCGATTTCATTGCCATCGTTTCCTTGCGTCACACCAGTGTGACTTTTACTCCCGCCTCTTTGAGGGCGTTCAAATCCGCTTTTGGAATCTGTTTGTCCGTGATCACTTCGTGAACTTTTGTGACCGGCATGATGTTGCACAGGCTGCGGCGGCCGAATTTGCTGGAGTCGCAAACTGCAACCGTCCGGCGGGAAATCTCGACCATCGCCCGGTTCACTTCCGACTCCAATAAATTCGGAGTGAAAAGCCCCACCTTGGTGTCGAATCCGTCGACGCCCAAAAAGAGGATGTCCGCGCTCAGTTGGCGCAACGTGCGCTCAGCCAACGGGCCCACCAGAGAGAACGAATTCTTGCGCAGCGTACCTCCCGTGAGAATCACCTCAATGTGTGTACCGGCCAGTTCTGCCGCAATGTTGATCGCATTGGTGATCACAGTCAGTTGCGCCAAATCTTTCAAAGCTCTCGCGATCGCTGTCGTGGTCGTGCCGGAATCGAGCAGCACGGACTGGCCTTCGTCAACCAGACCGGCCGCTGCCAGCGCAATCTGCATCTTCTGCTTGCGGTGCAGTTTCTCTTTCTCGCGCAGCGTCGGATCGAGCAATGCGCCAGCCTGCACGGGCAATGCGCCACCGTGCGTGCGCTGGATAACTCCCTGCCCATCCAGGAACTCCAGATCCTTGCGGATTGTTATCTGGGAAATACCGAACTGCCGCGCCAGGTCCTTGACCAGCACGCGCCCATCCCGGTGGAGCACTCCCAGAATTTCACGGCGGCGTTCTTCGTTGAGCAAACCGTTCGCAGGCATGATGTTTCGTTTTGTTTCGAATAGTAACTTTCGTCGAGGAGCGAGACAATTGTCAAGGCCGCGCCCGCCGCGCGCTTCCCTCCCCCACTTCCTTCGCCGCCGCTTTCCCTGCGCTTTGTCCTGTGCCCTTGAACTCCGCAAATAGTCGCTCCGCATTGCGATGGTAGACCTTTTCCAGCACATCATCGGGCAAGCCCAGGCCGTAAATCATCCAGCGCCCCTGCTGTGGATATTGCGCATAAGGAAAGTATTCGTCATCGGTCTCGAACCAGCGAAAATAATTCCGGTACATCGACTCGCCCGCACCCTCGTCGGTTCCGAACATGATGCGATCGGAGTACTTCATAAAGATTTCCCGGGTCCGCCGCGGCTGCCGTCCGAGTTCTCCTTCGCGCGCCCCGGTTTCGATCATGACATTGAGAAACTTTTGCAGCGTTTGTTCGACGAAGTCCAGATTCTCCGGCCAACTGCCAAAATGCAGCGCCGCAAATGTTGTATGCGGATGCTTGGCAAACATTCGGTCGCGTTGCGCCATTAACTCTGGCAGGGACGGATACTGCGGACCATAAAAGCTCCAGTCCGGATGCTCGATGAGCTCCTCATAACGTTCGTTGTGGGCGTCGATCGGATGAAAAAACGCTTCCGGATCACCCACATGAATAAACACTGGGATGCCAAGGCGTCCGCATTCCTCCCACACCGGATCAAGTCGGGAATCGTCGATGGTGATCAGCTTTCCCGTTGCATCGCGCACCCCCAGGCCGAGTTCTTTCAGAATTTTCAACCCGCGCGCCCCCCGCGCCACGGAGTCGCGCAGTTGTTGCACCATGAGCTGGCTGAAATTCGGATCGTTGATCTTCGACCAGTCGAATTGCGTAAACACAAGGAATCGTCCAGGGTAGGGCTTGACCATGGTATCGACAATGGTCTGCAGTTTGTCGCCCCACATCCCAGTAAGAATAACAATGGTCTTGATGTTGAGCCGATCCATGCGCGCAACCATTTCTTTGGGATCGACGCGATCTCCGATGCCGACCGCATCGTTGGTGTGCGTGTGCACGTCGATCACCGGAAACTTGGCGCGCTGGACTTCGTGAGCGGCGGCATGAAGCGCGGGCTCCGGCTGAAAATCTTTCAGCAGGATGGTCTTCTTGCTATCCGCATCGGCAGCGGGTTTGTAGCCGATGCCGGTTTGCTGCGCAATCAACTGCAGAGCAGGCAGCGCTACGAACAACACCGCCGCGGTAAGCCATCGCCTCACAAGACCGGCGAACGCAGAGACTCCAACTCGTCTTGTGAACACAGCTTGATCCATATTAAAAATCCAAACCAGCGAAACGACAGCATCAAAAATAAAACTTGAGCGCAAACTGAATCTGCCGTGGAGCCCGCGCCGCCAGCGGGAATCCGAAGCCGCTCTGGGGATTTGTTGGGTTGAGTTCCAGAGGAGTTGGTTCGGCGCTAATTGCGCCAAACTGCCCAAACAGATAGTTCACGTGGTTCAGCACATTAAAGAATTCCGCGCGGAATTCGAGATGTTTCTGTTCGCTGATGGGAAATTGCTTAACCAGCGAAGTGTCCCAGGTCTTGTATCCTGGCCCCTCGATATCGTTGCGCGGGGCGTTGCCAAAGGTCCCCAGGGTTGTATTATTGGCAAACGCGCAGGTGTTGAACAGCGTTCCAGGAATACAAGGCGTCGTGTTCGGATTGCCGACCAGGTTGGGCCGCGAGCAATAAAACCCAACGGTGCCGCCGCAATCGGAATTTGAAACGGACACGATATCGGTCGCGGTATAGTAATTTCCCGTGGCCGCGGAAAACACGCCGGACATTTGCCAGTCGCCAAGAATCTGGTTCACCACTCCGGAAGTATTCGCCGCGAACCTGCGCCCGTGCCCGAATGGCAAGTCAAAGACGTAGCTGAACACAAAGCGCTGCCGCACGTCGAAATCGGCGTTGCCGTAATTCTGGTTGGGGAAACGCTGGTCCTGGAAATCGCCGTTGTTCACCGATCCCAGGCTGGCGCTGGAGGCGTTATCCAGCGCGTGTGCGAAAGTGTAGGACGCTTCATATTGAAGTCCGTGCGAGTAGCGCTTTTCCAAGCGAACCTGGAGAGAATCGTAATTCGATTGCGTATTCGAGCGCAGAGTGTCAATGGCCGCGTCCAGCGCGGGATTGCAGAATTGCCCTTGCGTCACCAGCGAACACGGCCCGCCGGTCCCGCCGGGCCAGTCGTTATTGTTGGCAGGCCGCCGAGGTGCGAGTGCGTCGGATGGATTGGGATCGGGCACAGCCTGATTAGCGTTATAGAAAGCGAACAGCTTCAGACCGCGAGAGCCGCCATAGGAAACTTCGAGCACATTATCGGCAGGAAGTTGATACTCCCAACCCAAATGCCATTGCTGAGTGTAGGGCGTAACAAGGTGGGGAGCGAGCGAGTAGAGACTAGGCGTGTTCGGGTCGCTCAGCGAATTGCTGGGAAAACCTTGCGACAGTACGTTGAGTGGCAGCGTTCCGGAAATCGAGCAATCCAGCACTGCCGCATTTGCCGCGGGAACGCTGCAGTTTGGATTGAATACCTGCGAAGCAAAAAATGGGGGATTGAAGCCGGGGCTCGGATTGGAAAACGGTCCGTTTTCCTGTCCGCCATAAAAAATGCCATAGCCGGCGCGCATGACGAGTTTGTTGGCGAGCGCGTACGCCAATCCGATGCGAGGCGCGAAATTATTAAGGTCAGGCGAAATCAGTCCCCGAGAACCGTTGCGCAGGACGGTAAGCTCCGTTCCAAGAGTAGGAGTGAGCTGCTTATTTTGTCCGCTGGGGACGATCAGCGACTGCGAATTGAAATCGAATGTCGCCTGATTGTTATTTGCTTCCTTGATCGTTGCGAACAATTCATAACGCAAACCCAGATTCAATGTCAGCTTGGGCGTCATCTTGAAATCGTCGAGCGCATAGAAGGCATAAATGTTTCGGCGATAGTCGATGTTGTTCAGCCCGGTAATGCTGCCGCCGTCGGGAATGCCGAGCAGGAACGTGGCGATGGATTCGCCGCCGGAGCCAGGGGAAGCTGGATTATCGGTGAAGTCGCTGCCAAAGCTCATGGTCCCGCGGGCTGCCGCGGGCTCGAGAATTGTGAATTGTTCAAAGCGAAGTTCGGCGCCGAACTTCGCAGCATGGCGTCCGCGTACCCAACTTAAGTTGTCGGTGAAAACGTAGCTGTGCTGAGATTCGATGGCGGGGAGATATCCCGAGCTGCCGATGGCGGCGGTGCCATCGCTGAAGCCGATGGAAGGCAGGCCGCCGAGGTCGGGTCCGTAGGGAACTCCAGGGAAGCCCAGTTGCTGGGAAACGTTCACGTTGTAGTTCAGGTTGTAGCGATGCGAATCCAGGTGATTGAAGCCAAAGCGAAATTCGTTGATTAGATTATTGCGAAAGGTGTGAATCTCGCTGGCGGCGAGTCCTTCCGCTACATTGTCGCTGTATCCATCCTGAAAGCTGCCGCCGTCGAGCGCGTTGTTGAAGGGCGACGGGAGAAACGTTCTGTCATTGCCGTAGCTGAAGCGCGCAAAGAAATTATCTTTGTCGCTAATAATCTGATCGAAGCGAATGTCGAACTTGTCTTCCGTCTCGCTGCGCTTGGGATCTGCAAGAAAGTTGTTGCCGCCTCCCTCCGTAGTATTGGAGATGGGAAAGAGCGCGGCCAGACGCGATGCGAGTGGATCGGCGGTGCCCGTCGGGAAAATGTTGGTTGGCTGCCCGCCGGAGTAACCTCCGACCGGAACGCCGCAGTAGCCATTGGGATTGGCCGCAGACGCCCCCACGAGACGTGAATTGAAGACCTCGCCCTGATAAGTCGGGTTGCCGTTGCAATCGAGCGCAATCTGATTGGTGGGATTGCCATTCACATCCACTGCCATCGCCGGCGTGTTGGTAAGAAATGCGGAGAAATCCCCGCTAATCTCGGCTTGCGTAGGAACGGTCGAAAGCTGCGGCAACCCCTGCCGGATGCGCAGCCCTTCGTAGTCCCCGAAGAAAAACATTTTGTTCTTAACGATGGGCCCGCCCAGCGTAAACCCAAACTGGTTCTGTTTGTAAGGCTGCTGGCCGAACTGGTCAAAGGGGTTGGTGGCGTCAACTTTTTCGTTTCGCAAAAACTCGAAGACATCGCCGTGAAACTTGTTGGTTCCGGACTTGATGACGGCGTTCATGATCGCGCCGTTGCCGCGGCCGAATTCGGCACTGTAGGAATTCGTCTCAACTTTGAATTCTGCAATCGCGTCCACCGAAGGCTGAACTACATAGGCGGCGCCATTCAACACATCTCCCAGATTCGCGTTGTTATCGATGCCATCCAGAAGAAAATTGTTTTGCAAGGAGCGCGCGCCGTTGGAGCTGAAGCCATAAGTAGTTTCAACGCGCGATCCGGGTTCGGCGGCGGCGATGCCCACTCCAAGCAACGCAAGTTGCGCGTAGTTGCGTCCGTTCAGCGGCAGCGCATTGATCCTCCGGCTATCGACCACCTGCCCGAGTTCGGAAGTTTCCGTTTCTAGTTGTGCGCCCTGGCCAGTAACCGTCATGGTTTCCGTGGCCATGCCGGGCTCCAGCTTTATATCCAAGCCAACCCGATCCTGAATGTCTACCTGAACCGGCCCTGCAACTTCTTTTTTGAAGCCTGGCTTCTCCACCGTCACGCTGTAGCGTCCAATTCTGAGCGGACTCGCAACATACTCGCCTCCATCGTTGGTAAAGAGCGTTAGCTGAATACCTCGATCCACATCGGTCACCGTAACCTTCGCCCCTGTAACCACCGCGCCACTGGGATCACGCACCAGGCCCACAATCGCGCCGGCATCTTTTTGCGCCCAGAGCGCTGTACTTAAAGCGAGAGATACAACCACCAGCGATACGCATGTGAGAAAGACCGAACAGATTTGCAGGCGACGGAAACGCACAAGCATGGCGAACTCCTTGATGCTAATCCCGACTCGGTTCCAGCCGGATTTGGGCTGGAGCACAATGGGAGTGCTGAATTGCGACTTACGGTGTAATATTACGAACGATTACTTTTACTTTCGTTTGATAGCGTTTGTCAACTGGCATATTTTGCGGTTTTCTCTCCGATGGCCTGGGACAGTGGATGAGCGCTGGTCAGGCGCGACGCATACTCGCACGATCGAAGTACACAACGAGGACTGAATCATGATCGCCGGTAAATCAGGAACACTGCTGCTTACCCTAGCACTCACGTTAACCCTGGCGGCTTCGGCCTGCTCAAGAACTTCGCAGCCCTCGCCGGAACAATCTCAAAAGGGAGCCGATACCAAATCCGAACCGGCAAAAGCCTCGACCATCCAAGTGCAGGTACAGCCCGGCGCCCCGCTTGTGCTCACCACCGGCGCCACGGAATTTCAGATCCGCCCGGACGGATATATCCAGGCATTCCTGTTGAAGGACGGAAATAAGCTTTCACTCGACGACCCCGGCGCCGAACCTCTCGCCGATGGCGATTTCGTGCGCGTCGGCGACCAAGACATCCATTTCGCACTCGACCTTGATCGTGTTCAGGTACGCGAGGCCACGGGCAAAATGGGCTCTGGCAAGCGCGTTGAGATTCCCCAGCGCCAACTCGGATCTTCAGGCTTAGGATTGCAGAGTGTGCTGGCCATCGAAGTCTATGACAACTTTCCGAACATCCTCCTGAGCACGGTGGAATACAAGAACACCGGCGCGTCCGACGTCATCATCGAAAAAAGCGTGAACCAGCGGCGCAAACTCAATGCGCGCCTGTCGGATGCAAAGGCGAAACCCTGGGAAATGTGGTCCTTCCACGGTTCCAGCTACGACTGGGGAAAAGACGATGTAGTCAAACTTACGCCCGCATTTTCTCAACCCAATGTGATGGGAGAAATGGTGAAAGGCGGCTACGGCGGCGGCATCCCAGTCGTCGCTTTTTGGACGGGCCAAGTCGGAGAAGCCGTCGGCCACGTCGAGACGATTCCGATTCCCTCCGCGATCCCCGCAAGAGTTGGAACCGATGGGCGGCTGAATGCCGAGGTGGACTATCCCGCCCATGTCACGCTGAAGCCCGGCGAGACATATTCCACTCCGCGCAGCTTTCTCTCCGTCTTCGCTGGCGATTTCTACGAGCCGCTGCGGATCTGGTCCAGCGTGCTGCAGAAAGAAGGCTGGGAGCTTCCCAAGCCCTCGGCCGAAGCTTACAACGTGAGTTGGTGCGGCTGGGGATATGACGCTGACGTAACTCCGGCGCAGATGCTGGGCACAGTTCCCAAGCTGAAAGAAATGGGCATCAAGTGGGTAACGCTCGACGACCGCTGGTTCGATGTTTACGGCGACTGGAATCCGCGCAAGGATACATTTCCCGGCGATTCGATTAAGAAGATGGTCGATGACTTCCACAAAGACGGCATGCTAACGCAGTTGTGGTGGCTTCCGCTCGCGGTAGAAGATGGCGAAGGCAAGTACGAATCGCACAAATACTCGGTGGCGAAGATCGCGCAGGAACATCCCGAGTGGCTGATTCTGGATAAGAACGGCAAGCACGCGCACATGACTCGCGGCCTGGCGGTGTTATGTCCGGCAGTTCCCGAGGTGAGAGCCTACCACAAGCAACTCACGGAGAAATTTATTCGCGATTGGGGATTCGACGGCAGCAAGCTCGATAACATTTACAGCGTTCCGCAATGTTACAACCCGGCCCATCATCACAAGTCGCCGCAGGATTCCGTCAATGCGATGGGCGACATCTACAAGGAAATTTTCCAGACCACTCGCGCACTAAAACCGCAGAGCGTGACGCAGAGCTGCCCCTGCGGCACTCCGCCGTCGCTGGCATGGCTGCCCTTCATGGATCAGGCCGTAACCGCCGATCCGGTGGGCGCGGTGCAGGTGCGGCGCCGCATCAAAATGTATAAAGCTTTGCTTGGGCCAGAATCCGCTGTCTACGGGGATCACGTTGAACTTTCCGCCATGACCAAAGTAGGCAACGACTGGAAAGAGCATGGCGACGATTTCGCCTCCACCATTGGAACCGGAGGCGTGGTAGGGACGAAGTTCGTGTGGCCCGATCCCGGCCCGAAGTTCAAAGACGTCAATCTGACTGCCGCGAAGGAAGAGCGCTGGAAAAAGTGGATCGCTCTATACAACGAGAAAATGCTTTCGAAAGGCGAGTTCGAAGACCTTTACGTAACCGGTTACGATACGCCCGAGGCATACGCCATTGCGAAAGATGGCAAAATGTACTACGCATTCTTCGAGCCCTCCGATTGGAAAGGTGAAGTCGAACTTCGCGGATTGAAGCCCGGTAAATATAAGGTAAGCGACTATAGCGAAGGAAAAGATCTCGGCACACTCGACGCGGCCGCCAATGGCGTAGCGAAATTAACCGCCGAATTCAAAGACCACCTGCTGCTGGAGGCCAGCCCGCAGCCATAAGACGAGGACAATTTCACGGTGATGGGGGCCCCGGGCGGAGTCGAACCGCCGACCAACGGTTTAGGAAACCGCTGCTCTATCCAACTGAGCTACGGGGCCATCGCTCGCAACCTGATTATCTCATGCTGATTTGCAGACGCAGAACCGCGAATCCGCCTCCCGCCGCAAATACCAGACGGTACATACATTATATTGGTCTATATTGTTCTCTTCACTATTGTTACCGACAGCATTGACCGGCGCGGCCAGGGCAGGCTGTTGACCGCACCTCAGGCTGACTGTAGGATTTCGTTCCGATGAAACGGAGCGAACAGGTGCCATGAGAAAACGATCCCTATTTTTCGCTGCCTCCCTCCTGCTGACTCTTCATGCCGTACTGGCGCAGTCTCAGCAATTATCCGTACAGACGGGGAGCGCAAAGCCAACCGTGCTGACTCTGGCTGACTTGGAGGCGTTACCGCGCGTCAAAGTCACGACGGACAAGCCGGGCGCGTCCACTGTGTTTGAGGGAGTTGCCCTCGAAGCGGTGCTGGAGAAAGCTGGCCTTCCGTTTGGAGAAACCCTGCGCGGAAAGCGCCTGGCATCTTGTTTGTTAGTAGAGGCCGCCGACGGATATCGAGCCGTGATTGCGCTGCCGGAGCTCGACCCTGCCTTCTCCGACAAGCAGATCATCCTCGCTTTCTCGAAAGATGGAAAGCCGCTCGATGACAAGGAAGGCCCTTACCGCATTGTTATACCTGAGGAAAAAAGAATGGCGCGATGGGTGCGGCAGGTAACGACATTAAAGATCGTGGACGTGCAGTAACAACTTCACTCTTTCTGAATCATCTCTGTTGCTTTAACTGCGACCGTGACCGTATCGTGTAAATGCCAGGAGAGAAACTATGAGGTTCCGGCGATTGAGCATCATTCTGATCCTGGCGGCTGCGGTCATTTCTCAGTTGTGTTCGGCCCAGGAAATAACCGTTGCCGCGGCTGCCGACCTTCAATTTGCCATGCAGGACGTCGCCGCCCGCTACCAAAAAGAAACCGGAAAAACGGTGAAGGTTATTTACGGCTCCTCGGGTAACTTTTTTCAGCAGATTCAGAACGGCGCTCCCTTCGACGTGTTTTTTTCCGCGAATCTTGACTACGCGAAGCAACTCGAGTCCGCAGGATTGGCCGACGCCGGAAGTTATTACGAATACGCCGCCGGCAAGATTGTGCTCTGGGTACCCAATGCCTCGAAACTCGATCTGAACCTGGGGATGAAGGCGTTGCTCGATCTTTCAGTGAAGAAGATCGCTGTCGCAAATCCGCAACACGCTCCCTATGGGCAGGCCGCAGTCGCGGCTATGCGGAAGGCGAACGTCTACGAACAAGTAAAAGACAAGCTCGTGCTGGGCGAAAACATTTCCCAGACGGCTTCATTCGTGGTCGCGGGGGCGGCGGAGGTGGGCATTGTGGCCTTGTCCCTCGCCTTGTCTCCGGGCATGAAAGACAAAGGACGCTACGTGGAGGTTCCCGCTTCCGACTATCCTCCCATTCAACAAGCTTGCGTCATCCTTAGCTCGTCAAAGAACAAGGAGGCGGCGCGGCAATTTCTGACGTTTGTCAAAAAGCCTGCTATCGCCGACCTCTTAAGGAGTTACGGTTTCGACGTGCCGGCAAGATGATGCCGCAATCAATCCCTTACGAAGTCCAAACTCCCGGCAGACCAGCTACAATCTTCGCTTGATCCGTCATAACCGATCTGTTGTTCCCACTCCCGACGAGATCCCCCTTGGCGAACGGTTGCGCGGCTTGGCCGCAGTATTCCTCAAGCTGGGAGCGATCTCCTTTGGTGGTCCCGCTGCGGCGATCGCATTGATGGAAGACGAAGTCGTTCGAAAGCGGCAATGGATAACGCGGCAGCACTTTCTCGACCTGCTGGGCCTCACCAACCTTATTCCCGGACCGAACTCCACCGAGATGGCGATCTACGTCGGTTTCACACGCGCGGGATGGGTGGGCCTGGCGCTCGCGGGAGCGAGCTTTATCCTGCCCGCGGCGCTCATCACGGGGGTGGTGGCATGGGCTTACGTCCGGTTTGGCACACTGCCGCTGGCCGCGTCGTTGCTGGCGGGGGTGAAGCCCGCAGTAATTGCCGTGATTGTAATTTCAGTTTGGCGGCTGGGAAAAATGGCGGTTCGCGATACATGGCTTGGCGTGCTTGGCGTGTTGGCGCTGGCTGCGTTTCTTCTGAAGCTAAGTCCGCTGTTGATCCTGGCGGGCGGCGGACTGATGGGGATTCTGGTGCAACAGGCTCGTAAGCGAGGCTTAGCTTCCGCAACCATGTTATTCGCCGGGGTAACTGTTGTTAAGACTTTTTTCCTGCCGCGCAGTCTGTGGAGCGGCCTGCTCGCAGGTTCACTAATCGTCGCGAATGGCGAGCCCACGACGAAGAGAGTCCCGCTGGCGCAGCTCGGCTGGTTTTTTCTCAAGGTGGGCGCGGTGCTTTATGGCGGCGGGTATGTGCTGTTCGCCTTTGTTGAGCAAGGCCTGGTCCGCGATTACCACTGGCTTGCGCAGCAGCAGGTGCTCGATGCGATTGCAATTGGCCAGTTCACACCCGGTCCCTTGCTTTCCACCGCAACCTTCATCGGATATCTCCTGGGTGGCGTGTCGGGTGCCGTGGTCGCCACGATTGCGATTTTTCTGCCGTCGTTTTTCTACGTGGCGGCTCTCGGTCCAATTTTGCCCAAGCTTCGCCGATCCGCATGGGTGGCGGCATTTCTCGACGCAGTCAACGTTTGTGCGGTGGCTCTGATGGCGGGCGTGACGGTAAGGTTAGCGGGCGATGCCCTCCGCGGATGGCCGATGTGGGCCATCGCGGTAGCCGCGCTCGGGCTGTTATGGAAGTGGAAAATAAATCCAGCGTGGGTCGTGCTCGGCGGCGGCCTCGCCGGACTGGCAGCGGCGGCAGTGAAATGAAAGTAATTCTGCGCCACCCTCCTTCTCAGTAGTGGAATCGATACCGCAGTTCACCATAAATTTCGCGCGGGTTGTTCCAGTGGAATCCGCCGAAGGTAAGGCTGTTGTCATACTCGACGCGGCGATTCGCCACGTTCAGCGCGGTAAGCGAGGCGGAGAAGCTCTCGCCAAAGTCTTTGCCGAGTGTGAGATCGAAAGTGGTGTGCTGCGGCAGGTAATCGCCGGGATAAGGCTGGCCGGGAAAAGCATTGCTGAAGCCGGATCCGTAGTAGACGTTAGTGGAAGCGTAGGCGCGGCGGGGGAGTGAAACGTCGCCACCCACATTGAGCGTGTTGCGCTGGTCGTGGTCCAGAGGACTCAGCCCCGGAGAAAATGAGAAATCGGTGAGTCCGCCGGTGATGGTTCCGGCACCCTCGGCAATCTGATTGGAATAGGCGAGGTGCAACTGCCCGCGGTGGGCGAAGCGCGGAGAGCGGAGCGTGAGTTCCCAGCCGCGTATCGCGGCTTGGGAGACGGTAATGGGGAAGAAAATGCTGGACGCGCCGATATTGTTGTGGTCGAGAAAATTCTGGACGTTGGTCTTAAAGTTATCGACATCGAGCACCCATCCGCGGCAAGGGATGGTGACGCCGAACTGATGTTCTTCATCACGCTCCCCGTTCAGCGTGGCGTAGCCAAGACCTTGCGCTCCAGTATAGGTGATAAGGGCCGGACCGGACACGGTTTCGATCGGTGGCCCTTGATAGTAGTGTCCGTAGAAGGCGCGGAAGGTCCAACGCAGGCGAGGGATGGTGGCGGTGATTCCGAAACGCGGGCTGATCGCAGATTCGTCGACCGCCGGAGCAGCCGCCGTCACCGCGAAGTTGCCTTCGGAGAAGTGCGTGGGGCGCATGCCGGCAGAGAGCGTGAGCCATGAAAAAGGCTTGAATTTGTCGTCGATGAAGAAGGCTTCGAGATTGGCGGTGGGGCGCTCGGAATCGGCGATGGTAGGGTTTCCGCTGCCGTCGTTGAAGAGGGCGCCAAAGAACTGATTATCGCTCTGGTAGAAGCTGAGAAATCCAACCTGCAGATCATTCCTTTTGTAATTGGCGGCGAGGCTGGCCTGACCTCCAACGTAGGTGGAGCTGCGGTCCAACGTGCTGGCCACGGGAGTGTCGGTCGGCTTACTGCCATAGTCGCCGCTGTTGTAGTGGTAGAAGGGCGAAACCGTGGTCATCAGATGTGCGTTGAAAGTGTGCAGCCAGGTGAAAAGCACGCCGGTGTCAGCCTCATGCTCGCCGTCCCGCAGGCCGATGCTGGGGTATTGCGGGCTGAAGCCGTTGGCCGCAATCGATCCGTTCTCGATGTCATCGGGGAAAGGATCATAAGGCACCTGGAAGTAATCGCGGCGAAGCGAGGTTACGAGCCGGAGTTGGTTGGTGGGATCGACGTTGTAGATGAACGAGCCGAAGCCGCCCACGCCGTTGACGGCGTCGTGTACAACCTGCGGAACCGGCGGCTGTAATCCGAGATTGCTGCGGTTGCCGTTCACGCTGGCGTAGTAGGCGAACTTTTCAGTGTGGCTGCCGAAACTGAGGGCATCGTTGGTCTGGTAGAAATTGCCGGCACTGAGCACAAGTTCGGCTTGGTTGTTGCGCT